>Ga0247804_10001450_pt1 | contig 11028 bp, 10 predicted proteins | sample UWRJL029104C1_FD_181142 | JGI IMG/M metagenome (GOLD analysis project Ga0247804, IMG submission 181142) | Plant litter microbial communities from Arlington Agricultural Research Station in Wisconsin, United States - UWRJ-L029-104C-1 | ecosystem: Environmental > Terrestrial > Plant litter >...
CTGCTTGTCCGTAGAGAGCGGCTTCGGCACTTACTGGAGCTGCACCAGCGATGAACGCTGATAATACGACGAATGCAAGCGCTGCACCAAGTAGTTGTGCAATGATGTAGCCAACTGCACGGAGCCATCCAATACGACGCGTAACCAACGCACCAATTGTGACAGCAGGGTTAACATGTGCTCCCGAGATCGCACCGATAAATAGGATGATACCTACGAGTGCGAACAGGACGAAAATCGGCTGACCTTGGCCAGCAACAATAACACTTGCGAGTAGGAATGTGCCAACGAATTCAGCACCAAGCGCGCGCCATAGGGCGGTTGATCGAACTGATTGTTGTACATGACCTGCAAAGGTGTTTTTCGTAGCGGCTGCAGGAGCTGACTTTACTGTTGTTTTTGCCGGTGTTGATTTCTTGGCCGGCGCCTTTTTAGTTGTAGAAGCGGCTTTGTTAGCCATATGTTTCCCTCCTTATAGATAAACATGGTTATATTGTAGCATAAACGGCAAGGATACTTTCTGATGCTACAATAAGAATATGGCATTATTTGTAAGACAAGATGAAAACCGAAGTGAACTCCAAAATAAGCTCGCAACCGAGCTCCAAGAGCGTGCCCGTCAAAAGGCAAAAGAGGCCGAACTTCCAGACGGCGTGACCGATTCTCAGTACATAAAGAACACAAAGCAATCAAGCGGACTTTTATGGTTGTGGTTGTTGATCGGCGCGTTTGTCGTCGTTGGCTCAATCTATCTTGTGATCGCAACTGCTGAGTAAAACCCTTACGAACCATTACTTTTTAGCGTATAATAACGACTAGTTATGCCAAGCCACGATATAGATGCTGTCCGTCAGGAGTTGTTAGAAAGGGTCCGCACAAGCGATACACCTCGCGATGTGCTTCGTGCCCCTGAATTTAAATCGCTCTATAGTGCGATCGGCTCGTTGAGCCCAGAAGAAAAAGGTCCATACGGCAAAGCAGTCAACGAGCTCAAACAGGCGATCGAGCAAGCAATCGACGAGCGCGAAGCCGAGCGTGAATCTAGTGAGATCGTCGCTATCGATGTGACTGCTCCTTGGGACGCGAATAGCGAACATCCAACACTTCTTCCGACAACCGATGGCTCGCAACATCCTCTGACAAAAGAACTTGATGAAGTGATTGATATCTTTACTCGCATGGGATTTGCTGCTGTCGAATCCCGCCAAATTGACGACGATCACCACATGTTTGGTGCCCTCAACTTCCCAGAAGACCACCCGGCACGTGATGGCTACGACACCTTTCGTACTGAAGAAGGGTTTATTCCACCCGCTCACACCAGCACAATGCAGCACCGAATCTTAAAGGATGGTAAAGCGGCACTTGAGGCTGGAACGCCGATTGCAGCTATTAGCTACGGACGAGTCTTCCGTAACGAGGATGTGGATGCGACACACGAACACACATTCTATCAAGTAGAAGGCGTATTTGTGAGTAAAGACGCAAACCTTGGTCAGATGCTCGGAACACTCCGAAGCTTCTTTGAAGTGTATTACGGCCAAACACTTCGCATTAAAACGCAACCAGCATACTTCCCATTCGTTGAGCCTGGTCTCGAATTTGCAATTGAGAAGCCCGCAGCTATCGGTGGTAAACCTGGTGAGTGGCTCGAAATGCTCGGCTGCGGAATGATTCACCCGAACGTACTTGAAGCTGCGGGGATTGATTCAAAAGAATATCGTGGATTTGCATGGGGTGGCGGCGTTGAGCGACTTGTGATGTTGAAATATGGCATCGAAGACCTTCGCCATTTTGAATCAGCAAAGCTAAACTTCTTGAGGAAATTCGCATGATCATTTCTGTAAACTGGCTAAAAAAATTCACCGGTGTCGATCTTCCTATTAACGAACTTGCTGAGCTTATTGGTACACGTCTTGTTGAAATTGAAGGTGTTGAAGATCTTGGTGCGAAATTTAAAGATGTCCTTATCGTCAAAGTTGTTGAGTGCGCACCCGTTGAAGATTCTGACCACCTGAATGTTACAAAGATTGACGATGGACAAGTTGCTGTTGGTGTTGAACGCGACGAAAATGGTCTCGTGCAGGTCGTTTGTGGAGCACCTAATGTATACGCCGGAATGTTGGCTGCGTGGCTCCCACCCGAAAGTATTGTTCCTGAGACATTTGGTGACAAAGAACCATTTGTACTTGGTGCACGCAAACTACGCGGGCTTATGAGCAATGGTATGCTTGCGAGCGCAAAAGAACTTGCCCTCTACGATGACCACGACGGCATTATTGAAGTCGATAAAGATGCAGCACCCGGGACACGGTTTGCCGAAGTGTACGAACTCGACGACTACCTTCTTGATATCGAGAATAAATCACTCACACACCGCCCTGATGCATTCGGGTTGATCGGATTTGCCCGCGAAATTGCCGGTATTCAAGGTAAAGCGTTCCAGACACCTGAATGGTTACAAAATTTGGCGCCAGCAGTCAGTGCGGATGGTTCGATCGAAGCACCAACGGTTATTATCGATGACCCAATACTATCTGATCGTTTTGAGGCGATCGTATTAAGTGGTGCAAACGAAAAAGCGCAATCTCCACTAGAACTCCAAACATACCTCGCAAGAAGCGGTGTTCGGCCGATTAATGCAATCGTCGATGTCACGAATTATCTTATGCTTCTTACCGGTCAGCCGCTTCACGCCTACGACTACGATAAGTTTTTGGCAGTCAGTGGCGGCAAGGCAGAAGTACACGTTCGCTCGGCTAAACCCGGTGAAACACTCAAACTGCTTAATGGTAAAGAACTCGAACTTTCTGAAGATGACATGGTTATTGCTGCCGGCGATACAGCCGTGGGACTTGCTGGTGCGGTGGGTGGGGCTGATACCGAAGTCGACGAGACGACCACGCGAATCCTCCTCGAGTGTGCAACGTTCAATCTTTATAAGCTTCGTGCGATTCAGATGCGCCACGGTATCTTTACCGAAGCAATTACTCGATTAACAAAGGGCGTGCCTGCACCGCTAGGTGCCCCAGTCCTTATTGAAGCAGCTCGGATGATGGGTGAGTTTGCTGGTGTTTCGATTTCGAGTGACATTGGCGATGCGTATCCAGGTCAGAAAGATCCTATTTTTGTGACACTTCCTGTCGCAGCGGTTAACGAAACATTAGGAACACAGTTTGCAGCCGAAGACGTCAAAGAGCTACTTGAGAATGTTGAATGTAAGGTAAGTATCGAAGATTTGATTGTAACTGTCGAAGTCCCGTACTGGCGTAATGACATCCATATCGCCGAGGACGTTATTGAAGAAGTCGGACGATTAAATGGATACGACACGATTAACGTGACGCTTCCTCGTCGAGATTTCGTCGCAGTCCGACCGGATGAGTTTGACATCATTCGTTCGCGTGTACGTAATACTCTTGTTCGTGCAGGCGCAAACGAGGTGTTGACGTATAGCTTTATCCACGGTGACACGATGCGTGCTGTTGGGCAGAACGTCGAAGAAGCGTATCGACTTACAAATAGCATTAGCCCAGAGCTTCAGTATTATCGCCAAAGTATTGTGCCAAGTCTCCTGACTCATGTTCATGCAAACGGCAAGGCTGGCTATGATCACTTTGCATTGTTTGAGTTTAATAAATTCCACACTAAAAAACACGACCTCACTGAAGAAGGTGTGCCGAAAGAACTTGATAGCCTCGGATTTGTCGTTGCGAATACGAAATCTTCAAAGAGCGCGGCGTTTTACGATGCAAAGCAATATCTTGAATACATCGCCTCCAGCCTTGGGCTTGAGTTTAGCTATGCACCACTTGAAGAGCAGTCTGATTACCCAGTGACGCAACCGTTTGAACCCAAAAGAAGCGCACGCGTATCAGATGCAAAGACCGGTGAGCGTATTGGGGTCATCGGTGAATTCAAGGGTAGTGTCAGAAAATCATTTAAACTTCCCGAATCGACTGCCGGGTTTGAGATTTCTCCGCGTGCACTACAAAAACTTGTTTCAACACTTGAGCCAGACTACCAAGCGCTCAGCAAATACCCTGGCACAGAACGAGATGTATGTTTTCAAGTTTCACTAGACGTCACGTACGCCGCCCTGGAGGCTGCGACGTCTGAAGCGCTGGCGGGTACTGACCTGACCTGGAAGGTGGAGCCACTCGATATCTATCAACCCGATGAAGGTGACGTGAAAAACGTGACACTTCGCATTAAGTTAGGATCTGAGAGCCGCACATTGACGGGGCAAGAGGTAGGGGAAGTGATGCAGAACGTCATACAATCAGTAACGACAGTAGTAAATGGAAGGGTAATATAATGTCAGCAACACGAGGACAACAAATCGGAATTTGGATCATCGCAGTCACACTTACAGTAGGAACGCTTGGATCTTTCTTTGCGATTATTTTAGCGAATGATAATCAAAAGATTGATACGGCAACAACTCAGGAAGAGTATGACAAACAACTCAAGGAGTACGAAGCGCAGCAAAAAGCAGCCGCACAAGCAAACGCCGACAACTCAGAGCCACTTGATGGCTATGCTGCGGCAACATTTGATGCAGCCGCCGTTACTGAACTTAAAACTGAGGTATTAGTAGCCGGAAGTGGCGAAGAAATAAAAGAGACCGACACTATTAAGGCCAGCTACTTCGGCTACACAAGTGACGGGAAGATCTTTGATAGCTCAAACAAAAAAGACGCAGATAATGCTGCTATCAGCTTTTCATTACAGCAAGTGATTAAAGGCTGGACGAATGGCCTAAAGGGTCAAAAAGTAGGAAGCACGGTGAAGCTGACGATTCCGGCTGATCAAGCATATGGTGAGTCTGGCTCTGGTATTATTCCAGCGAACGCGCCACTTGAATTTATTGTACAAATTGATTCAATCGACAATACTACAGAATCATAAGAGTGCTATACTTGGTATAGTAATAAAGAAGGATAGGGTATGAGTAAAGAAATTAGGGATGTCATCATGATCGGGGCAGGGCCAAGCTCTCTTTCGGCTGCAATTTACACAACTCGCGAAGACATCGACACGGTTCTTTACGAGAAAAGCGCGATTGGTGGCCTTGCGGCTATTACTGATATTGTCGATAACTATCCAGGATTCCCAGAGGGTGTTGAGGGCCTTACACTTGCTGGACATCTTGAAAAGCAAGCAGAACGTTTTGGTGCTCAGATTGAGTACGGTGATGTTTCTGCAATTCGCGATGAAGGCGATGTTAAGGTTGTAACCGTTGACGGACAAGAAGTAAAAGCAAAAACAGTCCTTATAGCGACCGGTAGCGACTGGAAGAAAATTGGTGTGCCCGGCGAAGCCGAACTGTATGGGCGCGGTGTTCATTATTGTGCCACCTGTGACGGAGCGTTTTACCGTGACAAGCGACTCGTTGTGATTGGCGGCGGTAACTCTGCTTTGCAGGAAGCAATCTTTTTAACTCGCTACGCAACGCATATTGACTTGCTTGTACGCAGCACTATTAAAGCGAGCGAAGTGCTTCAGCATGACCTTGCGAAGTTTATTGAATCTGGCAAAGTGACCGTACACCTTGAGACGGTGACAGAGGAAATTGTCTCAACCGAAGGACGTGTATCATCGGTTAAAGCGGTGAAAGCCGGCGAACCGGTTGTCTTTGAGACTGATGGTGTTTTTGTCTTCGTCGGGCTTCTTCCGAACACTCAATTCCTCGAAGGAAGTGGTATCGAAGTTGATGATCGTGGACTCATTAAAACGAACGAACATATGCAAACCAACCTTCCAGGTGTTTTTGCGAGTGGTGATGTGCGAAGTGGCGCAACGATGCAAATCGCAAGTGCAGTCGGCGAAGGTGCGAGTGCCGCACTCGCTATCCGCGAATACCTTGACGAATTAGAGCGTACGGCTTAGCAAACCTACGCGATATGTTTCGCGTGGAAGGCCTCGAGCTGTTCGATCGTGTGAGTATTTCTTGTTTCGATTGCGACCTCTCGGGTGCCGAGTAGCACTCCCGTATACGCAAAGTTATGAGATCCACTGATAGCGACTTTACTGCCATCGGGCATCGTAAAGATAATATATTTAGCATGCAGGTATGTGCGCTTTTTATATTTGGTTCGTAATCCGCTTATAAACATGCTGATTTTAATTAATACTTTGTTAAAAGCATTTGCTTGTGATGGTCGGTTGAAATAGAGAGTAGTTTCTTTAGTTTTAAGAATACGTGCAAGTTTGCCTGTTGGGCAGTACTGCGAAACAAATAAAATCTTGTCAGCTTCGTGTGCAAGTTCGCACGCCCGGCGGTAGATGACGGAGCTAGCGATGATTCCACCATCAAAAAGAATATCGTCTCCTTCAAGTTCATACACGACGCTAGGGTAGTTGGTCGAACGTTTTTCGGCCTTCCAGATTCGTTCTTGTTCGTAGACGAGTCGGCTTGCGAGTCGGGCGTCTTCAAGGCGGTACATGTAGTCGGCGTTTTCAATACCTTGCTGGTATAGGTTAACGCCTCCAAAGACAAAACACGTATCATCAATGACGCACCATTTGCTGTGTGTTCGTCCACTAAAAATCGTGAGTCGGCCACGTCCAAGCCACTCGAACTTAACGCCAGCAGATTTAAGACTTTTTGCCATTTTGGTTGCAAGTCTTGCACCGCCACTATAGTAACGAAGAGGGAGAAAGCTCCCGTTCACTTCGCCGTACGTAAACACGTCAGCTGCGACCGTTACCTGGACGCCACGTTCAGCCGCCGCTTTAAGCGCGTCTATTAATTCATGCGTTGCGGGGTGGTCTGCAATGACCATCGCAATAAGAGATACTCGTGTTTTAGCGCTGTTAACAAGCGCCGTTGCTTGCTCGACGTACTCGAGCGGCGTGACTAATTTCATATTCATCTCCAGTGATTATATAACTCATTGGCAAAAACTGATAAAATAACAGGTAAGAAGAAAAGGAGAGTATATGTCAGATTTTAATAAAATCCTCACACCAGGTGATGTTGACGGTGGTGTGATCAACGTAGTTATCGAAATTCCAACCGGCAGTAGCCATAAAATTGAGTGGAACCGCGAGAAGGCCGTATTTCAGCTCGACCGTGTTGAACCGGCTATTTTTGCAAAACCAACAAACTACGGATTTATCCCACAAACACTTGATGAAGATGGTGACGAGCTCGATGCACTTATTATCACTGACGAACCATTGCCTACGGGAATCTTCCTTGAAGCACGTGTGATTGGTGTCATGAAATTCGAAGACGATGGTGAAGTTGATGACAAGATTGTTGTTGTGCCAGCGGACGACCGCAATACCGGTGATGCAATTAGCTCACTCGAAGACCTCCCGGACCGGCTTATTCAACAAATCGAATACCACTTTAATCACTACAAAGACCTTAAGAAGCCTGGCAGTACAACTGTAAAGGGATGGGGTGATGTTGTAGAAGCAAAGCATATCATTCACGAATCAATTGAGCGTTGGAACAAAAAATAATGGCACCAACGGATCAGCAGATTGCTGATGCGCAAACACTCGTCATAGAAGTGTTTAAGAGCCTCCGTGACGACCTTTTGGGTGCATTTGGTAATGTTGAGCATACTCGCAAGGCAGACACCTCACCGGTGACCTTATGGGACGTGAAGGTAGAAGAGACATTGAAAGCACGACTGGCTGAAGTATTTCCTGAAGTTGGCTTTCAGGGCGAAGAGACTGGTAAATCTGGAAACGAAGAAACGTATTGGCTTGTTGACCCGATCGATGGCACGTCGAGTTTTATTAGAGGGTTGCCATTTTCAACAAACATGGCTGCGCTCGTGCACGACAAGCATGTTATCGCTGCGGTTATTTACGACTTTGTAAACGATGTGCTGTATACCGCCATAAAAGGTCAGGGTGCATTTAAGAATGGTAAAAAAATCCAACTTAATACAACGCGCGAAGCGGGGAACTTTGTCGTCTATTCGTTGACTCGTCAAAAGTTTAGTTTGTTGCAAGAAGCACTTGCTGAAATTGGTGTCCGCTTACTTCTTCCGATGGGTGCTGCGGGACACGACTATGCGATGCTTGCTGAAGGTAAGATCGACGGAGTGATTGTTGTAAATACTGGGACTGGGCTTCATGATAATGCCCCTGGGTTATTACTTGCCGAAGAAGCTGGTGCAGAAGTATTACAATACGACGAAAACGAAGGTGTCTATCGCCACGAGTTTATCGTTGGATCACCAAAGCTCGTTGAGATCATCGAGCATAGCGGACTTATTTAGTCGGTTATCATCGCGACGATGGCGTAATCAGCGTCCTCGTCCCGGTTTCCTTTTAAGAATTCGCTATACGAAAAGTAATTGAGATCTCGTGAAGAGTCGGCTGGATTGTCTGTAATATTTTCAGGCAAGATGCCGGCTTTTTGCATCTGTTCGAAGGCAACTTCCTTCATGCCTTTGTTGTCGAGTGCCCAGATAGGGTAGATATCTTTACCTGGTGCCGGAGTGAACCAAACTTTAATATCTTTTGAATCGGCGCCGCTGTGCTCGATGAAATAGTGCACGGTTTTATAGCCACCCTCTTGTTCGAGACTGTGTCGTCCAAGGTGTGACACCATAAGTGAGTGAGTCTTTTCGTCATAAAATACCGCGCCAATACAGTCGGCTATAGGGAGCAGGAGCGCGTGGTGTTTGTCGGTTGTAAACAATGCATCTGCGACCTCAACGTCATCATCATACATGCCTTTACTTTTCTCGCCTGATTCCACTGTTCGATATCGACAATAGCTCTCGCCGTCGTAGACGGTTTTTACCCGCGTTGTTTGGGCTGTATCGATACCGAGTTTCTCGAGATAGGTTTGCCTGTTTTTAATAACCTGAGCGTCGGTCATGTCGTGACGGTTATACATGCTTCCGTCTGGAACTGTGGAGATACCAACAATAAGCTTCGTCATTGCTAGGCGTCCTTTTTGCGAACTCTCGTCTTCTCGCGAATAATTGCGGCCGCATGACTAATGCCTTCGATGACACCAAGTTGACGGAGCTGTGCTCGCAGCTTATTACGAGCGTGAGTTGTTTTAACATGTTCAAGCCATGCCTGTTTTGGTCCACTTGTTTTTCGAGTCATGACTTCGACGACGTCACCATTTTGAAGTGGCTTATCGAATGGATGGATGACACCATTTACTCTAAATCCATAGGCGTGTTTACCAATGTCGCTGTGAACAAGGTACGCAAAATCAAGCGGCAAGGCATTGTCGGGAAGGTTATAGATATCGCCCTTTGGTGAGTACACAAAGATACGGTCACCAAAGAGATCCACGTTCAGCTGGTCGCTCGTGATGTCTTCGCCACTTCGAAGGCGAGAGGCGATCTCTTGAAGCTGCGTCATCCACTGCATGTGTGACGGAAGAACGGAGGCACTTTTTTGCTTTGCGTATGCCTTTGAACTTTTTTGGTCGTGGTAATGGAAGCTTGCTGCAAGTCCACGTTCAGCAAATTCGTGCATTTCGTAGGTACGGATTTGGAACTCAACGATTTGTTTTGATGGAGTGATGACGGTTGTGTGAAGACTTTGGTAGCCGTTTGGTTTTGGAACCGCAATGTAATCTTTAATGCGGGCAATCATCGGCTGATAGAGCGCATGAAGGACACCGAGTACACGGTAACACTCTTCTTTTGATTCAACAATGATACGCAGTGCCATCAAGTCATAGATGTCATCGACATTGTTATTTACTTTTAATAACTTCTTATGAAGACTGTAGATGCTCTTTACACGTCCGTTAATCTCGAAGGTGATACCTTCTTTTTTGAGGGCAATCTCTACTTCATCACGAACACCACCGAGTTTTCGGGTGCTTTTACCAAGTCGTTTGCGGATCATAGTTTGGAGCTTTTTAAATTCTTTTGGATCAAGATAGCTAAAAGCAAGCTCTTCAATTTGCATGCGAACACGACCCATACCGAGCCGGTCAGCCATTGGTCCGAATACTTCAAGGCTTTCGCGGGCAATTTTTAGTTGCTTTTCGTGAGGCATGTGTTGCAGGGTTTGGAGGTTATGGAGTCGGTCGGCGAGTTTAATAATGATCACACGTACATCTTGCCCGACGGCAATTAATAGTTTTGAAAGATTATCTTTGGTTTGTGGCAAGTATTCTGCAAGGTCCTGCATGCCTGCGCGTGCCTGCGAGACTTTGGTGACGCCATCAACAAGAAAAGCGGCATCTTTACCAAATACGGCTTCAATCTCTTCGAGAGTCGTGTCAGTGTCTTCGACTGTGTCATGAAGGACGCCAGCAATGACACTGTCGATGTCCATTCCCCAATCCATGAGAGTTGCTGCGACGGCGAGAGGGTGAATGATATAGGGCTCACCACTTTTTCGTTTTTGACCCAGGTGAGCCTTGGTGGCAATATCAATAGCATTCTCAAGTTCAAGAACCTGATCTTCTTCGTAGAGCGCTGCTGCTTTCTCGAGGAGTTCGCTTTTCTTCATCGTGTATGTAGTATATGACAGATTGCGATGTTACACGAGGGGCGAACAGCTTTACGCCACAGAACCATCTGTGTATAATCGTGATAGATTCAGCTAATGCTTACATAAAGGAGTGGTGAGAGATGACAAAGACTAAGATTGGTATTAACGGCTTTGGTCGCATTGGCCGAAACGCATTTAAGATTGCGTTTGACCGTACGGATCTCGAGATCGTTGCAATCAACGACTTGACCGACACAAAGACCCTTGCGTACCTTTTGCAACACGACAGTAACTACGGCGCATACAAAAACAAAGTAGGCTTCGACGACACAGGAATTATTGTCAACGATCACCATATTAAGGTGCTTGCAGAGCGCGACCCGGCAGCACTCCCATGGGGTGACCTTGGCGTTGAAATCGTTATCGAATCAACCGGACGCTTTACTGATAAAGAATCAGCAGAACTTCACATTAAAGCTGGCGCAAAGCGAGTCATCATCAGCGGCCCATCTAAGAGCGACGGTGTTGACACGATTGTCCTTGGGGCAAACGAAGACGCAATCGAAGGTGCCAGTGACGTTATTA
>Ga0247804_10001451_pt1 | contig 11018 bp, 5 predicted proteins | sample UWRJL029104C1_FD_181142 | JGI IMG/M metagenome (GOLD analysis project Ga0247804, IMG submission 181142) | Plant litter microbial communities from Arlington Agricultural Research Station in Wisconsin, United States - UWRJ-L029-104C-1 | ecosystem: Environmental > Terrestrial > Plant litter >...
TCTCCATCTAATTCAAACATTTTATTATAATCTGTTTCTAAGGAATAAGGTGATGTATTTATCAACGCTTGTAAAGTACTGGCTGCCTGCGAAAATTTACCCTGAAACAAATACGCTTTTCCTAATAATGCCTGAGCAGCCCCTTTTGTAACTCGACCTTTTTGAGCTGCAATTGGAGATAAATTTGCCGACGCAAAAACCAAATCAGCTTCGATAGAAGCATAAACTTCTGCAACTGATGAACGCGGAATTGTTTTTTCATCTCCAATTTTAAACCTCACATCGCCTTTCATCGGTATACCACCAAACCATTTTACTAATTCAAATTGGTAATATGCTCTTAAAAAACGAGTTTCGGCTATAAGCTGTGTTTTTCCTGCAAAATCTGTTTTATTTTGAAATTCAAGTATATAATTTGTTCTTTGCACTCCCGCAAACATCCAGTTCCAGATATCTCTTAAATTGCTGTTTACCGGCGTGTGAATCATATCGTCTATTTGCTGAAAACCAATTACATCTGTGGGGCTTTCTCCTCCTGCCAATGTGTTATCTGAAGCAATTTCTCCCAACAAAACATTTACATAAGTAGATTGAAGCAAGTCATAAGCAGCAATTAATGCCTGATCGTAATCTTCCTTAGAATTAAAATAATTCTCAGAGTCGATCGAATATTCAGGTTTTGGATTCACAAATTCGTCTGAACAAGAAGTTGTTACAGTTAGAATTAGTGTGATCGTTACCAGAGTCGTAAATAAATATTTTTTCATTTTAATTGAAATTAAAAATTAATGTTTAAGCCCAATAAATAAGTTCTTGGAACAGGATAAAATCCGTAATCGATTCCCGCACCAATTGGCGACTGAGAAACCCCATCCTGATTTGTAGGACCGGATGAAGCGCCAGGATCAAAACCTTTGTATTTGGTAAAAGTGTACAGATTATTTACTCCTGCATAAAGTCTTAGCTTTGTAATTCCTGCTTTTTGAGTCACTTGAGGATTAAGCGTATATCCTAATTGTACATTTTGAATTCTAAGGTAAGAAGCATCTTCAACAAAATAATCTGATAATACATTATTAGTTGTAGCGCCTGTAGTTACTTTTGGTACGGTTGTACTTGTTCCTTCACCTGTCCATCTGTCTAAAACATAATCAAGACGATTGGCGTCTGATAGTACTCTTTCGTAGTTACGAACCATGTCATTCCCTATCGATGCAAATGTATACACTGCAAAGTCAAGGTTTTTATAATTTAACTGAACATTGAAACCCATTGTTGCGTCCGGGATCGGGTCACCAATATCTGTTCTGTCTTTGGTATCAATTATGCCATCTCCATTTATATCTACATAACGAATATCTCCCGCTGTAGCATTTGCTCCTAAAGCCAATTGAGATGGATGCGCATCTACTTCTGCCTGATTTTGAAAAATTCCATCTGTTTTATATCCGTAGAAATATCCAATTGGTTTTCCGGCTTCCATGCGCGATGCCGCTGGCTGACCAACTCCAAAAGAACCTTGTTCGATAAAACCAGTTCCGTTATTTACTTCTAACACTTCATTTTTAAGAAAAGTTACATTATAACCTAATGACAATGAAAACGAATCTGAAAATTTCTCTTTATAATCTATTGCAAATTCAAATCCTGAATTTCTAACTGTACCCGCGTTCATTGTAGGAGCACTTGCGCCCGGAGCGCCAACTCCGATAATTCCTGAAACCGGAATATTGGGTATCAATAAATCTTTTCTGGTATCTATAAAATAATCTGCTACAACAGAAACTTTATCACTGAATAATCTTAAATCTAGACCAACATCAAATTTTTGGGCTTCTTCCCATTTTAAATTCTCATTTGGTATTTGTCCTGTTGCAGCTCCGTTTACTAATGCACCATCAAAAACGTAAGTTGCTTCTCCATTTAAAATACTCAAATAACCGTTATTCGGAATTTGGTCATTTCCTAAAGTTCCATAACTGGCTCTTAATTTTAGAAAGTTAAGCGTTTGTGATTCTCCAAAGAAACCTTCATCAGAAACCACCCATCCTCCTGTAAACGATGGAAAATAACCCACTTTATTGCCCGGGCCAAATTTTGTAGAAGAATCTCGTCTGATCATGGCAGAAAAAAGATACTTTCCTTTATAATCGTATTGCGCTCTTCCAAAATAAGAAATTCTTCTTTGGTCATAAACATAACCGCCCGTATTTAAAGCAGTTGGCAATCCTTTAGTTAAAGAAAGATCAGCATAATCCCATGAATTATTTGGTACATCAAAACCTGTTGCAACGGCAGAATTTCCCCATTGTTTGTAGATTGTATTTCCTATTGTTCCGGTAATATTGTGATTTTCTGCTATTTTAGTATTATAAGTACCATAAATATCGAACGAATAATCGTTATCGTTTACCGTTCTTTGTGTAACAGAACTTCTTTGAACATCAAAAACTTTTCCACCATAATTTATCTGCGGAGCAAATGTTTTGCTTTCGCTGTTGGCTGTATTAAATCCGATAGAACTTGACAATACAAATCCTTTGAAAATTTTATAATCTAAACCAAAGTTTCCGTTTATTTTTTTATAATTATAATCATTATACGTATTTTCAATCTGTGCCAGCGGATTTATAATTTCTGTTCCAAATCCTGTTGTACTTGGCACTAGTGTATAATTACCATTTGCATCATACGGGCTTAATGTTGCCGGCACGTTTAAGGCATTAAATAACACAGATCCTAATCCGTTTTCGTTGATTGTTTTTCTATTAAAATACGTGTAGATTACGTTTGTTTTCAATTTGATTTTGTCACTTAAATCTGCTCCTAATGCTATTCTGGCCGTATTTCTTAAATAACCAGATTTGTCACCTCCAACAATACCTTCCTGATCCAGATGCGAACCACTAATAGAATAGGTGATTTTTTCAGAACCTCCTGAAATCGTCAAATCGCTGTTTAATAGCGGAACACCATTTCCTAAAACTTCTTTTTGCCAGTCAGTTCCTTTTCCTAAACCACTTACGTTTGGATAAGGAAGTGCTCTTCCGCCATTGGCATAACTTTCATTTAATAATAAAGCATATTCTGTAGCATCAAGAATTGACAGTTTTCTTGAAGCTTCCTGAAATCCTGTGTAGCTATTAAAAGAGAATCTTGTTTTGGAGTTTTTCTTTCCCATTTTGGTTGTAACCAAAATAATTCCGTTTGCACCAATCGTTCCGTAAATTGCGGCTTGTGCATCTTTTAAAACAGTAATCGTTTCAATATCATTTGGGTTCAAAACATTCAGGTCTCCAACATAACCGTCAATGATAGTGGTTGGACCGTTTTGTCCGTTTGTGGCAATACCACGAATACGAACATCTATAGGCGCACCCGGAGCTCCAGATTGTGTGGTAACATTTACTCCTGAAATAGTTCCCTGCAAAGCCTGTTCGATTCTTGCCGGTTTCAGGATATCAAGCGTTTTGCTGTCTAATACAGAAACTGCTCCTGTTACTTCTCTTTTCTTTTGGCTACCATAACCAATCACAACAACTTCTTCTAATGATCTGGTGTCGTCGCTCATTTTTACCGTAACTTTTGGTCCTGAAACGACAACTTCCTGCGTTCGGTAACCTATATAACTTAATACAAGTGTGGTGCCGTTTGATACAGCACTTAATTTAAAAGATCCGTCGAAATCTGTTGTTGTGCTTTGAGACGAAGTCTTAACCTTTACATTTACGCCCGGCAATGATAAACCTGAGCCATCAAGTACAGTTCCGGTTACATCAAATGTCTGCGAAAACGCAAAAGATGTAAACAGTAACAATACCATTAATAATAATTTTGGTTTCATAATTAGTTAGTTTTTTATTGAAGCTAAAATATCTTATCCTTTTAAGAATACGACAAAACTAACCACAACAAAAAACATACATCATAAAAAAAGTTCTTTAAATTCAATATATGACAAAAAAATCTCTATTTAACTACAAAATCACAATGTTAATTTCTTTAACAAATAAGTGTAAAAAATACAAGAAAACGTTAATGTTGTGGTGTTGTATAGGTAATATCGAAGGAATTTCTGACTTCCTATACAGCAAGGATATATTCAACTAAACCGATTTCGTGTTGTAAATCCATTTTTTTACGCAAACGATATCTTTTAATTTCAACACTTCTTACTGAGATATTAAATAAAGGCGCAATTTCTTTAGATGAAAGGTTTAATCGAAGATAAGCGCAAAGTCGCAAATCATTTGGAGTAAGTAAAGGATGAAGTTGTTTAATTCTTTTCAGGAAATCTTTATCGGCGTTATCAAAAGCTTCTTTAAAAACTTTCCAGGAATCTTCTTCGGTAATATTATCGTTGATAGTTCTAATTACTGATTTGATGTTTTTAATATCATCCTGCGAAGTCTTTTTCAAATCATCTTTTATAAAAGCCAGCAATTCATTTTTACTATTTAAACTCATTGTCGAAACTGCCAATTCACGATTTTTGTTATCGACATCCTGCGATAATTGTTCATTTCTGAGTTTCATTAATTGCTGCTCATTTTCCAGCTCTTTAATTTCTAACAGAAGATTATTTTCTTCAATTAATTTTTCTTTTTGCTTTTGATAGAAATTACGATAGGCTTTATTAATAAAATAACCAATCACAACTAGTAACAGCACATAAATAAAACACGCCAGATTGGTTAAATACCAAGGTTTTAAAACCACAAACGTATAATCTGCCGTGTTTTGCAAAAGTGTATTGGCGTATTTTGCGCGAACTTTGAATGTATATTTTCCCGGAGATAAATTTTTAAAATTAACCGAAGATTTGGTGCTCCATTCGCTCCATTCGTTCTGAAAGCCTTCTAGTAAATACTGATATTCAGAATTAATGTATTTATTGTATTCCGGAACAGTGTAGTTTAAAGTGATATTATTTTCATTCGATTTAAAACTTCCTTCCTGATTCAAAATAACATCTTTTAAGGTTTGATTTTGCTTGTTTATAGCAATTTCTGAAATAGAAACAGTATAGTTTTTAAAACTCAAATCGTCAATATTCAGTGTATAATATCCGTCTGTAGTTCCTATTAAATACGTTGATTTTGAAATTTGCGTAATATTCTCAAACCCCAACATCGAATTCGTTAACGATGACGGTATCGGAATCACGTTTTGCTTTAACTGATTACTCAGTTTGCTTGCAGAAAAATAATGAATGTAATTTTTAGAAAACAACCAAATTTTATTCGACTGATCTACAATTAATTTACCTGAAGTATATTCATCTTTTTCGAAAATAGAACTTAATAATTTATCCTTTTCAAACTGTTTTGTTTTGGGATTTAATTTAAAAATTCCGCCTTTATATGCGTAATAAATTGCATTATTAAATTTTGTTAAACTGGCATTTTTTCCTTTTTTAGGTGAAGCATAAGCGTAGAATTCCTTGATTTCTGAGAACGAATTATCCAATTTAAATCTAAAAATTCCTTTGTATTCGTGGCTTACATAAACTTCAAGATTTGGCATGATCTCAAAATATCTTGATGAATAATTAAAGCCTTCAATTTTATTTCTGAATTTCCATTGATTGTTACTTTTCTCCAAAACCGAAATTCCGTAATAATTTCCCTGAAGCAATATGTTTATTGTTTGGAGATGGCTCAAACTTCCAGGTTCCCGAACCAGAAAAAATAGTTCTCGCCGAAGTATTTTCAACTATAAAAGTTCCCGAATCATGTCCACAAAAAATAGTCTTATCATATTCAAACAAAGACCAAACCTGCCCTTTTGTTCCGTTTATAAATTGGAAATTCTCTTTGCTTTGGTATTTTTTACAAAACAACCCCTGATTTGTTCCTACGTACAGCATTCCGTTATGAGCAATCGAAGCGTAAACCGTTCCCAAAACTCCAGTATCATCTGTAAAACTATGTACCGGTGTTTGCAGATTGATGCAGTTAATTCCGTTATCAAGCCCAACCCAAACATTTTGATCTTTATCTTCAAACAAAGACAAAGCTGTATTGTTGCTCAGTCCTTTGCTTTGTGAAATATGATAATTGAGTTTTCCGGTGTTTGATAAAATAAAAATTCCGTTAGAAACCGTTCCAAGCGCATAACTTCCATCATGAAGCTGTTGACTGCTGTAAACAAAACTGGCTTTTATCTGCGCATCCACTTCTGTTGTGTAAGACGTTAAAGTTGTTCCTGAAAGTTTATAAAATCCGTCTAATTGCGTCTGAATCAGCAAACCATCATCAACTGTAAAAACATTCACAATCGTGTATTTTTTCAGAACAGGATGATCAGAGATTAATTTTCCTTTTCCTTCTTCAATTTCAAAAAGGCCTTCGTTCAGCGTTTGATAATAAATCGAATTTTGTGTACTAAACGATTTTACAACGCCATTTTTAGGCGAAATAATTTTGAAGGTTTTGTTTTTGGTGTCGTAAATATAAATTCGGTTCAAAGACTGAAACAGAATCCATTGATCGTATTTTAAGATATTCCAAAACTGTTCATCATCCAGAATTTTATGTTTAATTGTGTCGCTCAGCGAAGTATATTTAAGTTTTCCATTTGGCTGTCTTGTCCAGCAACCAAAATTCATATAACAGCCTGTATAAATCTTATTATCAATAACCTTTACAGATCGCATTATGGTTTCGTTAGGCGTTGGATAAAGTTCCCAATTCGTTCCGTTATATTCTAAAAGCCCCTCGTTATTAGCAAAATACAAATAATTTTGTTCATCTTGTGAAATCATCCAGCTCTGATTTCCGGCGCCATAAACAGTCGAAGGATATTTTACGATTGGTGGTAATTCCTGAGAAAACAGGACATAACTCATTAAAAAACAAAGAATAGAAAGTGTAGTTTTCAAAATTTGGTCAGAATATTAAAATAGTATTAAAGCAGTTCTAAAATAGGATATTTTATTATTGAAAATACAATTTTTATTAAAATAAGATTTTGCAAATTTAAATTTGATGCTATACTATTTCTAACATGTTCCGCGGTTTTAATATTGGAGATTCGGTTTGTAATCATGTATTGCGTACCAACGGTTGAAACCGTTGGCAATGTTTACTCATCAAATTAAAATATTGCCCGAGGTTTCAACCACGGGATACGGTTTGAGATCATATATTGCGTACCAACGGTTGAAACCGTTGGCAATATTTACTACATCGAATTTAAAGCATTGCCCGTGGTTTAAGCCGCGGGATACGGTTTGTGATCATGTATTGCGTACCAACGGTTAAAACCGGTGGCAATATTTACTACATCGAATTTAAAACATTGCCCGTGGTTTCAACCACGGGATACGGTTTGCGATCATATATTGCGTACCAACGGTTAAAACCGTTGGCAATGTTTACTCATCGAATTTAAAACATTGCCCGCGGGATCCTAATTATGATTATAATTACGTTATTCAATTTATATCAACCTGATAGCATTCTTTACAACAAAAGTAATCTGTTAAAATTTGGAACAATATCCTTAACAAAACTCAATTCAAAATTGATTACTTTTGTAGAAATTGACTTTTTTTATGCAAATTGATCTTTCTACACTAGACCCAAAACATAATATTATAATTAAAGGATCGCAGGTACATAATTTAAAAAATGTAGATGTTGCAATTCCCCGCAATAAACTTGTTGTAATTACAGGACTCTCAGGATCAGGTAAATCAAGTTTAGCATTTGACACTTTATACGCCGAAGGCCAACGTCGTTATGTGGAGAGTTTATCCTCATATGCACGTCAGTTTTTGGGGCGTTTAGACAAACCAAAAGTGGAATACATAAAAGGAATTGCACCTGCAATTGCGATTGAGCAAAAAGTAAACACTACCAACGCCCGCTCTACTGTTGGAACTTCAACAGAAATCTACGATTACGTTAAACTTTTATTTGCCAGAATTGGGCGTACTTATTCGCCAATTTCAGGCCAGGAAGTCAAAAAAAATACCGTTACCGATGTTGTTTCTGATGTAAAAAGCTTTGAACTAGATAGTAAATGGATGTTGCTTTCTCCTATTCATCTTGAAGAAGGACGAAAACTCGAAGACAAACTAAAAGTACTGTTACAACAAGGTTTTGCCCGTATTTTGGTCGATAACGAAATGGTGCGTTTAGATGATTTTACGCCTACAGATCTTCATAAATTAGATAATAAAGATATTCTGCTAATCATTGACAGGATTGTTGTAAAAGATGAAGAAGAATTCTATAATCGTCTTGCTGATGCAGTACAAACAGCTTTTTTTGAAGGAAAAGGAATTTGCTATCTACAAGAATTAGGCTCAGATAAAAGATTTACTTATTCTAATAATTTTGAATTAGACGGCATTACATTTCTGGAGCCAAACGTGCATTTATTTAGTTTTAACAATCCGTACGGAGCTTGTCCTGTTTGTGAAGGTTACGGAAATATTATTGGTATAGATGCTGATTTGGTTGTTCCGAATACCTCTTTGTCTGTTTTTGAAAGCGCTATTTATCCGTGGAGAGGCGACAGTATGAGCTGGTACAAAGACGAATTGATTAAACATGCCTATAAATTCGATTTTCCTATTCATAAACCTTATTTTGAACTTTCAGATGATCAAAAAGATATAATTTGGAAAGGGAATCAATATTTTCAAGGTTTAGATGGTTTCTTTAAAGAGCTGGAAGAAAAAAATTATAAAATTCAGAATCGTGTAATGTTATCGCGTTACCGAGGAAAAACAAAATGTTACGCTTGTCGCGGAAAACGTTTACGTGAAGAAGCATCTTACGTAAAAATAAACGGAAAGACAGTTTCAGAATTAGTCGATTTACCGATTAAACATTTGGTTACTTTTTTCAAAAATATCGAGTTGAATGTTTACGAACAGCAAATCGCAAAACGTTTGATGGTCGAAATTAATAACCGTTTGTCTTTTTTGACAGAAGTTGGTTTAGATTATCTGACATTAAACAGAAATTCTTCGACACTTTCAGGGGGAGAATCGCAGCGTATTAATCTTGCGACTTCACTTGGAAGCAGTTTGGTTGGTTCAATGTACATTCTAGATGAGCCAAGTATTGGTCTGCATCCTAAAGATTCTGAAAGATTGATTAAGGTTCTGCTTTCACTTCGTGATTTAGGCAATACCGTTATTGTCGTTGAACATGATGAAGATATCATGAAAGCTGCCGATATGATTATTGATATTGGCCCAGAAGCGGGAACTTTTGGAGGAAATCTGGTTGCGCAGGGAACTTACGATGAAATTTTACAATCAGAATCACTGACAGCAAAATACCTGAATGGAGACCTTGAAATCTCTGTTCCGAAAAAGAGAAGAAAATTCAAAAACCATATTGAGATTATTGGTGCAAGAGAAAATAACTTAAAGAATATTAATGTTACTTTTCCGCTCGATGTTTTAACAGTTATTACAGGAGTTTCCGGAAGTGGAAAAAGTACGCTGATCAAAAAAATCTTGTTTCCTGCCATGCAGAAAAAACTAGAAAATGCAGCAGAAAAAGCGGGTCAGTTTAGTGAAATAAAAGGTTCATTTTCGCAAATCAAACATATTGAATACGTAGATCAAAATCCGATTGGAAGAAGTTCACGTTCAAACCCTGTTACTTACATAAAAGCGTATGACGATATACGTGAATTATATGCTAAAGAAAAATTATCAAAAATAAGAGGTTATCAGGCAAAGCATTTTTCTTTTAATGTTGATGGAGGCCGTTGCGAAACTTGTAAAGGAGAAGGCTCTATAAACGTTGAAATGGTCTTTATGGCCGATGTATCATTACCATGTGAAACCTGCGGAGGAAAACGTTTCAAAAAAGAAATTTTAGAAATTACTTTTGATGATAAAAACATCAACGATATCCTGACCATGACTATTGATGACGCCATTGCTTTTTTTGACAAAAACAAACAGGCAAAAATCACTCAAAAATTACAGCCGCTTCAGGATGTTGGTTTGGGTTATGTACAATTAGGGCAATCTTCTTCTACCCTTTCCGGCGGTGAAGCACAGCGTATTAAACTTGCATCATTTTTAGTAAAAGGTGCCACAAAAGATAAAGCATTATTTGTATTTGATGAACCTACTACAGGTTTACATTTCCATGACATCAAAAAATTATTAGCTTCATTCGATGCTTTAATTGATAAAGGCCATTCTATAATAGTTATTGAACACAACCTTGATCTTATAAAATGTGCCGACTGGATTCTAGATTTAGGCCCTGAAGGTGGAGAAAACGGTGGATATTTATTAGCATCAGGAACTCCGGAAGATATTGTAAAAGTTAAAGAATCTGTTACAGGAATTTATTTGAAGGATAAACTTTAAGGAGGTTCTGAGGTTCTGAGGTTCTGAGGTTCTAAGGTTCTAAGGTTCTAAGGTTCTAAGGTTCTAAGGTTCTAAGGTTCTAAGGTTCTAAGGTTCTAAGGTTCTAAGGTTCTAAGGTTCTAAGGTTCTGAAAAAAAAACAAAAGCCCTAATAAATTTACAATTTATTAGGGCTTTTGTTTTTTTTCAGTGATTTATGCTACTAAGCATCTCTCTTCAAATGGCAGGCCATCTTCGTCAATGGCAACCAATACCTTCTTTTGTTTAGAAGCTTCTACAGTAAGGTACAGCCATGCAAATGACCATAGTCCTAAGGTTAGGCAAAAAATCGTAAAATTCAAACCATGATTTACATCCTTTCCTCCTTTTGAAAGAACCGCAAATAGAAACTCGTCATTTCTTTCTTCAAGCTTAAATCCATGATGAATCTTATTCGATATCATGTTTGAAAACACCTGTAAGCTTTGTTCGTGATTTAGGTGAATGTTTTTCATAACTAATTAAAATTAACAAAAATAATACTACTTTATATTATTATGTTTTTAATATTTACTAAGTGACTTGATTTATAGTAAACAAAAATAACTTTCCTTTATTGTGTTTTATAAGATATCTGTATAGAATACATAAAAGGAATGCTAATTTTCTAATATAAAGTTAATTTT
>Ga0247804_10001452_pt1 | contig 11013 bp, 10 predicted proteins | sample UWRJL029104C1_FD_181142 | JGI IMG/M metagenome (GOLD analysis project Ga0247804, IMG submission 181142) | Plant litter microbial communities from Arlington Agricultural Research Station in Wisconsin, United States - UWRJ-L029-104C-1 | ecosystem: Environmental > Terrestrial > Plant litter >...
GGCTACCTCGCCGACCTCGAAGGCATCAGGCAGGTCATCGGCGACCGCCTGCTCATCGTCGACGCCATCCAGGGCTTCGGCGTCGTCGATGCCCCATACACCGAGGCCGACATCGTCGTCTCCGGCGGCCAGAAGTGGCTGCGCGCGGGATGGGGCACGGGGTTCATGGCGCTGAGCGATCGCGCCGCCGAGCGTCTCACGCCCGTGTTCTCCGGCTTCACGGCCTCGGAGTTCGACGACCTGCCGCTCGACGAGGTCTACCCGCCGGCCCACGGGGCGCGAGCGTTCAGTGTGAGCCACCCGGATCCGATCGCCCAGGCGCGACTCGCCGTCGCCATCGAGGAGGTGCTCTCGGTCGGCGTTCCCGTGGTGCGGGAGCGCATCCTCGACACGACCGCGCGCGTCATCGACCTCGCTGACGAGTTCGGGCTCGCCGTCGTGTCGTCCCGTTCCGAGAGTGAGCGGGCGGGCATCGTCGTGTTGGAACCTGCGGTCGACCAGTTCACGGTGCTCGCCGCATCCCTCTTCAACCATGGCGTCACCGCGACGACGCGCGGGGGTCGCGTGCGGGTGAGCGCACACGCGAGCACCGACGAGGAGACCTTCGACATGCTGCGTGCGGCGTTGACGAGCTATGCGTCGGCGATCAACGTGTGACCCATCGCGACATTTAACCTCGCGGACATAAAGCGCTGGCGTGTCGATTCGGCGAGGCGGGGCAAACGCGCTTAACGTCGAAGGCATCAGGTATGGCGCCTGGTCGAGACGGCCACGTACGTTCGTTTCGAAACGCAACACGGCCGTCTTCGCAGACTGGATCCGAGTGCCCGGCACTCGGGGATGGAGTGCACGTGGCCGAGTCAAGAAGTCCCCAGCAGGAATCGACGGGGGCTTCGCGCTCCGCCGCCTCCACCCCTGCTCGCACTGCGGAGAGAACGTATGTTCTCGACACGTCGGTGCTGCTATCGGACCCGAAGGCGATCTTCCGGTTCGCCGAGCATGCGGTGGTGCTCCCGGTCATCGTCATCACGGAGCTCGAGGCGAAACGGCACGATCCGGAGATCGGGTACTTCGCCCGCCAGGCGCTCCGCAACCTCGATGAGCTGCGGGTGCAGCACGAGCGGCTCGACTTCCCGATCGCCGTGGGGGAGGGCGGATCCCTCAGGGTCGAGCTCAACCACTCCAACATGTCGGTGCTGCCCTCAGGCCTCCAGCTCGGCGACAACGATTCGCGCATCCTCGCCGTCGCCATGAATCTTGCGAACGACGGCCTCGCTGTCACCGTCGTCTCGAAGGACCTCCCGCTGCGCGTGAAGGCCGCGTCGATCGGCCTCGCCGCCGAGGAATACCTGGCCGAACAGGCCGTCGACTCCGGATACACGGGGCAGGCCGAGATCGACCTCTCCTCCGAGCAGATGAACCAGCTCTACGACGACGAGCGACTGACCTCGCGCACCGTGCAGGACATCCCGATCAACACCGGGCTCGTCATCCACTCCGACCGGGGCTCGGCGCTCGGCCGGGTGACGGCTCGCGGCGAGATGCGCCTGGTGCGCGGCGACCGGGACATCTTCGGGCTCCACGGCCGCAGCGCCGAGCAGCGGCTCGCGATCGACATGCTGCTCGACCCCGAGATCGGCATCGTCTCGCTCGGCGGCAGCGCCGGCACGGGCAAGTCGGCGCTCGCGCTCTGCGCCGGCCTCGAGGCCGTGCTCGAGAAGCAGCAGCACCGCAAGATCATGGTCTTCCGGCCGCTCTACGCGGTCGGTGGCCAGGAGCTCGGGTTCCTGCCAGGTGACGCCGCGGAGAAGATGAACCCCTGGGCGCAGGCGGTGTTCGACACGCTCGGCTCGGTCGTCTCGCAGAACGTGCTCGACGAGGTCATCGAGCGCGGCATGCTCGAGGTGCTGCCGCTCACGCACATCCGCGGACGATCGCTGCACGACGCCTTTGTGATCGTGGATGAGGCGCAGAGCCTCGAGCGCAATGTGCTGCTCACGGTGCTCAGCCGCATCGGGCAGAACTCGCGCGTGGTGCTCACGCACGACGTCGCCCAGCGGGACAACCTGCGTGTCGGCCGCCACGACGGGGTCGCCTCGGTCATCGAGTCGCTCAAGGGGCACGCGCTCTTCGGCCACATCACACTCACCCGCTCGGAGCGTTCGGCGATCGCCGCGCTCGTCACCGAGATGCTGGAGTCGAACGAGCTGGCCTAGCTCGAGCAGCATGCCCAGCTTGCGGCGGGAGAAGTCGCGCGGCGGCGGGAGTTGTTACTCCCGCCGCCGCGAGCGTTCTCCCGCCGCTACGAGCGACTTCTCCCGCCGCGAGGGTGCCACCCGCAGTGGGGGTCGCCGCGCTATCTCTATATAGCTAGATTTGGAGCATGGAGCCGCTCAGCCGCATCACCCCAGCCACTATCGACGTGCTCACCGTGCTGTCCTCATCCAGCGATCCGTGCTGGGGACTGCTCGTCATCAAGTCGAGCGGGCGCCCAGCAGGCAGCGTCTACCCGATCCTCGAGCGGCTGGAGCAGTCCGGTTGGGTGACGTCGAGCTGGGAGGCGGATGACGCCCGCTCCGGCCCGCGTCGCCGCTACTACGAGCTCACCGAGGACGGAGCGGCAGCCGCCCGCGCCGCGATCGGTGTGTTCGCCGCGAAGCAGCGGAGCGCGGCATCCACCAACCCGATCACCGCCAGAGTCGTGACGGCGTGATCGCCGCACTCGCCGCACTCGCCGTCCGCGTCGCCGTCGCCCTGCTGCCCGGCTCGCTGCGCGACCGATACCGCGAGCAGTGGAACGCCGACCTCCGGGATGCCGCGGAAGCAGGTATTCGCACCTCCGACGTCGCCCTCGGCTCGCTTGCGTTCGCGGTGACGCTCGGCCGCCCGGTGTCGCGGGGAGCAGGCACGCTCACTCCCGTGTCCGTCGAACGCCGCTCCAGATTCGCCGCCGGCCTCGCGCTCGGCAGCGCCCTGACCGCGATCAGCCAGTACGCCAGCATCGGAGCGTTCGGTGGGCTGACCGGCAACGGCGTGTACGACTTCGTGATCTCGTTCGGGTTCGCACTCCTGCTCGCATTCTCGGTGCTCGCGCCGATTGTCGCGGTGGCGATTGCGACTGTCACGCGTGGCGTTGCACCTCGCGTGCGACTTGCGGTGCTCATCCTCGTCATCGCGAGCTGCGCTGGGCTCGTACATGCCGTCGTCGACGGCAGCTGGACGGGTGCGTACAACGTGTACACGACACCTGGAACGCTGGTCTACCCCGTCGCGCTCGCGCTGACGGTCACTGCCATCTGGTTGCTGTGGGGTGCGTTCCGCACGCCCCGGACGCGCGTCAGCCCGCTCGACGCGGTGCTCCCCGGTGTTGTGGTGCTCGCGGCAGGCGCCGTCGGGCTCGCGCACGCGGCGGTTGTGTGGGCGGGACGCGCACCGCTCGAGTTCGCCGGACCCGAGTGGGGCCGCGCCAACTGGGTGAGCCTCGAGGAGCAGTTCGAGCTGACCGTGAACGGCATCCTCCTCGGCTGGGCGATCGCGAGTCTGCTTGTCGCCATCCTCGTCGTCGTGGTTGCGCACCGTGTCGGTCGGCACGTCGCCTGGGTCGTGATCGCCGGAATGTGCGCGCTCCTCATCGCGCACGCGGCGGTCCTCAGCTTCCTGCAGTTGGGCTCGGACAGCGTGGTCCCGCTCGTCCGCGCCGAGGTATTGCTGCTGGCTGGGCGATGGGGCCTGATTGTTGTGGCGCTGGCGACCGTCGGCGGCGTACGGTTCACTCGGCAACGAGAGCCGGCGGTCGGGCGCATCGAGACGAGATCACGTGAGGCGAGGCCTCCTGCGTCGGCCTGATCTCGACTCCGCTCGATCACCGAAACTCCCTAGCCCGGGCGGGTCATCGAGAGCACGTCGAGCGCCGTGTCGAGCTGCTCGAGCGTGAGTTCCCCGCGCTCCACGAAGCCGAGATCGATGACGGCCTCGCGCACCGTGAGGTTCGCGGCGACCGAGTGCTTGGCGATCTTCGCCGCCGACTCGTAGCCGATGAACTTGTTGAGCGGCGTGACGATCGAGGGGGACGACTCGGCGAGCGCCCGCGCGTGGTCGAGGTTCACCTCGAGCCCGTCGACAGTCTTGTCGGCGAGCAGCACCGTCGAGTTCGCGAGCAGGCGGATCGACTCGAGCAGCGCCGTACCCATGACCGGGATCGCCACGTTGAGCTCGAAGCTGCCGGTGGCGCCGGCCCAGGCGATCGTCGCGTCGTTGCCGATCACGCGCGCGCCGACCATGATGACGGCCTCCGGGATGACCGGGTTGACCTTGCCCGGCATGATCGAGGATCCGGGCTGCAGGTCGGGGATGCTGAGCTCGCCGAGACCCGTGTTCGGGCCCGAGCCCATCCACCGCAGGTCGTTGCAGATCTTCGTGAGGGAGACCGCGATGACGCGGAGAGCGCCGGAGGCCTCGACGAGTGCATCGCGCGCTCCCTGGGCCTCGAAGTGGTCCTGCGCCTCGGTGATCGGCAGGCCGGAGTCCGTCGCGAGGGCCGCGATGACCTGCTGCGGGAAGCCTGCGGGGGTGTTGATGCCGGTACCGACCGCGGTGCCGCCGAGCGGAACCTCCGCGACACGGACGATGGTGGACTGCACCCGCTCGATGCCGAGACGGATCTGGCGGGCATAGCCGGCGAACTCCTGGCCGAAGGTGACTGGCGTCGCATCCATGAGGTGGGTGCGGCCGGCCTTGACCGCGCCGGCCCAGAGCTCCGCTTTGACGTCGAGGGATGCCGCGAGGTGCTCGAGCGAGGGGATGAGGTCCCCGAGCAGCGCGCCGGTGACGGCGACGTGCACCGAGGTCGGGAACACGTCGTTCGACGACTGCGACGCGTTGACGTGGTCGTTCGGGTGCACGGGGGAGCCGAGCGACTTCGTCGCGAGCGCCGCGAGCACCTCGTTCATGTTCATGTTCGACGACGTACCCGAGCCGGTCTGGTACGTGTCGACTGGGAAGTGGTCGTGGTGGGCTCCGCCGATGAGCTCATCGGCTGCAGCGACGATGGATGCCGCGATCCCCGCGTCGAGCACACCGAGGTTCGCGTTCACCTGTGCGGCAGCCTTCTTGATCCTCGCGAGCGCCACGATCTGGGCGGGCTCGAGGCCCGCACCCGAGATCGGGAAGTTCTCGACGGCCCGCTGGGTCTGCGCACCGTACAGGGCGTCGACCGGCACGAGCACATCGCCCATGGTGTCGTGTTCGACGCGGAACTCGGGGCTGGGAGAGGTGCTCACGACGATGGGGGCCTTCCGGTTGGGGCTGGGTTGGAACGGTTAGAGGAGTCCGACGTGGATGTCTGGCACCGCGCGACCCTCGAGCAGGCGGTAGTTCGCGCCCACGACTGCAAGCGTACCCGCGGCGACCGCATCGCTGATGAGCTCCGAGGCCTCGAGCAGTTCGGCGATCGTGTCGCGCAGGTGTTCGCGCCCGACCTCCTGCGAGTCGATCTCCGTGTCGGCGTCGTGTTTCACTGAAACGCGCTTCACCGCTGGCACGATCTTCTCGATCAGGCCGGTGATGTGCGGGGGGAGCACGGGGGCGTCCGGCCCCTGCGAGTCGATCGCCGCCCGCACGGCTCCGCACTGGTCGTGGCCGAGCACGACGATGAGCGGCACACCGAGCACGCTCACCGCGTACTCGAGGGAACCGATGACCGAGTCCGAGATGATCTGCCCGGCGTTGCGCACGACGAAGAGGTCGCCGATGCCCTTGTCGAAGATGATCTCGGCCGCGAGGCGCGAGTCGCTGCATCCGAACAGGGCCGCATGGGGCTCCTGGATGTCGGCGAGCTGATTCCTTCGCTCGACGTCCTGCCGTGGATGCCGCGGCTCACCGGCGACGAATCGCTCGTTGCCGCGCACCATCTCCTGCCACGCCTTGGCGGGGGTTCGTGTGGCCTCGGTCACTGTGCTGCCTCCTCGACGCGGTCGATCTCGCTGCTGAGCGTTGTCGCAAGGGTACGGAACTCCTGCGTCTCCGCGGTGCCGTTGAGCACCCAGGTCGTGTCGCCCTCGCTCGTGACCATGGCGTACGCGAGGTTGCCCGGGTCGTCGCTGTCCCGGTTGTCGTAGACGTCCCAGCTGCGACCGTCGATCGTCTCGGTGCTTGTGATGCGGCCGGCCTCGAGCAGGGCGGCAAGCCAGGTGGGGTTCGACTCGATGCCCTGGTTGAGGGCGATGAACTGCTCGCTCGGCGTGATGAACCCGATGTACCAGGTCGTCACGTCGTTCTCTGGCACGCGCAACTCGGCGTTGTTGGCGGTCCACTCCGGTGGCAGGGCCGGCACCGACAGGGGGACCTCGGCGATCGACTGCGATTGCGCCGCGACGGCCTCGAAGTCGACCATCGCCCGCGGTGCGGGGTCGCGAACGACGACCGTGACGAGGAAGACGACGATGCCGAGGGATGCGACGAGCGCGACGATGAGGTTGACGAGTGTCTGGTTCGCGCGGTGGGTGCGCGAGGTCTCCGCCTTGCGGTCGGCGGTCTCCTGGGGAGTCTCCGGTCGACCGAGCTCGGCGACGATGCGTGGGGGCTTCCGCCCGGTTCCTGCCATGTCAGCGCGCCCGTCAGTCGGCCGTCGAGCGCGCGGCGTCGAGGCGCGCCTTCGCGCCGAGCAGCCACTCCTCGCACCGCTTGGCGGCGGCCTCGCCGCGCTCCCAGAGCGCGAGGGACTGCTCGAGCGTCGACGAGCCCTGCTCGAGCTCGGTGACGACGCGGATGAGTTCGTCGCGCGCCTCCTCGTAGCTCAGCGAGCTGACGTCGGCATCGGGTGCGGGGGTCGTCGGGGTTGTGGCCACGGTTCGATTCTACCCAGCCGGGGTGTCGTCGGCTGGGGGTGTGCCGCCGTCGACGATGGAGCGCACGGAGCCCGCCGCGAGGGTGAGGAGCAGCCGCGTTCCAGCGGGCGCATCGGCAGCGTCGCGAAGGGCCTCACCGCTGGGCAGCTGCGCGATCGCGTAGCCCCGGTCGAGGGTTCCCTGCGGGGAGAGCGCCCGGAGATTGGAGGAGAGTTCGCCGACCCTCGTGAGCGACCGCTCGACGACCCGCTCCACGAGCTCTCGGCTCCGGCCGACGTAGCGGGAGAGCTCCTCGGCGCGGGAGTCGACGAGCCAGCTCGAGCTCGCGAGGGCCGGGCGCGACCGCACATGCTCGAGACGATCGATCTCAGCGCTCAGGTAGCCCGTGAGCCGCATCGCGATGCGCGCCCTCGCCTGCTGCACGCGGGCGAGCTCCTCCGCGACATCCGGCACCACCCGCTTCGCGGCATCCGTCGGGGTGGATGCGCGCAGGTCGGCCACCTCGTCGAGCAGGGGGCGATCGGCCTCGTGCCCGATCGCGCTGATGAGCGGTGTCGCACACGCGGCGGCCGCGCGCACCAGACCCTCGTCGCTGAACACGAGCAGGTTCTGGAAGTCGCCGCCGCCGCGCGCGACGATGATGACGTCGACCTCGGGGTCGGCATCGAGCTCGCGGATGCCCGTGGTCACCTCGGCTGCAGCCCGATCGCCCTGCACCGCCGCGTGGACAACCCGGAAGCGAACCGCGGGCCAGCGCAGCTGCGCGTTGCGCAGCACATCCTTCTCGGCGTCGCTGTCGCGACCCGTGACGAGGCCGATGCACCCGGGGAGGAAGGGCAGCGGATGCTTGCGGTCGAGATCGAAGAGCCCCTCGGCCTTCAGCGACTGGCGCAGGCGCTCGAGCCGCTCGAGCAGGTCGCCGAGCCCGACGTGCCGCATCTCGAAGACCTGCATCGTGAGGGTGCCGCCTTTGACCCAGTAGTTGGGCTTGACGAGCGCGACGACGTGGTCGCCCTGCTTGAGGTCGGCGGGAAGCTTCGCCTTGACCGACGACCACACGGTGAAACCGACCGTGGCATCGGCCTCGAGGTCTTTGAGCTTGCCGTAGACGTTGCCCCCGGAGACGCCCCACTGGGTGATCTCGCCCTCGACCCAGACCGAGCCGAGCCGGTCGATCCACCCCTTGATCTTCGACGAGAGGATGCCGACGGACCACGGTGCGTCGACGGTCGACGGTTCGATGCTCATGGTCACGGCAACAGGCTACGGGATGCCGCTGTCGGTCTCCCTCCAGCCCCACACGGCCGCTCGAACTACAATCGAATGGTGAGCAATATCTCGAACGGCAACGCCGCGGTGCACCTGGAGATGCCCCGACTGCCGGCCGTGCGCAACCGACTCGTCGATCGTCCCGTCGCGGGCGGCAAGCGGGTGATCCTCGCGGCTCCTCGCGGCTACTGCGCCGGGGTCGACCGAGCCGTCATCGCCGTCGAGAAGGCACTCGACCACTACGGCGCACCCGTCTACGTCCGCAAGCAGATCGTGCACAACATCCACGTCGTCTCGACGCTCGAGCGCAAGGGCGCGATCTTCGTGGACGACGTCGACGAGGTGCCCGAGGGCTCGCACATCGTCTTCAGCGCCCACGGGGTGTCGCCCGCGGTCGTGCAGGGTGCAGCCGACCGCAACCTGCAGGCGATCGACGCCACCTGCCCGCTCGTCACGAAGGTGCACCGCGAGGCCGTTCGGTTCGCCCGCGACGACTTCGAGATCCTGCTCATCGGCCACGAGGGCCACGAGGAGGTCGAGGGCACGATGGGGCACGCGCCGGAGCGCACGACCCTCGTCAACAGCCCGGCCGACGTGCCGAACATCGTCGTGAGGAACCCCGACCACCTCGTCTGGCTCTCCCAGACCACGCTGAGCGTCGACGAGACGATGGAGACCGTGCGGCTGCTGCGCGAGCGCTTCCCGAACCTGCAGGATCCGCCGAGCGACGACATCTGCTACGCAACGCAGAACCGCCAGGTGGCGATCAAGAAGGTCGCGGAGGACGCCGAGCTGGTGATCGTCGTCGGATCCGCGAACAGCTCCAACACCGTGCGCCTCGTGGATGTCGCCCTCGAGCACGGAGCTACGGCGGCGTACCGCGTCGACTACGCGAGCGAGATCCAGCAGGAGTGGCTCGACGGGGTGTCGACGGTCGGCGTGACGAGCGGGGCATCCGTCCCAGAGGTGCTCGTGCAGGAGGTGCTCGCCGATCTTGCCGACGCCGGCTACGGGGAGGTCAGCACCGTCGTGACGGCGGAGGAGGACCTCATGTTCTCGCTCCCCAAGGAACTGCGTACCGACCCGTCCGGCAAGGCGGACGAACGCGGTCTCGGCGGCCGGGTGCGCAAGCTCGATTGGCAGCAGCAGTGACGAACGACGACCGCCCCCGCCCGCAGTACGGCGAGTACGCGACCCCCGAGGAACAGCGCGACGCCGGCGGATTCGTGCCGCCGACCGACCTGCCGCCGACGGTCGCGATGCCCGATGCCGCCACAGCGGTCGACGGGCGGATGGCGGCACCGCGGCCCCCCAGGCCCGAGCGTCGCACGTGGGACGTCTTCCTGACCACGGCGCTGCTCGCGATAGGCGCGTACGTCACGGTCGCCTCGGCCGGTTCGTTCCAGCAGCTGGCAGCGGTACTGCGCGAGTCGTACGAGCAGGTCGGCTACGAGCCGTACACCAACGATGCGCTCGCGAACGGGCTCGGAGCGTTCCTCGTCGTGTTCCAGACAGTCGTGTGGATCGCCGCGGCGGTCGCCTCGATCGCCTCGCTCCGGGTCGGCAGGATCACCTGGTGGATTCCCGTGGTCGGGGGCGTGGTCGCACTCGTGGCGACGATCGTCGTGTTCAGCGTCGCGATCCTCGGCGATCCAGCCTTCACAGCCGCGGCGCCCGGGCTGACGTAGCAGCGTGAGCGCACCCGCTGCGACGATCGTCGTGCTGCCGAAGGAGGTCGCCTCCGCCGTCATCACCACTGGGATCGCGCGCGGCGCCTGGGCGGTCTCGCTCGCGATGGTCGTGCTCGCGGTCCCGGTGCTCATCGACGTGTTTGTGGCTCGATCCCTCGAGGTGCACCTGCCGGTGCCGCTCGCCGCGATCGTCGTGATGCTCCTCGCGCTGCTGTCGTACGGTTGGAAACCCACCAGGCAGACGCGCATCGCGTTCCTGCTGGTCGGCAGCGGGTGTGCGTTCGTGTACGGCGTGAGCATCCATCTCGCCGACCCGAGCCTCAGCACCGGGTCGGAGTTCCTGCTCAACCGCCTCGTGATGCCCCTGGTGCTCATCGGTGGTGCCATCGCGCGCCCGATCGCCGGTCTGCTCTGGGCCGCGACCGGCTACGCGACCGCCTACGTCGTGCTGTTCGCGAGCGCCGTGGTCGGCGGTGGCGATTTCTCTCCCGGATGGGGGCCGACCCTCGCGCTCGCCATCTACGGGCTGTCGTATCTCGCGATCGCCGCCGTGCGGCTCGGCCAGTCCCGAGCGGTGCCCGACCTCGCGCGGCTCGAGGCCGAGACCCGACGCCTCGATCTCGAGAACCAGTTCGAGCAGCGTGCGGCAGCCATCATCCACGACACCGTGCTGAGTGATCTGACCATCGTCATGACCTCGTCGGATGCACTCGACGAGCGCACCCGGGACCGGCTTCGGGCGGATGTCGCGACCCTCCGCGACCCGTCCTGGCTGCGCGAGTCAGCGGATGGCACAGCGACCACCGCCGTCGATACGGAGCTGCGCAACGCAATGGTCGCGATGGTGTCGTCGTTCCAGTGGCGGGGGCTGAACGTCGACATCACCGGCGACACGTCGCTCGTCGCCAACGTCTCGTCCGACGCCGCTGCGGCGATGGTCGCTGCGGTCGGTGCGTGCCTCGAGAACGTGCTGCAGCACGCGGGCACCGGATCCGCGGAGCTCGTGCTCGGCACGACGCCGGGCAGCATGACCGCGATGATCGTCGACCACGGTATCGGGTTCGATCCCGACGCCGTCGGGTCGGATCGGCTTGGCCTACGGGCCTCGGTGGTCGCGCGCATCGAGGCGCACGGCGGCGGTGTTCGCGTCTGGTCGAACCCGGGCAGCGGCACCTCGGTGCTCATCACCATGCCGAATCCGGAGCCGG
>Ga0247804_10001457_pt1 | contig 10993 bp, 13 predicted proteins | sample UWRJL029104C1_FD_181142 | JGI IMG/M metagenome (GOLD analysis project Ga0247804, IMG submission 181142) | Plant litter microbial communities from Arlington Agricultural Research Station in Wisconsin, United States - UWRJ-L029-104C-1 | ecosystem: Environmental > Terrestrial > Plant litter >...
AGCCGCCGAAACCCTTGTCTGCCGCGGAAGAACCCGCATTCTTCCTGCGTTGTGCACGCCGGCCGGTCGGGAGGTCGGTCCTAGCGTGGAGTGATGACCATCGCCACAGCCGACCTGTACGACGACCGCGGCGACGCGCTCGACTCGCTCGCCCTGCAGCTCCAGGACTTCGGCGGCGTGACCGCGTTCGACGGGCCGATCCGCACGGTCCGGTGTTCGCGCGACAATGCGCTGGTCAAGGCCGCGCTCGCCACGCCCGGCGGGGGAGCGGTGCTCGTGATCGACGGCGGAGGGTCGCTCGAGTCGGCGCTCATCGGGGACCTCATCGCGGCATCCGCCGTCGAGAACGGCTGGGCCGGCGTCATCGTGCACGGGGCGATCCGCGATCGCGACGCGATCCGGATGCTGCCGCTCGGTGTGAAGGCGCTCGGATCGAACCCGCGCAAGAGCGCGAAGGACGGGGTGGGCGAGGTCGATGTCGAGGTCGTGATCGCGGGTGTGCGGTTCGTACCCGGAGGGCGGGTGTGGGCGGATGCCGACGGCGTCCTGGTGGAGCGCGCTCTGGACAGCGACTGACCGACGGCGGATGCTGGAACGAATCGCCGACCGATCAGGAGCGCAGATGTTCGAGAACTCCGCCGCGTTCAGCGGCTTCGCCGTGGATGACATCGATGCCGCCCGCACCTTCTATGCCGACACCCTCGGGCTCACCGTCGAGCTGAACGAGATGGGTATCCTCGACATCGCGCTCGGTTCCGGAGCGCACGTCATCGCGTATCCGAAGCCCGATCACGAGCCCGCGGGCTTCACGATCCTGAACTTCCCGGTCGACGACGTCGACGCCGCGGTCGACGCGCTCAACGCGAAAGGGGTCGTCACCAAGATCTATGGCGGCGAGTACGGGGGCGACGAGAAGGGCATCTCCCGCGGCTACGGCCCCGACATCGCATGGTTCCGCGACCCGGCGGGCAACGTGCTGTCGGTGCTCAAGGACAGCTGACGCCGGCACCGGCTGTCGTCCAACGAACGGCGACGCCGCGCGCAACCGCCGGATGGCGGGTCGCACGCGGCGTCGGTTCGGGTGGGATCAGGCGGCGATCAGCGAGTCGGCGAGGGGCCGACGGACGCGCGGTGCAGCCTCGCGCTCCTGCAGCGCCTCGGGCAGATCGGAGGCGTCGCCGATAGGGCCGAGGGCGATCGCGGTGAGGGGCTCGAAGCGGGCATCGAGGTCGAACGACGCGCGCACCGCGTCGCGGTCGAACCCGCCCATCTGGTGCACGTGGAGGCCGTCGTGGTGCGCCTGCACCGACAGGTGGGCGACGGCCTGGCCGAGGTCGTACGCGGCGAAGTGGAGCGGCTTGCCCTCGGCGTCGACCGTCTCGGCGACGGCGATGATGAGCACCGCGGCGTTGCCTGCCCAGACCCGGTTGAAGCCCAGCAGCGCCTGGTGGATGCGGTCGTGCGCCTCGGTGCCGCGGCGGGCGACGATGAAGCGCCAGGGCTGGATGTTGTTCGCGGACGGCGCCCAGCGGGCGGCCTCGAGCGCGCTGGCCAGCCGCACCTCGTCGATCGCGTCGTCGGCCGCGAACGCGCGCGGGCTCCAGCGATCGGCGAGGACGTCGAGCACGGGTGCGTCGGTCTCAGCGGTGCGGGTGATCAGGGGAATGGTCATGGCGACCTCACTTCGATAGATCTGATGGGAACGGGTCGCCGTTGGCCCATCACATTCAACCGTATTCACCTGAATGTATTCCCAGAGGCCCTCCACCGCTGTGTCCCACTTCTTGTTGCTCTGAGCCTCCCGAAGCAACAAGAAGTGGGACACCGAAGCGGGTCAGCCGCGCAGAGCCTCGCCGAGCTTGACGCGCGCGCCCATCCGCAGCAGTGAGTTCTGGTAGATCTTCGCGCCGACCAGGATCGCCCCGACGCACGTCGCGATCAGGATCGCGAGCGAGACCAGCGGCTCCCACCACTGCGCCTCGCCCAGGAAGAGCCGCATCGGCATCCCCACCGGTGCCGAGAACGGCACGTACGACATGATCGTGAGCACCACCGGGTTGTCGTTGAAGAAGATCACCAGGAAGTACGGCGCCATGATGAGCAGGGTCAGCGGGAATGTCGTCGACCCGATGTCTTCTTGGCGCGAGACCATCGCGGCCGCCGCGGCGAAGAGCGCGGCCAGCAGCACGAACCCGAACAGGAAGAACACCGCGAACCAGAGGATGGGTGCCCCGAGCGTCCCGAGCAGCTGAGTCTGCCCGATGATGGTCAGGCCGATGACCGCGATGGCCGCGAGCACCAGGATCTGCGCCATCGCGAGAACCGTGTTGCCGATCACCTTGCCCGCCAGCAGCGTCCGCGCGCGGATCGCCGAGATGAGGATCTCGACGACTCTGGTCTGCTTCTCCTCGACGACGCTCTGCGCGATCGTCGAGCCGAACAGGCTCGCGGCGGTCAGGAACACGATGCCGAAGCCGATCGCGACCAGATAGCGCAGCGCGTCGTCGGTGGGCTCCGGGTCGAGCAGCTCGACGGACGGCACCTGCGCGAACTGCAGCAGCAGACTCGTCGGCGCCGAGGACTCGGCGACGACCGTGAATCCGAAGGGATCGGCCGAGGGGTCGCCGACGATCGCGGCCTCGACGGTGCCGTCGGCGACGAGCTTCTCCGCGGCGGCCCGGTCGGCCACCTCGGTGATCTCGAGGTTGTCGTTCGACGGGACGAGGGATGCCGCATCCGCGGTCACGGCGATCGCAGTGCCGGACTGATTCTGGGCCGCAAGGCCGCCGAACACGAGGCCTGCGAGCGCGAGCACGAACAGGATCGCGGTCGAGATGAGGAACGCCTTGCTGCGCAGCTTGGAGCCGATCTCGCGCTCGGCCACGAGCCACACCCCCGCCGCCTCGCTGGGAGCGGCCGGCCGGGTGGTGCGCGAGCGGGTGGTGCTGGTGGGGCGGGGGCTGGTGTCGATGCTCATCGGACGACCTCTCGGAAGATCTGGGCGAGGGAGGCGTGCTGCGGCGCGAAGCTGCCGACATCGCCGCGTGCGACGGCATCGCGCAGGATGCGCTGGGCCGTCTGTTCGGTGTCGACGTCGAACACGGCATAGCCGCCCTCGAAGTCGACGATCTCGACTCCCGGCTCGGCCCGCAGCCAGCCGGCGTCGCCGGTCGAGACGAGTTCGTAGCGTTTGGTGGAGTGCTGTGCGCGCAGGGTCTCCCGGTCGCCGGCGGCACGGATCGTGCCCTCGGCGATGATCACGAGGTCGTCGCACAGCCGCTCGACAAGATCGAGCTGATGCGACGAGAACAGCACGGCGGTGCCGGCAGCTGCTCTCTCCTGCAGCACGCCCGCCACGGAATCCACCGCCATGGGGTCCAGGCCCGAGAACGGCTCGTCCAGGATCAGGACGTCGGGGTCGTGCACGAGCGCCGCCGCGATCTGGGCGCGCTGCTGGTTGCCCAGCGACAGGGTCTCGACGTTGTCGCCCAGCCGTTCGCCGAGCCCGAGCCGCTCGAGCAGCGCGGTGGCGGCATCCGTCGCGGCCGACTTGGAATAGCCGTGCAGGCGGGCGAGGTAGACGATCTGCTCGAGCACCTTCATCTTCGGGTACAGCCCGCGCTCCTCGGGCATGTATCCGAATCGGCGGCGGTCGTCCGTTCCCAGGGCAGCGCCGTCGAGGGTGACGGTGCCGGCGTCGGCCGCGAGCACGCCCAGCACGATCCGCATGGTCGTCGTCTTGCCCGCGCCGTTTCCGCCGACGAAGCCGGTGAGGCGGCCGGGGAGCACGTCGAAGCTCACGTCGGTGAGCACCCGATGGGTGCCGTAGCTCTTGTCGAGATTTCGCAGTTGCAGCATGTGTTCCACGCTACGGATGCCGGACGGCCGGCGTATCCCCCGACGGGGGGAGATGCTCGCCCGGCAGGTCAGATGAGGCCGTGCTGGTGAGCGAGCACTGCCGCGTGCACCCGGTCGCGCGCGCCGAGCTTCTGCAGCACGTTCGAGACGTGCGTCTTGACCGTCGCCTCGCCGATGTACAGCTCGCGCGCGATCTCGGCGTTGCTGCGCGCCTTCGCAACGAGCCGGAGCACCTCCGCCTCGCGGTCGGTGAGCGAGTCCGCGAGGGGCCACGAGGCGACCGCGACCGGCGTCGTCACCGGCACGGATGCCGCGGCGAAGCGCTCGATCACGCGCCGGGTGACCTCGGGCGCGAGCAATGCATCGCCGGCCGCGACCACCCGGACCGCGGAGATCAGCTCGTCGGCGCCGGCGTTCTTGAGCAGGAACCCGCTCGCCCCGGCATCGAGCGCCGCGAACAGGTAGTCGTCTCGATCGAAGGTGGTGACCACGATCACGGCGCTGTCGACCGCGGGCTCGGCCACGACCCGCCGCGTGGCTTCGAGGCCGTCCATGACCGGCATCTGCACGTCCATGCAGATCACGTCGGGATGCAGGGCGGATGCCGCAGCCACCGCCTCCTGGCCGTTCGTGGCCTCGCCGACCACGACGATGTCGCCGGTCGCCTCGAGGATCGTGCGGAAGCCGGCGCGCATCACCGCATGGTCATCGACCAGCAGGACCCGGATCATCGGCGCCCGGCCACAGCGGGCTCGTCGAGGGGCACCGCGACACGCACCCGGAACCCGCCGCGCTCGCGTGGGCCGATCTCGATCGAGCCACCCGAGGCGGCCGCGCGCTCGCGCATGCCCAGCTGGCCCAGTCCGGGCCGCGGCTCGCGCATCGACCTGCCGGTGTTGACGACCTCGAGCTCGACGAGCCGGTCGTCGGTGTACCGCAGCCGAACCTCGGCGGCAGCGCTCGGTCCGCCGTGGCGTCGCGCGTTCGTGAGAGCCTCCTGGGCGATGCGGTACAGGTTCACCTGGGTGATTTGGGGCACGGCCACCGCGTCGCCGACGACGGTGTACGTGGTGGGCAGGCCCGCCGCCTCCGATGCCGCGGTCAGCGCGGGCAGTGCGTCCAGGCCGATGGTGGACGGTGCCGCGTCGTCGGCCGCACCGGGCGTGCGCAGCGTGTCGAGCAGCCGGTGCAGCTCGTCGATCGCCTCGCGGGCAGAGGCCTCGATGCCGGCCAGCAGGCGCCGGCTCTGATCGACGTCGGAGTCGAGCATCACGCGCGCCGCTCCCGCCTGCACGCCCATCACCGACACGTGGTGCGCCACGACGTCGTGCAGCTCGCGGGCGATGCCCACGCGGTCCAGCGCGACCGCCTGCGCCGCGGTGACCTCGCGCTCGCGCTCGAGCTCCGCGGTCCGCTGCTCGAGCGCGGCGCGCTGAACGGCCGAGGACCACGCCCGCTCGCCGAAGTAGTACGCGCCGCCGAAGTAGAGCGCGTTGACCAGGATGCCGATCAGCACCTGGGCCACGAACGGCGAGACCGCACCCGCGATCACGTCGGCGTCATCCGCCTGCGTGATCGCATCGCGGTACATCACGATGATCAGCCACGCGAACATGCCGACGATGATGGCGACCCGGACGATCACAGCACGGCGTCGGTCGGTCGACCAGGCGCCTACCGTGTACAGGGCGATGAACATCGCGATGTTCCCCACGTAGACCTCGGGGATGCGCAGAGTCACCGCTGCGAAGTACGCGACCGCGATGATGACGGCGACCGTCGCCGGCCAGCGGCGCCGCACCGCGAGCGGCGCGGCCAGGACGAACGCGTAGACCAGCGCAAGCTGCAGCGAACCCTGCTCGTCGCCGTAGATGCCCGCGATCGCGCTGAGGGTCGCGCTGAGGATCGCCCCGACGAAGATGACCGCGGCGAAGACGATGTCGCCGCGAAGCTCACGCGGGGTGGGCGCGGCGCGGGTGAGGAGATGATCGACGGATGCCACGCCTCCACGCTACGGCGGAGCGCACCGGGGCGGCATCCCCCGAGCGGCGGAGTCTCAGGGACGGGTGCGGCCGCACGCTAAGATCGTGCGGGGGTTTTTCTGCGTCTGGGGGGACGTTTGCGTCACGGTGGGTTTGTGTGGGGGGTGCTCTGCGCCTCCCTGGTGGTCGTGCTGACCCTGGGCGGGTGCGCCGGCTCGGCGGTACCGGGCGCGGCGACGCCGACCGCGACGACCGCCACCACGCCAGAGGCGACCGCAACCCCCGAAGCAACGCCGACCCCGACCGTCACCGAGCCGGCCTCGCGCAACAACCTCACCGGCGACCAGATCGTTGCGATGGCCACGGCCTGCGGTGGGTTGGCGGCGGCGGATCCGGCCGCTCCGGGGATGCCGCTGCGGGATCTTTCGCAGTGGGCGGCGGACGCGCTCGGATTCTTCACGTCGACGCTGCAGTGCGGCGAGATCGCGGGAGTGGTGGCGCGCGATGCGGCGCGGACCGATCCCGAGGGCACCGTCTTCTCATCACCCCTGCAACTGATCGATCCACCCTGCCCGGCCGGCACGGCGGTCTCGTTCTGGGCGCACTACGACGACGACCTTATCTTCGCCAACCCCGCCCTCCAGCAGGCGTTCGACAACGGGCAGTGCTTGCGCACCCTGTTCTTCACCGGCTCCGATGCGGGGGCGGGCAGTTCGCCCTACGCGGCGAACCGAGAGGCCGGCATCCGTGCGGCCTACGATGCGGTGCGCGGCACATCGGGCCCGTGGCACGACCGGACGGTTCTGCTCCGCAACGGTCTCACCCTCACCGTCACGCAGCCGGAAGGCGACAGCCGGATCTCCATTCTGTTCCTTCGGCTGGCGGACGGTGGCGTGAACGGCGGCGGCTATCAGCGGACCGGTTGGGAGAGCCTCAATGAGCTCATCGTCGGCGACCTGCCGGTGCTCCACACGATCGACACCGACGTGGAGGTGACTCTCGAGCAGCTGAACAGCATGGTCGTCGAGGTCGCCTCCGGCTACCACGCGACCAGCGTGCTGGCCTCGCTTCCGGGATTCGCCGATGGTGCGAGCGGAGACCACCCGGATCACCGGTCGGTCGGCCGGATCGTCGCCGCGCAGGTCGACGCGGGACTCATCGATCCGAACATCGTGCAGTACGCGATGGGCTACCCGACCGCACAGCAGCGCGCCAACATCGACCGCGACCCGCTCGCGCGCAAGCTGAAGGTCTTCGCGATCTACGCGGCGCATGACCCCGTCATCGCCTGCAGGGACTCCGCCGGCTGCCTCAAGGTGAGCCGGTTCGGGGACTGGCTGCAGCGGCAGTATCTGATCCCCCACAACGAGATGGTGCGCGTCCGCGACTGAGGTCTTACTTGCTATTGACAAGCAAGCTTGTTTTTTGCAACCATGGTCTCACGAGCCACCCGCACCCCGCGCGGTGAGCCTGCCAACGGCAAGGAGCAAGCCATGACCAGCATCTTCGTGAACGTGCCGACCACCGATCTGGAGCGGTCGAAGGCGTTCTACGCGGCCCTCGGTGCCGGCATCAACCCGCTGTTCACCGATGAGAATGCGGCCTGCATCGTCTGGGACGAGAACGTCTTCTTCATGGTGCTCACCAAGGAGTACTTCGCGACCTTCACCGACAAGCAGATCATCGACCCGAAGACGCACGCGCAGACGAGCATCGGGCTCAGCCGCGACTCTCGAGATGACGTCGACTCGGTCATGGCCGCAGGCCTCGCCAACGGCGGCAGCGAGCCCAAGCCTGCTCAGGACTACGGCTTCATGTACAGCCGCGACCTGGAGGACCCGGATGGCAACATCCTCGGATTCCTCTACATGGACCCGAAGGCGGCGGAGCAGGGACCCGAGGCCTACATGGCCGAGCACGCTCAGGCGTAGCGGTGGCCACACGCAGCTACGGACAGTACTGCGGGCTCACGTCTGCCGTCGAGCTGATCGGTGAGCGGTGGGCGATGCTCATCATCCGCGACCTGATGGTGGGTCCACGCCGATACACCGACCTCAAGCAGGGACTGCCCAAGATCCCCACCAACATCCTCTCCGCGCGGCTCAAGGAGATGCAGGAGGGCGGGATCGTGCGCCGTGCGCCCCTGTACCGGACCGGACTCGTCTACGAGCTGACGCCGTACGGTCGGCAGCTCGAGCCGATCGTGCTCGCGCTGGGTCGGTGGGGCTTCGCGCAGATGGGCGAGCCCGGCCCGGACGACATCGTCACCGCGGACTCGCTCACGATGGCGCTGCGGACGGCTTTCCGAGCGGATGCCGCAGCCACGCTGGCGCCTGCCGACTACGAGCTGCACGTCGGTTCCGTCGCGCTGCGTGTGCAGGTCGACGGCGAAGCGCTCCGCATCGCCCAGCTGGCCCCCGTCGCGCCGCCCGTCGGCGGCGCGCTTCCGGCCGGTGAGCCCGAGCTCGTCTTCGCGGCAGGCCCCGGCATCCGCCACATCATCTCCGGCGAGCTGACGCCGGCCGAGGCGATCGATCAGGACATCCTGGCCGTCGTCTCAGGGGATGCGACGCTCCTGGAGCGGTTCGCTGCGACGTTCCACATCGACCTGGCGGACGCCGCCGCGCTCGCCGCATGATCCGCGGATGCTGCGGCATCCGCCCTTCGGAAGGAGGCGACCATGACCGGTCGCATCTACATCGATCTGTTCACCACCCTCGACGGAGTCGCCCAGGCTCCCGGCGGCCCGGATGAGGACCGCGAGTCCGGCTTCCCGTACGGCGGGTGGCAGGCGCCGCTCACCGACGAGGTCGACGGCCGATCCATCGGCGAGGGTATCGCGGTGATGGACGCGCTCGTGCTCGGCCGGAAGACGTACGACATCTTCGCGTCGTACTGGCCGGACCACACCGGATCTGCCTCCGACATCGCCCGGAAATTCAATGAGATCCCGAAGTACGTCGCCTCCCGTCACCCGCTGACGCTGGACTGGGCGGGCGCGTCGCAGCTGGGTGAGGATGCCGTCGCGGAGGTCGCCGCGCTGCGCGAGAAGCACGAACGCATCCACGTGATCGGCAGCGTCGACTTCGTCCAATCGCTGCTCGCGGCCGGCGCATACGACCAGCTGACGCTCTGGGTGTACCCGGTGGTGCTGGGGCAGGGGAAGAAGGTGTTCCCCGACGGAGCGGCGCCCTCGACGCTGGAGCTGCTCGAGCCCCCGCTGGTATCGGCGAAAGGCGCCGTTCTGCTGCGGTACGGACCCGCGGGTGAGGTGCGCACGGGTGACATGGGCGCCGATGACGGCGGAGCCTGACTCGCGCCGCCGAGGGGCCGCCGTCAGCGCCGGAAGAACTCGTTCGCGGGGCGGGTCCAGAGCAGGACGAGTCCGATCAGCACGGCCACGCCCGACACGATGCCGGACCACACCTGCGCCTGCTGGAAGAAGATCACGAACACGGCCGAGATCAGGCTGAGCACGAACACGACGGTGACCACGATGCGTGCGTTGGGGCGTCCGCGCAGGAGGCCGAGGCTCACGATGATCGTGATGATCCCGAGCACGAGCTGAATCAGCCCGTACCACAGGGCATCGGGCGCCATGATCGCGGCGAACACGAGCAGGCCGCCCGCGATGATGTTGACGGCGCCCGAGATCCAGGCGAGGACGGCGACGAGGGTGACGCCTCCGGGACGTGTTCCGGCCATGGCGAGACCTCTCTGATCAGCTTCGGTTCGCCACAACGTAGCGGAGTCCGGGCTCCCAGTGACGGTGCCGGGCCGCTCAGCCGAAGATCATCGGCCGATCGTCGTCTTCCTCCTCGGGCGAAGTCAGGTCCAGGTCGACTACGACGGGGACGTGATCGCTGGGCGCCTCGCCCTTGCGCTCGTTGCGATGGATCGTGGCGCCGGTTACCGCATTCGAGAACGCGTGCGACCCGAGGATGAAGTCGATGCGCATGCCCTCGTTCTTCGGGAAGCGCAGGCGCTTGTAATCCCAGTAGGTGAACCCGCCGGGCACGAGGGGGCGCACCACGTCGGTCAGGCCCGCCGACTCGAGTGCGGCGAACGCGTCGCGCTCGGGCTGGGACACGTGCGTCGAGAACCCCGGAACGACGGCGGGGTCGCCGTTGTCGGCATCCGTCGGGGCGATGTTGAAGTCGCCGACCAGAGCGAGTGCGAGATCGGGGTCGCCGGCCAGGGCGTCGGCGGTGTACTGCTGCAGCGCGCTCAGCCATTCGAGCTTGTAGTAGTAGTGCGGGTCTTCGAGGGCGCGCCCGTTGGGCACGTAGAGGCTCCACACCCGGATGCCGCCCACCGTCGCCCCGATCGCGCGGGCCTCCTGCGGAGCGTCATCGCCCACGTGGTCCTTCGCGAAACCCGGCATGCCGGGAAAGGCATGCGACACATCGGTCAGCGGTTCGCGACTCGCGATCGCGACGCCGTTCCACTGCGAGAACCCGTGCGCCTCGACGTGGTAACCGGCGTCTTCGAACTGCTCGAAGGGGAACTGCTCGGCCTTGCACTTGATCTCCTGCATGGCGAGCACGTCGATCGACTCCCGCACCGCGAAGCCGACGATCCGGTCGACCCGAGCACGGACGGAGTTGACGTTCCACGTGGCAAGCCGCATGAGACCAAGCCTACGGCGACCCGCCGACGCGGCGCGGTGCATCAGTCGAGGTGCGCGCGCAGCTCCGGCAGGCGGGAGAGGAAGGCGTCCACGCGGCGGCGCGTGCGCTGAGGCTCCCCGAGCGTCTGGAGCGACAGCATCCCGGGGTCGCCCCGCTCGATGCCGGCCGCGATCCGATCCGACGCCCGCTGCATGCGATCCGCGATCGCGTCGAGGAGCGCTGCCGGGCCGACGCCGCCATACGCTTCGGCCGCGATCCGCACGCGGCGTGCGGCATCCCTGGCTTGAGTCTCTCGGAAGAGGGGGATGCCGCTCCAGCAGAGGAACGCGAGGTCATCGAGCGGCTGACCCGGACCGGCCTGATCCCAGTCGATCATCCCGGCGAAGCGATCTCCCTGCACGATCCAGTTGTACGCGCCGGTGTCGTTGTGGCAGATCAGCTGCCCCGGCTCGAGCGACGCGGCGCTCTGGCGCCAGGTGCGCGGACCGGGGTCGTAGGCCCGGACGGCGTCGTGGAACCGGC
>Ga0247804_10001458_pt1 | contig 10993 bp, 5 predicted proteins | sample UWRJL029104C1_FD_181142 | JGI IMG/M metagenome (GOLD analysis project Ga0247804, IMG submission 181142) | Plant litter microbial communities from Arlington Agricultural Research Station in Wisconsin, United States - UWRJ-L029-104C-1 | ecosystem: Environmental > Terrestrial > Plant litter >...
ATTAATCGCTCACGCAGATGATGGTTTGGTAAAAGCAGGCTGGAATCCCGGAAAAGGAAGAACAGTTCCGCCTTTAACGCATGCACAGTTTAAAAAAGCCTGGATTACCTGGCTTCAAACCGGCGCTTATGCTCCTGCAAAATAGTATTGCTTTAATTTTAATGATGATCTGATGACTAAAAATAACAACGTAGATACTACAAGAAGAAATTTTTTAAAGCTAACAGGTTTAGGAGGCGCTGCACTTTGTCTTGGTTTTTATTTTCCTGCAGATGGTGTTCCAACGCTTGTAAGACCTTCTGAATTGAGCGAATCTGATATCGAATTATGTCCGTGGATAATTATCAATCCGTCTGGAAAAGTAACTATTGTGAACCACAGGGCAGAAATGGGACAAGGTTCTTATCACTCAGTTCCGCAAATTGTAGCAGAAGAATTAGAAGTTGATATGAAAGACATCAATATTATTTTTGCTATCGGTAACGAAAAAAAATACGGCGGTCAAGTTACGGGAGGAAGTTCAACAATTCGGTCTTCTTATAAAAACCTGCTTAAATTAAGTGCAACTGCAAGAGAAATGCTAATTGCTGCCGCTGCTGCGAAATGGAATGTTTCTGTTGCAGATTGTTATGCTGCATCCGGACATGTGATTCATAAACCATCCGGAAAAAAAGCACATTATGGTGAACTTGCTGTAGCTGCTTCAAAATTGCCGGCACCAAAAGAACCAAAGCTAAAGAAAATATCCGAATACAAATTAATTAGAAAACCGCTAAAAAGAATCGATACGCCATTAAAAACCAATGGAGAATTAATTTTTGGACTCGACAAAAGAATTCCGGGAATGTTGTTTGCTTCGGTAGAACGCGACCCGCGTTATTTTGGAAAAGTAAAAAGCTTTGATGCAAGTAAGGCATTAAAAATTCCGGGAGTAAAGCGTGTTTTTAAAGTAAATATGAACTATTACGAATACATGCGAGAAGGCGTTGCCGTAATTGCTGATTCGACCTGGGCAGCACTTGAGGGAAGAAAAGTACTAAAAGTAGAGTGGGACACTACAGGTTTTAAACACTGGAGTACGCCGGAAATATTTGAAACCCAAAACAAATTATTGAAAACTCAGGAAGGAATGCTGCTTAAAACGCAGGGAAATCCAACTGAAATATTATCACAAACAACCAAAAAATTAGATGTAGTTTACCAAACTCCCTATCAGTCACACGTTGCTATGGAACCGATAAACTGCATTGCACATTATAAAAAAGATTCGATTGAAATTTGGGGACCCATACAAGCTCCGGGATGGATTCAGGACGATATAAGTAAACAATTTAAAATTGATAAAGAAAAAGTGATTGTGAACATGACTTTTCTTGGAGGCGGTTTTGGAAGAAAAGCGATGATCGATTATCCAAGCGAGGCTGTTGGCATTTCAAAAATATTGGGTGGTCCTGTTCAGGTTGTCTGGACACGCGAGGATGATGCTACTTTAGGACCATTTCGCCCCGGGATTTCGTACCGCTGTGAAGGAACTATCAATAATGGAAAAATTGATGCATTAAAATTTAGAATGGCAGGGCAAAATAATGATCACTGGCGCGGAGGTCCAAAAGATAAACCTAACAGAAGTACCAGTGAGGGGTTTTTAAAACCGTATTACGAAAGCATTAAAAACCTTAGTATTGCTGATGTACTTTTTGAAACCACGATTCCCACGAGTTTCTGGCGATCTGTGTACGCGTCTACGAACGGATTTGCCTACGAAAGTTTTATAGATGAAATGGCACACGAAGCTAACAAAGATCCCTTAGAATTTCGTCGCGAGCATTTGCAGGAAGAACGCTGTCAAAAGTTAATCGATAAGTTGGAAGAAGTATCAGGCTGGAATAACCGTTCAAAAAATGAAGGTTACGGCGTTGCCATTACAGAATGTTTCAACTCAACAGTGGGTCAAGTTGTCAAAGTTTCTAAAAACCTTCATGGTGGGGTTAAAATCGATAAAGTCTGGGCTGTAATGGATTGTGGCTGGTATGTAAATCCGGACATCATTCATGCTCAGATCGAAGGATCTATTGTCATGGGATTGGGTGCAGCCACTACGCATCAAATAACATTTAAGGATAACGTTGTAGAACAGCATAATTTTTATGATTATCCCTTACCGAGAATTAACGAAATTCCGCCTATAGAAGTATATATCATAGATAATGAAGAAGATGCGGGTGGAGTTGGAGAACCAGCACTTCCGCCTTTTGCTCCGGCTTTAACCAATGCTATTTTTGATTTAACTGGAAAAAGAATCAGAACTCTGCCGTTTAAACTTTCTGAAGTTTAATATCCCATTTTCACCATTGTTAAAACTACTTAATAACATAAACTATTACTAATATTTAATGCGGAGAAAGTTCTCCGCATTTTTTTTGCTTCATGTTTATAATTATTTAAATAATAAAAATTTCGTTGGTGCAATTCAGCATTTATTTTTAAAACGGTTGTGTTTTGGCAGTGTTTCATCACAAAAAGCCATAGGTAAGTAATAAATTTTTGGGTAATGTAGAAAGGTTAGTTTAAATTTACGCTACTAATTAAATTTAATCTTAAATAATTGACATTATGAAATTATCATTTATTACCGCCTTGTTGTCTTGCTTTGCCTGTTTCGCACAAAATAATACAGATACAAGTTTGTACATGAAGTCTGATAAAATTACTTATCTAACAGATATTGGCTCAGAAACAGGTGATTTATATAAAACAATTGGACATCACGGACCCGCAGTTGAAAACGAATGGATGGCATTGCGAATCTATTTTAGTGATAAAGTGGCTATTGATGTTTATTCTAAAGCAAAACCGGGATTAGAATTAAAAAAAGCAAATTGGTATCCTACGGCAGAACAACAAAAAGAAGGCTGGGGAGCAGATTATTATAAAGTGGCATCAACGGTAGGTTTAGGAGGTGTAAAACTTTGGGACGGAGAAAAAGTAGTTCCTTTAAATCCGGTAACAAATCGTTTGGCACGTGTTGGAAAAACAGATACAACCTCATGGATGGAAATGATTTCAAGAGGAGTTCCGTACAAAGGAAAAAAAGTAGATATTTTAGTTCGTGTAACAGTTTTCTCAGGAAAAAGAGAAGCTCAGGTTGAAGCTGTTAGTTTAAATGGGGAGAAAGTACAATTTGTTACGGGAGTAAACTATTTCAAAGATTTTGAAACTAAGAAAGGCGCTGATTATATCGCAGTTTGGGGCAAACACCCGGAAGATGTAGCAGCAGAAATTGTGTCAATTGGTGCAGCTATCAAATATAATCCAAAAGATTATGTGAAAAATACAGATGATGGAACGCAATATTTATTGATCTCAAAGCCAACAAAATCATTACAGACAAAAATTATATCGGCAAGTGCCAGAGAACAAGAAATAAATACTTTAGATAAATTAGAGGCTTATATAAAATAACCCTACTATTTTAAATTTTAAAATATCGGCTATAAAAGTACTCTTTGCTTTCTGTATATCCCTGTAAACCAAAACAGGACATTACAAAAAATGCTCAGATTACTTTTATAGCCGATATTCATTTTATAAACATCCTCAATTTTTAATTTTTATTCTCAAGCTGCACCTTAAAATTTCCCCAATAAGGATAATCAGCCATTTGCGAATGTCCAATTACGAGAATATAATCTCCTTTTTGCTTTAGTTGAATTTTCAAATCCATTCCAAAAGGTCCGTCTGAGGAATTATCCGGAAAAATAATTTGGTTAAAACGAATGTTACCTTTTCCCGTTGTTGGAATAATTTTTCCATTTAATTCACCCAAATCTTCAGTTCTAAATTTTACATAAGCTCTCGGATGAATAGAATCTAAAGTACCTTCAGCTATAAATAAGCCTTTGTCATCCTTAGATTTCATAAAAATAGTGTCGCCTATTTGCTTATTTTCTTCCTGTTTGTTTTCTTCAAGTTTGTTTTCTGTTGTGTGTTTGCTTGTTATAATTGTATCTGAAGTCTCAACTGAAGTTTTCTTAATTTCTTTTTGCTGACATGAAAAACAAAAAATGGATAGTAGTATTAATAAATTTTTCATAACGATTTTAATTAAAGTATTTTCAAATTTAATTTTTTTGAAAACATGTTTTGTTACATAATAGCATTTGTATTTTATAGATTTATTTAAGTGAGTCTTACATACATTCTGATTTTCAAAGGCTTTTGTAAATCTACATTTTAGTATTTATAATTAATTTTCTAATTTCTCACTATTGATAAATTCAGAAGGCGACATCGAAAAGCTTTTCTGAAAATTTCTGCTAAAACTAGATTGCGAATTATAACCCACTATTTCGGCAATTTCATAGACTTTGTATTTCCCTGAAAGCAATAATGCTGCGGCCTTTTTTAAGCGTGCATTATTAATCAGTTCGTTCGGACTTAAATTAGAAATGTCTTTTATTTTACGGTACAAAGTAGAACGGCTCATATGCAGAATATCCGCCAGTGATTCAACACTAAGATTTGTATCAGCCATATTCTGATCGATAATATCGTCTAGTTTTTTAATAAATTCTTCGTCGATTTTATTATGGGCAACAGATTTTAAATGAGATAAAGGAGAACTCGCATAGAATTCCATCACATGGCGTCTGTTGGATAATAGATTATCAATTTGCGCCAGTATAAAATCCATCGAAAAAGGTTTGGGAATATAAGCGTCAGCACCAGATTCCAATCCTTTAATACGGGTTTGGATCGCGCTCAAAGCTGTTAATAAAATAACCGGAATATGACTGGTTTCAATATTCGATTTAATGCGGCTGCACAATTCAATTCCATCCATTAATGGCATCGTAATATCGCTTATTACAATATGAATTGTTTGGTTATGAATTACCTTTAAAGCTTCTTCTCCGTTAGCAGCCTTAAAGATTTTATATTCTTTTCCAAGTTCCTTGCTCATAAAATTCAGTAGTTCCAGATTATCTTCAACAATCAGGATTTGCGTTTTTACATTTTTAGCAATAATCTCATTTTCAAAATCTTCAGTATTTTCTTTTAAAGCATTTTCAGAAGCATCTTTGTATAAATGAAATTCGCTTTCCTGATGCAAGGGCAATTGCAAAACAAACGTATTCATAGAATCGTCCAGAAATTGCAGTTTTAAAGTTCCGTTATGCAATTCTGTCAATGAATGGGCAAGGGATAACCCAATTCCGGTTCCGGTTTGCGTTTCAGATCCTAATATTCTAAAAAAAGGTTCGAAGATCTTACTTTTAAGGCTTTTCGGAATCAAATTCCCGTCATTTTTAATGATAAATTCCCAGGAGTTTTCATCGCGAAATAAGGTTATGATTACTTTGCTTTTGGCGTATTTTATAGCATTGCTAATTAAATTGCTCAAAATTTTTCGAATCGCTTCTTCATCTACAAAAGCGTAAATATTCTTTTCGCCCAATTCCAATTCCACATCAATTTTTTTTTCTTCAATAAGAGGTGTAAATTGCGATTGTAACTGTTTGACTAATATGGATATATTTGTTTCCACAAAAGTCAGACCCAATCCTTCCATTTCTGTTTTTCTAAAATCTAAAAGTTCATTTACCAAATTTAAAAGGCGCGAAGTGTTTTTCTCCATTATGGATAAATTCGGAATGATTTCAGGAGATTCATAAGTTCTTTTGAGAAGACTTTCTAAGGGACTTTTAATCAATGTTAAAGGAGTTCGTATCTCATGCGCAACATTAGTGAAAAATTCAATTTTAGCATGATAAATTTCTTTCTCTTTTTCGTTATTAAGATTGGCAATTTTTTGATTATTCTCCTTAATAGTCATATTGTGATATCGGCGAAAAAGCCAGTAAAGACCACCGGATATTATTAGAAAATAAAAGAAAAAGGCATAACTGCTGGCCCAAAAAGGAGGCAAAATCGTAATGTCAATAACCGCTTCTTTGCTCCAGATTCCGCCCGCACTCAAAGATTTAACCCTAAATTTATAATCGCCTGATGCAAGTTCTGTAAAAAATACTTTATTGTTTTTATTTAAGTAAACCCAGTCGTCGCTAATACCATCCAGTTTGTACCAATATTGCGTAAGTTCAGGAGCGGTATAACTTAACGATGCAAAATCAATATTAAAATTTGACTGGTCATTTTTAAGGGTAATTTTCTTAATGTAAGAAGCAGATTCGTCAAGCGGAGAATCTTCATCATTAACGATAACATCCTGATTATTAATCTGAAGTCCTGTAATAAATATGGGCGGATTGTATTTGTAAGTATTGAAATTTTTCGGATTGAAACTAATCATTCCGTTGAGGTTTCCAAAATACATATCGCCGTTAGCATCCTTAAAAGCCGAACTATAATTAAACTGATCGCTGAGCAATCCGTTTGCGGTGCTAAAAATTTTAACCGATTTGTTTTTATAATTAAACTTAACCAGACCTTTTGAAGTCGTAATGCACAAATTCTGACTTTCGTCCTGCAAAATAGAATAAATTACATTGCTTGGAAATCCATCTTTTGTGGTAAATTTTCTGAATTCTTTTGTTCTGATGTCGAATAAATTCAAACCGTTTTCGGTCGCAATCCAAAGATTATTTTGCTTATCCTGAAAAACAGAAGTAATAAAATCATTGCTAATGCTTTTCGTATTATTAAAATCATGTCTGTAAACCGCCTTTTCTTTTGTTTTCGGATTATAATAAAACAGTCCGTCGCGATAACTTCCAGCCCATAAATTGCCGTTGTTGTCTTTGAACATGCAGGTATAATGCGTTGTTTCAGAGAAGTTTTCGCAAATTTTAAAACTATCATTTTGCTCATCATACAGATAAATTCCTATTGAGGTCACGACATACAATTTCTTATCAGGAGTTTCATAAAAGGTCACTATAAAATCACTTTTAAAACTGCTGTTTTTATGGTCGTAATGTTTAATTACTTTTCCGGTATTGGCGTCCATAATGTCCAGTCCGTGTTCAAAAGTTCCAATCCAGATTTTATTTCCTCGTGGTAAAACGCCATGGATATTATAGAAAGAAAGTCCTGATTTTGTTCCGTCAGGCTGAAAATTGATAAACTTTTTGGTCTGTAAATTAAACTTATTAATTCCGGCATCCTCCGTACCAATCCAAAGATTTCCCTGATTGTCTTTCTGGATTTCACGAACCGCGCTTCCCACAATTGCATTTTCACTTTTTCTTGGAAAATATTTTTTAAACTGATCGTATTGTTTTTGATGGTAATTTACGCCGCCAAAATATGTCCCAATCCAGACACCGTTTTCCTTATCAATCGTAATACAATACGCCGCATTGTCTGAAATCGCATAAGGATCGCTCGGACTTTTACGTAAATTCCGGATCGTTTTATGCTGTAAATCATAAATATAAACGCCGGATTCGCTGGCAATCCATAATTCATTTTTGTTTCTTTTAAATTGTCGCACAAAAACAGGCTTTTGTGAACCGTTAATAAATGGTTCGGTTTTTCCGCTGGAAACATCATATTTGTAAACGCCATGATCTCTGGTTCCTATTAAAACCGAATTTGCATCTAAGGCATAAACGGCTGATATAGAGAAAGTACTGCCCGGCAACTGCACCACAATTTTGTCAAAACTTTGCGTAGCTTCAGAATAGCGGTATAAATCATCATATGAAGAAACCCAGATTACACCATTTTTATCGCAGGTTATAGAAGTGGCATAGAAAGAATTTCTGCCATCGAACATCTTGGTTTCTTTCGTATCGACATTGTATTTAATTAATGTTCCGATAGAGATAAACCACAGATTGTTTTTCAAATCATTGTCTATGTCATTGATTCTGTTATTGATCGCTTCGTTTATAAAAGTAAATTTCTCCAGTTTTTTATCATACGAATACAATCCTTTATCGGTTCCGACCCAAATATAATTCTTGAATTCATGCAGCGATTGAATGTAGTTTATTCCCAATGAAGTTTTGGGATTTGCGCCGCTTCGAAATGTTTTAAAATGATAACCATCAAAACGGTTCAAACCGTCTTTTGTACCAAACCATAAAAATCCGTCCTTATCCTGAATCGATGCCAAAACGGTATTATTAGACATTCCGTTTTCGACTTTATAATGTTTAAAATAATATTCCTGACCAAAAACAGAAGTAGAAAACAATAAAAGAAAAACGAATGCCTTTGATTTTAAAAACTGCATAGTATTGTTTTGTATTAATTTTTTATAAAAATAATTTCTCCAATTGTGTCATAAGCATGCGATTTGGGTTGCATGTCTTATTCACAACGCTTTTAGGTATGATTTGAATCATTTGAACACAATTGTGAAACAAAATGAGATTATAAGTGTGTTGCCAATATCCTACTTTGGTCAAAAATATATATGCTATTATTTTAATCAATAATTTATTGTATTGGTAAAAAATATCCTAATATTTTATTATAACTTAAAAATAACTGCCATTGTAGCGGTTGCAATATTACTTATATTTTTAAGAATACAAAATGAATTTCTTAAAAGTTATCTTTTTAAAAATTATAAAACGATCTAAATCGCATCACCAAAAATTGTCACCAAAAACAATAACTATTTTACATGAAAAACATTACTTTCCAATTAAAAAAAATGCTTTTACCACTTCTGTTTTGTATCGCAAGTTATACCGTATCAGCACAGCAAACTTTTACAAATCCGCTTTTAGATTATGGACCTGATCCGTACAGCACCTATTATAACGGTTATTATTACTACACGCATACCATGCAGGATCGTTTGGTTCTTTTAAAAACAAAAAATTTAGCAGATCTAAGAAATGCGGAAAAGAAAACCATTTGGATTGCACCAAAAAACACCAATTACAGCGCTGAAATCTGGGCTCCCGAATTTCACTTTCTTAACGGAAAATGGTACGTTTATTTCGCCGCAGATAACGGCTCAAACGAAACACACAGAATGTATGTTTTAGAAAACAGTTCAAAAGATCCGATGAAAGGCGAATTTATTTTTAAAGGAAAAATAGCCGCACAAACCGATAAATGGGCCATTGACGGAAATGTTTTTGCGTATAAAAAACAACTGTACATGATTTGGTCGGGTTGGGAAGGAGACCAAAACGGACAGCAAAATATTTATATCGCCAAAATGAAAAGTCCAACCCAAATTAAGGGCGATCGGGTTCTAATTTCAAGCCCAACAAAACCGTGGGAATTATTTGGCGCATTACACGATGACATAAATCCGGCGCAGGTTAATGTAAACGAAGGGCCTCAGTTTTTGCAACACGATAAAAAAGTATTTATTGTTTTTTCTGCAAGTGGCTGCTGGACGGATAATTATAGTTTAGGATTATTAACCTTTACAGGAAAAGATAATTTATTAGAGGCATTGGCGTGGAAAAAATCAGAACAGCCAATTTTGTCACAATCGGATAAGACGAAAGTGTATGCGCCGGGACATAATTCGTTTTTTAAATCGCCAAACGGCAAAGAAGACTGGATTTTGTACCACGCAAATTCGAATCCCGGAGAAGGATGCGGTTTTAAAAGATCCCCAAGAATGCAGAAAGTTATTTGGGATAAAGACGGAAATCCTACAATTGGAGAACCGGTTTCGAGCGGAACTGCATTGGCTATTCCGGCTATGCAATAAAGGTGATTTTGATGTCTCAGAAAATAAATAAATTTTTCAGCAAATTTTTTATAATTATACTAAAACGTTTTAGTAGATTTGTGTAACTTCATTACTAACACTTTAACTAACCACTAAATTTCTAATATGAATTTGAAAACCACATTGTTTTTCCTGTTTTACATTTCAATAACCACAGCTCAGGAAATTCCATTACAAAAAAAATCAGCAGTAGGAGATCGAATCGTAGAATTTATTCCCAAAGGATTTGATAAAAACAAAACACCATCGTTAATTCTAAAAACAGAAGTTTCAGCAAAAGGAAAAGTACCTGCAGACTGGTCATTAATTCCTGAATTTTCATTAAAAAACAATAAAGCTAGTGCTGTTTTAAATTTAAAAGGCGCCATAAGTTTATACGGAGGAGGCGAAGTAACCGGACCGCTTTTGCGCAACGGACAATCGATAAAACTTTGGAATACAGACACAGGCGCGTACAGCGTTGAAGGCGGAAAAAGATTGTATCAGACACATCCGTGGGTCATGGGCGTACGTGAGGATGGTTCTGCGTTCGGAATTATTTTCGACAGCACCTGGAAAGCAGAATTAATTACAAACTCAGATCAGATTGTCTATAATTCTGAAGGTGATTTGTTTAGAGTTTATATCATTGATCGAAAATCGCCTCAGGAAGTTTTAAAAGGACTTTCGGAATTAACCGGAACGATCAAATTACCAGCCCGCTGGACATTGGGATATCACCAATGCCGATTCTCCTACGACAGCGAAAAACGTGTTATGGAAATAGCAGATACTTTTCGTGAAAAGAAAATTCCGTGCGACGTAATCTGGATGGATATCGATTATATGCAGGGTTACAGGGTTTTTACATTTGATAGTATTCGTTTTCCAAAACCTAAAGTGTTGAACGACAACTTGCATAAAAAAGGTTTTAAGGCCGTTTATATGATTGATCCCGGCGTAAAAGTCGATAAAGATTACAGTGTTTATCAATCGGGTTCTAAAAGTGATGTTTGGGTCAGAAAAAATAACGGCGAAGAATACCACGGCAAAGTCTGGCCGGGCGATTGTGTGTTTCCTGATTTTACAGATCCAAAAGCCAGAAACTGGTGGGCAGGACTTTACAAAGATTTTTTAAGCACGGGTATCGACGGGGTTTGGAACGACATGAACGAACCTGCGGTAAACGATAATGATTTCCCTGAAGACAAACGTTTGGGAACCATGCCGTACGATACGCCACACAAAGGCGGAGGAAATTTACCAAAAGGTTCGCATTTATTGTATCACAACGCTTACGGCAGATTAATGGTTGAAGCCTCATACGAAGGAATTCTAAAA
>Ga0247804_10001461_pt1 | contig 10985 bp, 8 predicted proteins | sample UWRJL029104C1_FD_181142 | JGI IMG/M metagenome (GOLD analysis project Ga0247804, IMG submission 181142) | Plant litter microbial communities from Arlington Agricultural Research Station in Wisconsin, United States - UWRJ-L029-104C-1 | ecosystem: Environmental > Terrestrial > Plant litter >...
CCAAGAGCTCCGTGTGCGCGACAACCTCATCGTCTACGGTCGCTACTTCGGCATCCCGCGCGCCGTCGTCGCCAAGAAGGCCGACGAGCTGCTCGAGTTCGCGCAGCTCGGCGACCGCGCGAAGGCCAAGGTCGACGACCTCTCCGGCGGGATGAAGCGGCGCCTCACCATCGCGCGCGCCCTCGTCAACGACCCCCGCATCCTGCTGCTCGACGAGCCGACGACGGGGCTCGACCCGCAGGCCCGCCACATTCTCTGGGACCGCCTGTTCAGACTCAAGGAGCAGGGCACCACCCTCGTGCTCACGACGCACTACATGGACGAGGCCGAGCAGCTCTGCGACCGCCTCGTCGTCGTCGACAAGGGCCAGATCATGGCCGAGGGGTCGCCCGCCTCGCTCATCCGCGACCACTCGAGCCGCGAGGTGCTCGAGGTGCGGTTCGGCTCCGACCGCAACGCGATCGTCGCCGAGCAGATCAAGGATGCCGGCGACCGCGTCGAGGTGCTGCCCGACCGCATCCTCATCTACAGCGCGAACGGCGAGGCCGAGCTCGCGAAGCTCACCGATGCCGGCCTCGAGCCCATGACGAGCCTCGTGCGCCGCTCGAGTCTCGAAGACGTCTTCCTGCGCCTCACGGGACGGACCCTCATCGAATGAGCGACGAAGGTGGGTCGAGCGGGTCGAGCTTGTCGAGACCTCACGAACCAGAGACTGACGTCGGCGGGATCTCGATAAGCTCGATCAGCGACCGGGCCCTCGCGGGCGGCCAGAAACCCCGCCGCTGGGGCTCCTGGTACATCACCGAGCACCGCCTCCTCGGCCAGCGCGCGTACTACCAGACCATCATCGCGACGAGCATCGGCAACCCGCTCGTCTACCTCTTCGCGCTCGGCGTCGGTCTTGCGGCCCTCGTGCCGCAGGGCATCCCGAACGGCGAGGGCACGGTCAGCTACCTCGCCTTCGTTGCGCCCGCGCTGCTCGCGACGGCCGCAGTGACGGTCGCAGCCGAGGAGTCGACCTACCCGTTCATGATGGGGTTCAAGTGGAACCCGATCTTCTTCGCCATGAACGCCGCACCGATTTCGGGCAACCAGATCGCGAACGGCATGATCCTCGCGTTTGTGCTGCGCATCGTGCCGACCACCGCGATCTACTTCGTGGTCATGGTGCTGTTCGGTGCGGTGCCCTCAGCGCTCGGTGTGTTCGGCATCCTCACCGCGACGCTCACCGGCACGGCGATCGGCGTGGTCATCTCCGCGTACACCTCGCGCATCGAGGAGGACAAGGGACAGATGGCGATGATCATGCGCTTCGGCATCACGCCGATGTTCCTGTTCTCCGGCACCTTCTTCCCGCTCGAAACGCTGCCGTGGTTCCTGCAGTGGATCGGCTGGATCTCCCCGCTCTGGCACGGCACCGAGCTCGGCAGGGTACTCGCCTACGGCCTGCCCGAACCGTTCTGGCTGACGGTTGTGCACGTGCTCTACCTGCTCGCCCTCACGGTGGTCGGCTGGCGGATGACGCAGCGCGTGATCACGCGGAGGCTCAACAAATGACGCTCGCCCCCACCCGCCCCGACTGGGTCGAGCACGCCCGCAGGCCTCGTGTGCTCGGGTCGCTGCGCTCAGGAAACTCCGGCGCGGTCATCAGCCGTGGTCTGCTCGCAACCCGCAGCACCAACTACCTTGTTGTACTCAGCGGCTTCTTCGAGCCGATCTTCTACCTGCTGTCGATGGGCCTCGGCCTGGGCGCGCTCGTCGGCACGGTCGCGACCACAACGGGCGAAGAGGTCCCGTACGCGGCGTTCATCGCCCCGGCACTGCTCGCCGTCTCGGCGATGAACGGTGCCGTCTACGACTCCACGTGGAACGTCTTCTTCAAGATGAACTACTCGAAGCTCTACCAGGGCATGCTCTCGACATCCCTTGGGCCGCTGGATGTCGCGTTCGGCGAGATCTTCCTCGCGCTCCTGCGCGGCGCCCTCTACGCGGCCGGCTTTATGATCGTCATGCAGGCGCTCGGCCTCAACCTGGCCTGGACCGCGCTGCTCGCCCTGCCCGCCGTGCTGCTCATCGCCTTCGGGTTCGCGAGCCTCGGCATGGCGGTCACGAGCTACATGAAGACCTTCCAGCAGATGGACTGGATCGCGTTCATCATGCTGCCGATGTTCATGTTCTCGGCCACCTTCTACCCGATCACGGTGTACCCGGAGGCGATCCAGGTCGTGGTGCAGACCCTGCCGCTCTGGCACGGGGTCGAGCTCGTTCGCGGGCTCACGACGGGCGCGCTGAGCCCGGCGATGTGGGGCCACGTGCTCTACTTCGCGATCATGATCACGATCGGACTCGTCTTCACGACGCACCGGCTGAAGAAGCTCTTCCTCGACTGAGCGCCCTGGCGGATCGAGCTTGTCGAGATCTCACCACCGTGTGACGTCGGTGGGATCTCGACAGGCTCAATCCGCTGAGCGCCCTACGCCTCGTAGTCGACGTTCGCGGTGTCCTTGCTGATGATGAGCGCGATGAGCGTGATCACTGCGGCTGCGCTCAGGTAGAGCCCCACGAGCACGGGTCCGTCCGCGATGCCGAGCAGCGCGAGCGCGACGCCGGGTGCGAGTGCCGCGCCGAGGATCGACGCGACGTTGTAGCTGATCGCGCTGCCCGTGTAGCGCACGTTGGTCGGGAACAGCTCGGGCAGCACGGCACCCATCGGGCCGAAGGTGAGGCCCATGAGGGTGAAGCCGATGATGAGCAGCGCCATGACGCCGACCGTGCCGGCGCCGAACAGCGGCACGAAGAGCGCACCGAAGACGAGGATGCCGATGGTCGTCAGGATGAGCGTGCGGCGGCGCCCGAAGCGCTCGGCGAGCGGACCCGCGACGAGCGTGAAGATGCCGAAGAACACACACCCGATGATGAGCATCACGAGGAAGTCGTTGCGGCTGTAGCCGAGACCCGCAACGAAGGTGCTGGCGTCGAAGGGCTTGCCCGCCGCCTCGGCCGCTGCCGCGGCATCCGCAGCGGTCTTCGCCGTCGTGCCGTAGCTCAGCGTGAACGCGGTCATGAGGTAGAAGAGCACGTAGGTCGCGAGCATGATGAATGTGCCGAGGATGAGCGGGCGCCAGCTCGTCTTGAAGACGCGCGCGAGCGGCAGCTTGGCGACCTCGCCGCGCTCGACGACCTTGGTGAAGGCGGGGGTCTCGATGAGCTTGAGGCGCACGTAGAGTCCCACGATCACGAGGATCGCGCTCGCGAGGAACGGGATGCGCCAGCCCCACTCGAGGAAGTCCTCCGAGGGCAGGTTGAGCGACAGCAGCAGGAAGACGCCGTTGGCGATGATGAAGCCGATGGGTGCGCCGAGCTGCGGGAAGGTGCCGTAGATCGCGCGCTTGTTCTTCGGTGCGTTCTCGGTGGCGAGGAGGGCCGCGCCGCTCCACTCGCCGCCGAGGCCGATGCCCTGCGTGAAGCGCATGAGCACGAGCAGCAGCGGTGCGAGAATCTGCCAGCCCGGGGTCAGCGCGGTCGGCAGGATGCCGATGATGAAGGTCGCGATCCCCATGGTGAGCAGCGACGCGACGAGGGTGCCCTTGCGGCCGATGCGGTCACCGAAGTGGCCGAACAGCACCGAGCCGATCGGGCGGGCGATGAACGCCGCGCCGAAGGCCGCGAACGATGCGAGCTGCGAGGCCACGGGATTGTCGCTCGGGAAGAAGAGCGCCGGGAACACGAGTACCGCGGCGGTCGCGTAGACGTAGAAGTCGTAGAACTCGATCGACGTGCCGATGAGGCTCGCGAGGATGACGCGCGAACGCGGGTTGGTGGGGGCGGAAGGCGCAACGGTTGCGTCGGCGGTTGACATGGAAAAGAGAACTCCGAAGAAGTGGGGGATGGTCGCGGTGTTCGCGCTCAACCACCATACGCCTGTCGGTGATCGAGCTCGTCGAGATCAGGTCGAGCGCAGCGAGGCCTCACTGCGTTCCGCCTGATCTCGACAGGCTCGATCACCGGGACACCCGTCAGATGCGACCGTCACGCACCGTGCGGATCGCGGCGATGGTCGCGAGCACGGCCTCGGCTGCCTCGGCGCCCTTGTCCTCTTTCGAGCCCTCGAGGCCGGCACGGTCGATGCCCTGCTGTTCGTCGTCGAGGGTCAGCACGCCGAACCCGATGGGCTTGCCGGTCATGATCGAGACCTGCGTGAGACCGCTGGTCGCGGCATCCGACACGTACTCGAAGTGCGGGGTGCCCCCACGGATGATGACGCCGAGGGCGACGATGCCGTCCTCTCCGGCCTCGAGCGCGGCGCGGGCCACAACGGGCAGTTCGAAGCTGCCCGGCACCCTGACGACGCTGACGGTGGCCTTGGAGCTCTCGAGCACACGGAGTGCTCCGGCGAGCAGGCCCTCCGCGATCTCGGTGTGCCAGAGGCCGGCGACGACGGTGATCTTGATGCCCGTCGCGTTTGTGCCCGGGCCGTGCTTCGGGGATCCTGCTCCGCTCATGATGTGCGTCCTTGTCTGTTCGTGATGACTGCCTGGTCGAGGATCTTGCTGTCTGGGAGGAGGTGTCCCATGAGGTCGCGCTTCGTCTCAAGGTAGCGCTCGTTGAACGAGCCGACGCCGACGACGAGCGGCACCTGGTCGAGCACCGTGATGCCGCGGTCGCCGAGCTGCCTGAGCTTCTCGGGGTTGTTGGTGAGCACGCGCGCCGCGCTCAGGCCGAGGTCCTCGAGAATCGCCACGGCGGCCCCGTAGTCGCGGCCATCGGCGGGGAAACCGAGCTGCAGGTTCGCCTGCAGGGTGTCGAGGCCCTCCTCCTGCAGCCGGTACGCCTTGAGCTTGTTGATGAGGCCGATGCCGCGGCCTTCGTGACCGCGCATGTAGATGACGACGCCGCCATCCTTCTGGATCTCCTCGAGGGCCGCGTCGAGCTGGGGTCCGCACTCGCACTTGAGCGAGCCGAACACCTCGCCGGTGAGGCACTCGGAGTGCACGCGGACGACAGTGCCGTTGACCGGATGCCCGGCGATGATCGCGAGGTGATCGGCACCGGTCATGCGGTCGCGGTATGCCCGGAAGCGGAACTCGCCGTGCGTGGTCGGGATGGTCGTCTCGACCTCGAAGATCACGCGCGAGGTCTCGGGAATCTCGACGGCGAGCGGCACGTCGGTGTCGCAGTGCGTCTCCTGCAGGAAGTCGATGAGGGCGGCGATCGTGATCACGGGCACGTTCTCGCGCTCGCCGAGGGCGATGAGCCCCGGCAGGCGCATCATCTCGCCGTCCTCGGCGACGATCTCCGAGATCGCGCCGACCGGGATGAGGCCGGCGAGCTTGAGCAGATCGATCGTCGCCTCGGTGTGGCCGTCGCGCTCGCGCACGCCGCCGTCGACCGCGCGCAGCGGCATGATGTGCCCTGGCCGGTTGAGGCTCGACGGCACCGACTCGATGTCGGCGAGCACCCGCAGCGTGTGGGCGCGGTCGGCCGCGCTGATGCCCGTGCTCAGGCGGTCGGCCGCGTCGACGGAGACCGTGTAGTTGGTGCCGCGCGGATCCTCGTTGTTGGCGACCATGATCGGCAGCTCGAGGCGGTCGGCGATCTCGTTCGTCATCGGCGCGCAGATGAAGCCCGAGGAGTTGCGCACGAGCCACGCGAGCCACTCCTGGCTCGCGAACTGGGCGGCGAGCACGACGTCGCCCTCGTTCTCGCGGCCCTCGTCGTCCACGACGATGACGGGGCGTCCGGCGCGCAGTGCGTCGAGCGCTGTGGGGATGTCTGCGAGGCTCATGCGTTGTCCTTGTCGTTGATCGAGCTTGTCGAGATCAGGCGCGCCACGTGCCGCGCCAGGATGTCGGTCTCGATGTTCACGGCGTCGCCGACGCCTCGGGCGCCGAGTGTCGTCGCCGCGAGGGTCTCCGGAATGAGGGACACCTCGAACCAGTCGCGCCCGACGTTGCTCACGGTGAGCGAGACGCCGTCGACGCTGATCGACCCCTTGCTCGCGACGAGCGGTGCGAGGTCGGCGGTGAGCGTGAACCGCACAACGCGCCAGGCGCTGCCGTCCTCGATCGACAGCACGGTGCTCGTGCCGTCGATGTGCCCCTGCACGATGTGGCCGCCGAGCCGGTCGCCGACCTGCGCAGCGCGCTCGATGTTGACCGTGCTGCCCTCGGCGATGCCCGCGAAGGTGCTCATCGCGATGGTCTGGGCCATCACGTCGGCCGTGAACCAGTCGGGTCCCTGTTCCACGACGGTGAGGCACACGCCGCTCACGCTGATCGAGTCGCCGTGACTCGCGTCGCTGACCGCGAGCGGTGCGCGCACCGTGAGTCGTGCGGCATCCCCGGTGCGCTGCCAGCCCGTGACGGTGCCGAGTTCTTCGATGATTCCGGTGAACATGGTTACTCCTGGTCGTTCGAGTGCGCGATGGCCGGTTGTGCCGGTCTCGCGGTGATGAGCAGGTCGTTGCCGAGGTGCTCGATGGTGGTGATCGTGAGGCGCTGCTGCGCACCGATCGTCGCGATGCCGAGGTTGCCGGTCGCAGTATGGTCGCCGCCGAGCAGGGTCGGCGCGAGGTAGATGGCGAACTCGTCGGCGAGGCCCGCGGCGATGAGGGCGCTCTCGAGCACTGGTCCACCCTCGACGAAGACGCGACGGATGCCGCGGCCGAAGAGGTCGGTGAGCACGGCCTCGACGTCTCGACGGCCGGTCTCGATGAGGCCCGCCGGGTGCTGGCGCAGCTTCGCCGTTTCCGGGATCGGGCGTTCACCGACGACCACCGGAATCGGCTGGTGCTCGGTGAGTTCGCCTCCCTCGCCGCGGGCGGTGAGGGAGGGGTCGTCGGCGAGCACGGTACCCGTGCCGACGAGGATCGCGTCGGATGCCGCACGCTGCTCGTGCACCCGCTGGCGCGCGGCGGTGCCGGTGATCCACTGGCTCGACCCGTCGGCGGCTGCCGCGCGGCCGTCGAGACTCGACGCCCACTTGACGGTGACCCACGGACGACCGCGGCGCACGGCGGTGAGCCAGGGATGGATGAATGTCGCGACCTCGGCCTCGAGCACGTTCGGCTGGACCTCGACGCCGGCCTCGCGCAGGCGACCCGCACCGCCACCCGAGACGACGCCCGGGTCGGAGACCGCGTAGGCGACGCGGGCGACGCCCGCCGCGAGCAGGGCTTCACTGCAGGGCCCGGTGCGGCCGGTGTGGTTGCAGGGCTCGAGGGTGACGATGGCGGTGAGGCCGGTGGCATCCGCGACCTTTGAGAGCGCGTCGACCTCGGCGTGCGGGGTACCGGCGCCGCGGTGCCAGCCCTCGGCCACGAGACTGCCGGAGTCGTCGACGAGCACGCAGCCGACCTGCGGGTTGCCGCCCCAGGTCGGACCGTTCGCGGCGAGGCTCAGCGCGTGGCGCATGCCCTGCTCGAGATCGATCATCCGGATACCGTGCCTTCGTCTGAAGACGCACTCCGGGAGGATTCGGCGCTCGCCAAACCCCTCGGGCTCTCGCGAACCCGCGTGCTTCCTCTCATCCGGACTGAGCGGCCTTGCGGCCGCATAACCGTCGGTCCCGGAATTCCACCAGGTCAACCGCTTCTGGCTTTCGCCATCCACGGGTCGCGGACTATCACCGCCGGTTCGGACTTTCACCGACCCCGGAGCACGTTTGCTGTGTACGAGTGTAGTCAACGCGCCTGAGCGGCACGTATTCCCGCGTCACATTGCGGCGTCACACTCCCGCATCACGCCGCCGCGGCAGGTGCCTACTCGTCGTCGTCGCTCTCGTCGGCCTCGTCGATGAGCAGGAACAGCCCCGCGTACGGCGCGAGGCTCACCGGGAAGCTCAACAGGTCGTCGACCGTGCCGATCTCCTTGCCCGTGATCGCGTCGCGCACACCGCGCCTGGCGATGAGGTGGTCGGATCGCACGGTCCCCTGCACGGCCTCGCCGCTGAAGTTCAGCACCGTGATCTGCATCTGCGCGCTCTCGTCGGCGCTGCCGCCGTCGAGGCGGTGCACGAGCACGAGCATGCCCGGGTGGGCGACATCCGGAACATCGATCTGGCTGCCGATCGCGATCTCGTGGCGTTCGCGGATCGCGAGGATCCTGCGCAGCTTCGAGGCGAACGAGTTGCGGTCGGCCAGCTGGTCGGGGAGCGACCCGTAGAGCGAGCGACCGCGGGGCATGCCAGAGCTCGAGGTCGTGGCATCCGGGTTGCCGTCGATGAGGTCGTGCGCGCCGCGCTCGACCCAGCGGGTGTCGCCACCCTCGATGAGGTCGCCGACCTGGCCGGCGGGCAGGGGGAGCAGCCCGAGCAGGTCCCACGCCGAGAGGGCGAAGACCCCCGGCTGCCACGCGTTGAACATCGCGAGCAGCAGGTGCGCCTTGCGGATGTCGTCGACGTGCTCGTCGGTGATGGCGTCGAGGGTCGTGTGGCCCTGCGATGCGGCGATGACGGATGCCGTGGTGCAGGCGATGCCGTTGGTGGTGAACACGAGGTTGTAGTCGGCAGCCTCGCCGGTGAGCCTGTCGAGCAGGTCCTGTCGCACGAGCTGCGCGAGGTCGGCGCCCACGACCTCCTCGCCGCGGAACTGGTAGACGTCGGCATGGTGCTCGGTGTCCCAGTGCACCAGCTCGTAGGTGAGCTCGTCGTGGTTCTGCAGCGCGTGCACGAGGGTCACGGGCTCGACGCCGAGCTCGAGCGAGGTGCGCAGGGTCAGGCGCAGGAACTCCGTGTCCGCGGTCGCGAGGGCGTGATGGTATGCCGGGCGGTTGATGAAGTCGTACGAGAGGTCCGCGCCGACCCGGCCGGTGTCGCGGATGTCCTCGATCGCGAGGTTGAGTTCCTGGAACGAGAAGCCGCCCACCTTGCGCACCATGCTCGCGATGAGGTGGTTGGCGGCCTCGGAGAGCGGATGCCCCTCGGACCAGGCCGGTCCTTCGACCGACTTCTCCACACCGAGGAACCCGTTCGCATCGAGACGCAGTGCGCTCGTGCGGAGGTCGCCGAGGGAGTGCAGGGCGTCGCCCATGACGAGGCGCATGCCGGCGAACGTCGGGTCGAGCCAGTTGATCGACGGCTGGCCCTGCTTGAAGTAGTGCAGGTAGACCCAGCGGCGGGTGCGACCGTCGACGCCGAGCACGGGCCCCGTCGCGCTCCAGTTCGTCTCCTTGATGCCTGGAGCGTAGAAGATGACGCGCTGCAGGCGGCCGATGATGTAACCGCTGTCGGCGAGGCCCTTCTCCGACTCGGTGTCGAGGTTCACGGCGTCGCGGCCCTCGGGCACCTCGGGCAGCAGGTGCCAGTCCTCCTCCGGGATCTCGACCATGTGGTAGATGCCGGGGTAGTCCTTGTATGCCATCTCGGCGAGGCGGAAGTCGGCGCCCTTGCCGGTGTGGCCTGGGACGATGTCGTCGATGACGCTGCCGCCGTACTGCTCGGCGACGTCGGTGAGCATCCGGAAGTCGTCCTCGGTGCCGAAGGCCGGGTCGATCTGGGTGCTGATGCGGTCGAAGTGGCCGTCGACGCTCGCGGTGTAACCCCAGCCGGTGATGCCGCCGGCCACCTTCACCGGGCCGGTGTGAACGGCGTCGATGCCGATCTTCTGGAACAGCTTCCAGAGGTCCTCGTCGCCGAGCGCCTGGAGGTAGGTCTGGCCCGGGCGGGTGATCAGCGAGATCGGGTAGGCGGTGAACCAGACGGAGGCGGTGCTGATGGCCCGGCGGGCATCCGGCCTGGCATACGGATTGCGCCACATGCTCGGCTGCCCGGAGAGGCCGCGGCTCAGGATGTCGGCGTCGCCGAGCATCGACTGGCGCTTGAGCCACTCGACATAGGAGGGGTTCGAGGCATCGGTCGAGCGCGGGTCGGAGAACGTGCGCTGGATCTTGCTCGCCTGCAGCGGCGCACGCGTTCGCAGCCTCGCCGGACGAGCGGGGTACCACTCCTCGTCGTAGGTAATCTCGCTTGGCTCGCGCGCCTCGTCGTCCGTCACAGAACATCCCTACCTGCAGCCGTGGATGTCGCGGCTTGCGTTCTACTCACCCTATGCTGCAGGCGCTCTCCGAGAGCGTCTCACTGGTCGATCGAGGCCATGTTGGACTCGTCGTGGCGGTTGCCGGCAGCGGGCCGAAGGGAGTCCAGCCGATCGAGTTGGGCCCGGTTGAGTTCGACCGCATCGGCAGCAGTATTCTCCTCGACGCGAGAGACGCGTCGTGTTCCGGGGATCGGGGCGATGTCGTCGCCCTGGGCGAGGATCCAGGCCAACGCCGTTTGCGCGGGCGTCGCTCCCACCTCGGCCCCGATCGCCGTCACCTCGTCGACGAGCGCGAGGTTGCGCTGAAAGTTCTCGCCGGTGAATCGCGGGTTGGTCTTACGCCAGTCGTCATCGGTGAAGTCGTCGACCGTGCGGATCTGTCCGGTCAGCAGACCGTGTCCGAGTGGCGAGTATGGAACGAAGCCGATGCCGAGTTCGCGCAGCAGGGGGAGGATCTCATGCTCGACATCCCTCGTCCACAGCGAGTACTCGGTCTGCAGGGCGGCGACGGGATGCACGGCGTGCGCCCGGCGAATGGTCTCCGGGGATGCCTCCGAGAGTCCGAAGTATCGCACCTTGCCTTCTGCGACGAGCTCCGCAACGGCAGCAGCTGTCTCCTCGATGGGCGTGGTCTGGTCGACGCGGTGCTGGTAATAGAGGTCGATATGGTCGATGCCCAGGCGTTGGAGGGAGCCCTCGACAGCCGCGCGAACATTGGCCGGCGAACTGTCGACGGTCCCCGGTCCGCCACCGGCATGGGAGACGAGCCCGAACTTCGTGGCGATGCTCACTTCGTCGCGGCGACCCCTGACCGCTTTGCCGACGACCTCTTCGCTGTGGAATGGGCCGTAGATCTCGGCGGTGTCGATGTGCGTGACACCGAGGTCGAGTGCGCGATGGATGGTGCGGATCGACTCGTCGTCGTCGAGGCCGCCGCCGGTCGTGTACGTGC
>Ga0247804_10001463_pt1 | contig 10975 bp, 8 predicted proteins | sample UWRJL029104C1_FD_181142 | JGI IMG/M metagenome (GOLD analysis project Ga0247804, IMG submission 181142) | Plant litter microbial communities from Arlington Agricultural Research Station in Wisconsin, United States - UWRJ-L029-104C-1 | ecosystem: Environmental > Terrestrial > Plant litter >...
GGCGGGCTCGACGCTGAGCATCAGCGGGGGCAACGCGGTGACGCTGCCCACGGGCAGCACCGGCGACAACCTCGGCAACCACACCGCCACCCAGAACATTAACCTCAGCGGCAATAAGCTGGTGGGCGGCACCACCGCCCGCGCCATCCGGGGCGGCCTCAAGCTCGATGGCAACGGCCTGCTCACCCTGGGCGCCCCTCGCGTGCACCCCGACTCGACGAACCGCTACGGCGTGCGCCTGACCGACATCGACCAGGACTTTATTGTCACCTCTGACCAGGGCAAGGGCCAGATGAACCCCATCAGCGTGGCGGGGCCCGGCGACCGACTGATGTGGCTCTCGTACTTCAGCGCCTTCCGGGCGGGCGGCGTCACGGGCGACCGCTGGAACTACCAGACCTCCTCCAGTACTGGCATCGGCATGTACTCGGCGGCCTTCGGGCTCGATAACCAGGCCGGCAGCCCCTACACCACCGCCTTCGGCTGGAACAACCGCCTGCGCAACGCCGAGGGCTCGCTGGCGACGGGCATCACCAACAGCGGAACCCAGGCCTTCTACGGCGTGCTGATGGGCGGCATCAATGCCATGTCGGGCTGGTACGGGCTGGTGGGGGGCTACCAGAGCAAGGTGCGGGGCAGTACACTCTCCTCTTATTCCAGCTCCCTTGGGGTGTACGTCCCGAACTGGCCCCCGTCGATGGCATTCGGGCAGGGCTGCTACGCCCGCTCCAGCCGGGGCAACAACTACACCCTGGGCTACTACGCCCGCTCCCAGGGCTACTACGGCAGCTTCGTGCTGGCCGATATGTCGCCGCTTCTCAATCTGGACCCTGCCGGCACGATGCCCGCCGACCGCCAGCAGGACTCGGTGTATAGTACGACCTACAACCAGATGACGATGCGCTTTGCCGGGGGCTACCGCCTGTTTACCACCGTGGCCACCCGCACCGACCCCGCCGGGCTCACGCCCCTGGGCACCCCCGTGGGCGTGCAGCTGTTTCCGGGCGGCAATTCCTGGCAAACCCTTTCCGACTCGACCAAAAAGGAGCGCCGCGTGCTGGCCGACGGCAACGCCTTCCTCGAGCGCATCGGGCGCCTGCGCCTGGGCTCGTGGAACTACAAGGGCCAAAGCCCCGACACCATGCGCCACTACGGCCCCATGGCCCAGGACTTCTACGCCGCCTTCGGCCACGACGGCGTGGGCCGCAGCGGCAATGCCACCACCATCAACCAGGCCGACTTCGACGGCGTGAACCTCATTGCCATCCAGGCGCTCTACCGCCGCCTGCAAACCCTGGAAGCCGAGAATGCCCGCCAGCAGCAGCAGATTGTGCAGCTGCTGGCGCAGGCCCGGGCCACGCCCGCCCCGGCCACCCCCAGTGCCGCCACCGCCGAAGCCCTTGCCGCCCTCGAAGCCCGGCTGCGGCTCCTCGAAGCCCGGGGCGAGCAGGCCCGCAAGTAGCGGCCCACCGGCACCGAATGAGCCCGCGCACGGGTGAAGCCAGGCCCATTCGGCGCCGAATGGGTCTGCCCGTGACCAGGGGCGAGTACATTCGGCGCCGAGTGGGTTGCCCGGGGCCCGGCGGGCGGGCCTTTTCCACCAAACCCAGCCATTCCCGCTTACCTTTGACTACCCACTCCCCCGCTGCGCGGCTGCTTGACCAAGCACCGGGACTGGTTTTCACTCAGGCAATGGTTATGGATGCGCTGCGAAGAAACAACATAACGGTATCGGGCGCGGGCGAGCGCACCCTCGTGTTCGTGCACGGCTTTGGCTGCGACCAGGGCATGTGGCGGCTGGTGGCCCCGGCCTTCGAGGCCCGGTACCGGGTGGTGCTGCTCGATTTGGTGGGCGCCGGCAGCTCCGACCTCACCGCCTACGACCCCGCCCGCTACCACAGCCTCGACGCCCACGCCGACGACCTGCTGGAAGTGCTGCGCGCCCTCGACCTGCCCCCGGTGGCCCTCATCGGGCACTCCGTGAGCGCCATCATCGGCGTGCTGGCGGCCATTCGGGAGCCCGCGCGCTTCGCCGGCCTCGTCATGCTCAACCCCTCGCCGCACTACCTCAACGCCCCCGGCTACCCCGGCGGCTTCGAGCGGGCCGACATTGAAGATTTACTGGAAGTGATGGCCAACAACTACCTGGGCTGGGCCGCCGGCTTCGCGCCCGTAGTGATGGGCGCGCCCGGGCAGCCCGCCCTCAGCCAGGAGCTGGCGGCCAGCTTCTGCCGCACCACCCCGGCCATTGCCCGGCACTTTGCCCGCGTCATCTTCCTGGGCGACCACCGCGCCGACCTGCCGCTGCTACGCACCCCCACCCTGATAGTGCAAAGCGCCGAGGATGCCATTGCCCCGCCCGCCGTGGGCCGCTACGTGCAGCAGCAGGTGGCAGGCAGCCAGCTGGTGGTGGTGCCCACCACCAGCCACTGCGCCCACCTGAGTGCCCCGCAGGCCACCATTGCGGCCCTCGCGCCCTTCCTCGCCGCCCTGCCGATGCCCACAGTGCCCCAGCTCGCAGTGCCCCAGCCCGCATGAGTGAGCCTGCCGCCTTTCGCCTGAGCGAAGACGACCTGCTCGACCACTACGAGCAGGCGCCCTGCGCCTACTGCTCCTGCCGCCCCGATGGCACCCTCGTGCACCTCAACGGCACGCTGCTCGGCTGGCTGGGCTACCCCCGCGAGGAGCTGGTGGGCAGCACCACCCTGCAGGAGCTGCTGACCGTGGGCGGCCGCCTGCACTACGAGATGCACGCCCGGCCCCTGCTGCTGCTGCAGGGCGAAGTGCGCGAGCTGAGCTACCTGCTGCGCCACAAGGACGGCCGCAGCCGCCCGGTGCTGCTGCACGCCCGCCTGCTGCGCGATGCGGCGGGCCAGCCCCTGGCCATCCGGGCCACGTTTTTCGACATCACCGAGCGCCACCGCTACGAGCAGGAGCTGCGCCGCACCCACGCCCTGGCCCAGGAGAAAAGCGAGCAGCTGGCCCGCGCCAACGCCCTGCTCATTACCCAGAACGAGCAGCTGCTGCGCAGCACTGCCGACCTCGACAACTTCGTGTACATGGCCAGCCACGACCTGCGCCAGCCCATCAACAACATGGCCGGGCTCTTTGCCGAGCTCAAGCGCAGCGCCACCTTCACCGACCCCGAAACCCGGAGCATGGTGCGCATGTTCGAGGCCTCGCTGCAGCAGGCCGTCAACACCATCGAGGGCCTGGCCGAGGTGGTGCAGCAGCAACAGCAGCAGGAGCTGATACCCGTGGAAGCCCTGCCCCTGCACGCCCTGGCCGAGGAAACCCTGGGCAGTCTGCAGTTGCAGCTGACCGCCCAGCAGGCCGAGTTTACGCTCGACTTTGCGGCCGCGCCCACCGTGCGCACCACCCGGCCCGGACTCTACAGCCTCCTCTACAACCTCTTCAGCAACGCCCTGAAATACGCCGAGCCCGGCCGCCCGGCGCGGGTGGCCGTGCGCTCGGCGCGGGTGGCCGGCACGGTGGTCCTCACCGTGCAGGACAACGGCCGCGGCCTCGACCTGAGCCAGCACGGCGGCGAGCTGTTTCAGCTCTTCCGCCGCTTCCACCCCGAGGTGGCCGAGGGCACCGGCACCGGCCTCTACCTCGTCAACCGCCTCATGACCCAGGCCGGCGGCCGGGTGGAGGTGGAAAGCGAAGTGGGCCAGGGCACCACTTTCCGGCTGGTGTGGCCGCAGTAGCGGTGGCTTCCGTCATTCCGACTTCCTAAACCGCTGCCGGCTGGTAGTGGCCGCTTAGCGTGCTGGTCTGGGGGGCTTTGGGGGTTTGGCAGTCGGCCGTGTAGGCGTACCGGGAAAATAGTGGCGCTGAGGTGGCTGGGGCGCGTCACGTACTCATCCCCGGCATCGCGGTAAAACACGCTGCCCAGGTTGATGGTGGAGGTAGCCAGCGAGTCCTTCGCCTGCGCGATGACGTCCTGGAGCCCGGCCTGCAGGTACTGAATTTCGTCGCCCATCGAGCCGGTGGCATCCACCACCGCTTGCAGGGAAGCGGCTTTTTGCCCCTTCGCGGCGGCAAACAGGTTGTTCCATAGCTCGCACTTGCCGGTGTTGTCGCTCTGGGCCTGCCAGAGCAGCGAGTCGCGCCCGTCTTTCAGGAGCACGGCTGCCCCCACCACGGGGAATCCATCGTCGGTCACCAACTGCGCCGCGTAGCGCTCCAGGGGGCTGATTTGCCAGTGCTGGCGCACGGCCAGCGAACAGAACGCCGACCGCTTCGAGGGGGAGCGTAGCAACTGCCAAAGCCCGGCCGTCCCCTTGCGGGGTGGCCGGGCTTTGGCAGTTGCTACGCTCCCCCCATCGGCCGCCGGAGCAGGGGTACCGGCTGCTCCCGGGGCAGCGCCTTCTCGCTGACGCCCCCTGCCACCGGCCCCTACTGCCCCGGGCCGGCTGCCCCACCCCAAGCGGAACCGATTGGCTACCTTCGTGGCTTATTGCCAGCCAATACTTTTCCGATGGACTCTTCCGGCGCCCTACCCGCCGACCTGGCCCCGCTCCCCGGCGACCTCGCCCCCGCCGAGCTGCTGCGCGGCGTGCTCGACGTGTCGCTCACTGCCCTGCAGCTGATGCGGCCCGTCTACGCCCCGGATGGCGCCACCATCGTAGACTTTAGCCCCGAGTACACCAACCCCACCGGGCTGCGCATGCTGGGCTACGCGCAGCAGCCCAGCGGCACGATGCTCAACCTCTTCCCCCACACCCTGGCCAACGGCATCTTCGCCTACTACCAGCGGGCCTTCGCCGCCCCCGGGCCGCTGCGCTACGAGCTGAACTACCAGACCGACGGGCTCGACAACTACTTCCGCGTGCAGGCCCAGCGCCAGGGCCCCCTGCTGCTGGTGAGCTTCACCGATACCAGCGACCAGACCCGCACGCCCGTGGAGCAGGCCCTGCGCGAAAGCCAGGCCGCCGAGCAGACCGCCCGCGCCGAGGCCGAGGCGCAGCGCCAGCGCTTCTACGACCTGCTGATGCAGCTGCCCGCCCAGGTGGCCGTACACGAGGGGCCCGACCAGGTGTTTACCCTCGTCAACCCCGTGTACCAGCGCATGGCGCCGGGCCGCGTGCTGCAGGGGCTGCCCATCCGCGAGGCCTGGCCCGAACTGGTGGGCCAGGGCATCCTCGACGTGCTCGACCAGGTGTACCGCACCGGCGAGCCGTTTATCGAGCAGGAAGTGGCGTTGCAGGTGGACGTGCGGCGCACCGGCCAGCTGGAGCAGGTGTACCTGCATGCCTTCTTCCTGCCCTTGCGCAATGCGCAGGGCCAGATAAGCGGCGTGCTCGACTTCTCCTACGAAGTGACCGAGCAGGTGCGGGCCCGCCAGCAGGTGGAGCAGCTCAATGCCGAGCTGGAAACCCGCGTGGAGGCCCGCACGGCCGAGCTGCAGGAAAGCGAAATGCGGTTCCGCAACATGGCCGACGCGGCCCCGGCCATGCTCTGGGTGACCGACCCCGACGGCCAGTGTACCTACCTCAACGCCCAGTGGTATGCCTTCACCGGCCAGACCGAAGCCGAGGCCCTGGGCCTGGGCTGGACCCGGGCCGTACACCCGGACGATGCCGCGCAGGCCGGGCAGCAGTTTCTCGCCGCCAATGCCCGGCGCGCCCGGTTTCACTTCCGCTACCGCCTGCGCCGCCACGACGGCGTGTACCGCTGGGCCATCGACGCCGGCCAGCCCCGCTTCGAGGAAGACGGCACCTACGCCGGCTTCGTCGGCACGGTCTTCGACATCCACGAGCAGCAACTGGCCGAAGACGAGCTGCACACCACCAACACCCGGCTCACGCGCACCAACGTGGACCTGGACAACTTCATCTACACCGCCAGCCACGACCTCAAAGCCCCCATCACCAACATCGAGGGCCTGCTGCTGGCCCTGGAAGACGAGCTGCCCGAAGCCGGCCGCCGCGGCGACGTGCCCCTGATGCTGACCATGATGCAGGACGCCGTCGACCGCTTCCGCCGCACCATCGACCACCTCACCGACCTGAGCCGCCTGCAAAAGGAGCACAGCCCCGACCCCGATGCCGTGGCCCTGGCCGCCGTGGTGGAAGCCGTGCGCCTCGACCTGACGCCCCTGCTGGCCACCACCCAGGGCCAGCTGACGGTGGACATCCCCGCCGACCTGACCGTGACCTTCGCCGAGAAGCACCTGCGCTCGGTGGTGTACAACCTGCTCAGCAATGCCTTCAAGTACCACCACCCCGACCGCCGGCCCGTCGTGCAGCTGCGCGCCCGGCCGGCCGCCGACTACGTGGTGCTGGAAGTGCAGGACAATGGCCTGGGGCTGGACCTGGCCCAGGGCGAGGAAAAGCTCTTTGCCATGTTTCAGCGCCTGCACACCCACGTCGAGGGCACCGGCGTGGGCCTCTACATGGTGAAGCGCGTGCTGGAAAACGCCGGCGGCCGCATCGAGGTGGAGAGCGAAGTGGGGCTGGGCTCCACCTTCCGGGTGTATTTTCGGCGCTGAGGCCCCGGCCAGGCTCCCATCACCTATACGTATCCAATGCCCAAGCTTCCCGCCGTGCTGCTGGTCGATGACGACCCCATCACCAACTTCCTCAATAAAAAGCTCCTGCTGCGCCTCGGCGTGACGGACAACGTGCGCGTGGCCCTCAACGGGCAGGACGCCCTGCACGAGCTGCAACAGCACTGCCGGGAGCAGCCGGCCGACTGCCCGGTCCTGGTCTTCCTCGACATCAACATGCCGGTCATGAACGGCATCCAGTTCCTGGAAGCCTACCAGCAGCTGCCCGCCGCCGAGCAGCTGGCCCTGGTGGTGGTGATGCTGACGACCTCCGTGAGCCCCCGCGACCAGCAGCTGATACAGAACCTGCCCGTGGCCGACTACCTCGACAAGCCCCTGACCAAGGAGCAGGTGGAGCGCGTGCTGGCCCAGCACTTCCCCGCCTAGCCCCCCGCCGCCGGCGCAGCGGGTGAGCCGGCCCCAGGTACGGCGGCGCCCACCCTCACGCCGGGCCCGGGGGCCGGGCCACTGCCCCGCCCCCGGCCCACCCGGCAGCGGCCGCCAGCGGCCGGGGGCCAGCCGCCCGCCCCGCCACCACCGCCGGGGCGGGCCGCACCGCTCCGGTTTCAGAAATTCATTCTATATTCGCCCGCTTGCCCGCCCCGCCGGGCTAACTACCCTCACTTGCTTTCTGCTACCGATGTCTACCGCCTCGCCTACCCGCGTGCTCGTGGTCGAAAACGACCCGTTTTGGCAAACCATCCTGACTACCCTGCTGCGCGACCTGGGCTACGCCGTGCTGGGGCCCGCAGCCACGGCGGCCGAGGCCCTCGCCCTGGCCCACTCCGGCGCTCCGGCCGCGGCGCTGCTCGACCTCGACCAGCACCACGAGCCCGATGGCCTGACCCTGGCGGGACTGCTGCAGCAGCCCCGCCCCCTGCCCTGGCTCCTGCTGCGCGGCACCACCGCCCCGCCGCCTACCCCCGAGGTGCAGGCGGCCAGCGCCGTAGCCCGCGTGCGCAAAACCTTCGACCGCCAGGCCCTGAACGAGCAGCTGGAGCTGGCCCTGCAGCTGGCCCTACGCCCGGCCCCGGAGCCGTATGACCGGAGCCGCTACCTGGCCGACTATGTGTTTGTGCGCATTCAGGGCAGCCTTACACGCCTGATGCTGCACGACATTCTCTACCTGGAGGCCGACGGCAACTATATCAGGGTGGTGCTGACCCACGGCCAGCAAACCCTGCGCTGCTCCCTGAAGGAGCTGGCCCGGCTGCTGGCCGCCGATGGCTTTATCCAGTGCCAGCGTAGCTACCTGCTCAACCTGCGCCACGTCACGGGCCTCGGGGCCAACCAGACCGAGGTGCTGCTGGGCAAGGTGACGTTGCCGCTGAGCCGCTCCTTCCACGACCTGCTGCTGGCCTGCCTGCGGCGGGTCGAGTAGTTTCCGGCCCGCACCTTCCCATACGTATTCTGGTAGCCGGCCCCCGACTTCCGGCCACTCGCCCCACCGGGCTTGCGCCGGACCGGGGCGGCGCTCACCTTTGTCGCAGCTTCGGCACTGTGGCCGGGGCAGTTGGCCATGTTCATCGGTTTCGTTTTCCAGTCGGCTGGCGGCGCTCCTCCCCTACCGGTGCTAGTGTTCCGGCTTAGTCGGACGCCGTTCCGCTTTAACCGGACGTCGTTCCGCTTTAACCGAACGTCGTTCCGCTTTAACCGGACGTCGTTCCGCTTTAACCGAACGGCGTTCCGCTTTAACCGGACGCCGTTCCGCTTTAACCGAACGGCGTTCCGCTTTAACCGAACGGCGTTCCGCTTTAACCGGACGGCGCTCCGCTTTAACCGAACGGCGTTCCGCTTTAACCGGACGGCGCTCCGCTTTAACCGGACGCCGTTCCGCTTTAACCGGACGCCGCTCCGCTTTAACCGGACGGCGCTCCGCCTTAGCCGGACGCTGTCCCGCTTACCCGGCACGGCGCCGCAGAGCCGGGCCACGCGCTACCGCTACCGCCGACGACGGGACCCGCGCCCGCCTGCTGTTGCCTTACTTCCCATTCCTCTTTACCCATGAAACGGATTCTGAAAGTCCTCACCGATTACAGTCACCTGCGCGTGGCGCAGTACAGCGGCTTTGCCCACGGCGTGGTAGGCTCGCTCACCACCAGCACCTACATCACCGCTGGCAAAGCCTGGGCCCAGCCGGTGCTCGATGCCGTGACGGCCCTCGACGACTTCACCGAGGCCAACCCCCACATGAACACCCTGCTCACGGCCGAGCTACAGGTGCTGCGCGAAACCTTGCTGGCCGCCCTGTCCAAGTCGGCCAGCAGCGTGAATCAGGATTTTGCCGGCAACGAGGCGGCCCTGCGCAGCTCGGGCTTCGAGCTGGCGGCCGAGCCCCAGCGGCGCACGACCCCGCTGGCCGCCGGGCTGTGCGAAATCGTGGACGGCCTGAGCAGCGGCTCGATGTGCATTCGCCTCAAGCGCCCGACCGGCACCATGAACATCAAATGGTACTACACCACCGACCCGACCCTGCCCCTGAGCCAGTGGACCGAGTGGCTCGAGCTCACCGATGAGCTCACCGTCACGGGCCTCACCCCCGGCACCCGGCTACACGCCAAAGCAGCCTGCATCAACAGCGCCTCGACCTCCGAAAACCTCAACTTCGCCGAGGCCAAGCCGCGCTACGTGCAGTAAGCGCGGCGCTTCCTGGTAGCGTAGGCGGCCGGGGCCCACCCCCCGCTACCCTCAGGCGCTGGCTCCTCGGCCAGCAGCCGTGGGCAGCGGGGGGTGCGGTTTTGTTGGCGGGGCTTGTACCCTGTTTAGGGTACAAGCGCGATGCGGAAAGCGGGCGACAGTGAGAGGACCTTTGTGCCTACTACTTATCCTCTTCCGTGTATGCAATCTTTCCAGCTTCCCTCTTCTGCTGCCCGCCAGCGGCTTAGCCGCCCGGCGTGCTTCCTCTTGCTGCTGCTGGCGCTGCTGGCCGGGGCCGCGCCCCGCGCCGCCCGGGCGCAGGGGCCCACCATCAGCGGCTTCTCGCCCGCGAGCGGGCCGGCGGGCACCACTGTCACCGTCACGGGCAGCGGCTTCACGAACGTGACGAGCGTGCGCTTCGGCGAGCTGTCGGCCGCCTTCACCGTGAGCAACAGCGGCCAGCTGACGGCCGTGGTGCCCCGGGCCGCCTCCACCCAGGTCATCAACGTGACGACCACCGCCGGCTCCGAGATTTCGCCCACCCCCTTCGCCACCACGCGCAACGGCAGCCTGGACTACGCGCTGGTGAGCAACAGCTTTGCGGGGGTGAGCGTGGGCAGCAACGCCGCCCCGGCGGTGGGCGACCTCGACGCCGACGGCCGGCTCGACCTGCTGGTGGGCCGCGCCGACGGCACCATCGGCCGCTACGAGCAAACGGCCTCCAACGGCACCGCCTTTACCTACGTGGGCCTGCTGGCCACCAGCGCGGGCATCATCGACCGGGGCACGAATGCGACGGTGGCCATCGTGGACATCGACAGCGACGGCCGCTTCAGCGTGCTGCTGGGCGCGGCCGATGGCCTCGTGTATGAATATGAGCAGATGGCCGGGGGCGGCGCCACGTTCGGGCTGGTAAGCAGCAACGTGGGAAGTATAAACACCACGGCCAACTCGGCTCCGTCGGTGACCAACCTGGACGGCGACGGCCGGCTGGAGCTGGTGACGGGCAAGGCCGACGGCATCGTGAGCTACGCCGAGCAGAATGCGCGCAACAGCACGAGCTTCACCATCTACGACACGGACTACCTGACCCTGACCAACAACACGGCCCCGTTTTGCGTGGACCTCGACGGCAATGGCCGCGTGGACGTGCTCATCGGCGTGGGGGGCGGCACCATCTACCACTTCGAGCAGAGCGCGGCCAACAACAGCACCCTCACCCAGCTATCGAGCGCCTTCAACGGCATCGACGTGGGCACCAACGCCAAGCCCTGCGTGACCGACCTCGACGGCGACGGGCTGCTGGACCTGCTGGTGGGCCGCGCCGACGGCACCATCGACCACTACGAGCAAACGCTCCCCAACACCGCGCCGACGGCCCTGAGTTTGAGTTCCACTTCCGTCAGCGAGAACGTGGCGGCCGGCACTACGGTGGGCACGTTCTCGACCACCGACGCGCAGGGCGGCCCCTTTACCTACGCGCTGGTGACGGGCCCCGGCAGCGCCGACAATGGCAGCTTCGGCATCAGCGGCGGCAGCCTCACCATCAATGCCTCGCCCGACCACGAGGTGAAGCCCGGCTACGCCATCCGGGTGCGCACCACCGACGCGGGCGGGCTCAGCTTCGAGCAGGCGTTTACCATTACCGTCATCGACCTAAACGAAACGCCGACGGTCACGAGCTTCTCCCCCACGAGCGGGCCGGTGGGGGCTAGCATCACCATCAACGGCAGCAACTTCCAGAACGCGGGCACCGTGACGGTGAAGTTCAACAACACCACGGCC
>Ga0247804_10001464_pt1 | contig 10965 bp, 8 predicted proteins | sample UWRJL029104C1_FD_181142 | JGI IMG/M metagenome (GOLD analysis project Ga0247804, IMG submission 181142) | Plant litter microbial communities from Arlington Agricultural Research Station in Wisconsin, United States - UWRJ-L029-104C-1 | ecosystem: Environmental > Terrestrial > Plant litter >...
TCCGTAATAGCATTGCCCATGCCCGTCGTCCCCGTATGAGTATGCGAAGGAAGCTGCGCTGTTGTGAGGGTTTGTGTCTTTGTGCCAGACTTTTGACCAATAATCGTAAACTCCGAGTCAGATGTATTTCTATTCACCGACGTTCTGCCACGAGAATCTGGGAGATTGAATGTCGTTGATCCATCACCCGCCCCATAGGTCGTTCCAATGACGGCAAATAGGTCATCGTATTCCGTCCGCGACACCGCGCTTCCGTCTTCAAGCAAATAACCTTGCGGTGCGCTTGTCCAATACCCCTCAATTGACGATGCGATCGGAAGTGAACCGTACGAACCGTTCGTGTTAACACTGACTGAATCAGACCACGGGCTTGAACCCTTATCATTTACTGCCTTGGCTCGGCAAAAGAACGTCGTTGTCGGCGTCAGTCCGTTAATTACTGCGTTGATCGTACCGCTCGCCGAAGGAGCTGTGACTTCTTTTGGCGATAATATGAATGCCGCGTCTAGTGCACACTGCGCCACGTATGACGTTGCGCCAACAACTGATGGCCATGACATCGCCGCAGTTGTTCCGGACGATGCGATTGCGGTCACTGGAGTTGGCGGTTCAGGCGGCGCAACACTCGGCCTGTCATCGCAGGTGCCGTTTTTTGGTCCTTCAGTTGTTAACTTTGAATACAGATAAAAGCGCGCGTCAGGCGAAGTATTGTCAACCGGCTGTGCCTCTAAACAAAACTCGCTACTAAACGCGACGGCAAGAACGACTTCAACATTTTCACTCGGCGTGAAATTCGTCGGGAGACTAAGGGGATAGCCGGTGCCAAAGTTTCTTGCCGACTCCATAGTCGATGCAGCGTTAATAAGGTCACTTTTTACTTGATTGGCTATGGTTGAATTACGCCATGCACCAAAGGACAACGTGACGATTGTCGCGAGAATTGCGATAATCGAAATGACGACGATGAGCTCGACAACAGTAAATCCAGCCCGATAATTTTTTTTACGCGGTTGCATGCACACTTATAATATAGCCCGCCCCTTATAAGCACAAGCGCTTACGGCTTGACGTAGGTCTGAATCAGGATTGCTTTTTGCTCCCCGACAATTTTCGCGAGCTCACTCTGCTCGGCTGCAGCAACACCACGCAAACTTCCGAATGTTTTTAATAACTTTCGACGTGTCGCCGGGCCAATACCCGGTATCTCTTCGAGTACGCTCGCCGTCTGTTTTGCCCGCTTCAATACTGTATGGTAACTCACTGCAAATCGATGTGATTCATCGCGAATTCGTTGGAATAATTTCGTGACATCAGAATATGTTGAAAAGCCCGATGTGCCGCGAAGGTTCTTTGAGTGAGACGAGGCATTCATTTGCCCCGCGTGAAGGTTAACGATTAAATACTCGCCAGATTTCATCACTGTCACACTCGGCTGTGGATCATTAAGTAACTCGAGCAGCTTCGCCGTCCCAATATTTGAACGGGTACTATGGATAATGATTTCTTCTTCGCGCTTAGCGATACTGATCATAGGAATAGAAAGGTTGCGTTCTTCGAGGGCACGAAGCGCCGCATCCAACTGCCCTTTCCCGCCATCAATAAGAATAAGATCTGGTACTCCCCAGGATTTCATATTCTTTTCGCTTGTGCGACGAGAAAGTGTTTCGTACATATTATAGTAGTCATCGTTCTGTTCGATACGAGTCTTAAACTTTCGATAATTCGCTCGATCACTGACTCCGTTCGAAAACACCACCATGCTCGCGACAACATTTGTGCCGCCCATGTGACTAATATCGTAGCCTTCGATACGAGCCGGAACTTTCGGAAGCCCCAATAGGTCAACGAGCTTCCCAAGTGCGCGGTCTTTACTAATATCAAGGAATTCTCGATCACCAAACATAATTTTTTGCTGAAGCGACTTAAGATCTACGATGTTGTTACGTATCCGAGCTGCATTTTCAAAGTCATGTAATTTAGCGGCAAGGTGCATTTCTTTCTCGAGTTCACGTATGATTTCTTTTCGTCCACCTTCCATATACCGAATGAGTCTTTTAAGAATGTTCTTATAATCAAAATTTGAAGTGCCTGGTCGAGGACTGAGTCCAATATGTGAATCAAGGTCAGGGCGACCCCCCATTTTTGGAGGCTTTGTGTAATACGGGAAGATTTTGCGCAAGTAGCGCAATGCTTTCTTAATCGCAAAGCCGTTATAGTACGGTCCAAAATAAAGCGCTTCGTCATCAATTGGATTGCGCGTAAATGTCACGGTCGGCCATTCGCTCTTCATATCGATTCGGACAAAGCTCTGCGACTTATCGTCCCGCAAAAGAATATTAAATCGTGGCATGTACCGCTTGACCATTTCTGATTCAAGAAACAATGCATCGAGTTCACTTTCAGTCTGGACCCAATCGGTGTCATGAATTTCTTCGACGAGCGCTCGGGTCTTTACGTCCATGTCACGAGTACTCTGGAAGTACTGACGTACACGATTTTTTAGCATCGCCGCTTTACCAACATAAATAATCTCACCCGATTTTGACTTATGAAAATAAACGCCAGGTGAGCGTGGGAGGGTTTTTAGCTTTTCCTCTAAGGCGGTGTTCATATGTCTATTGTACTGCTGAATTACGCGACAAGCGAGGCGGTCGCATTTGTTCGACACATTTCGGTGTGAAAGAGAAGTTCAGGGTCCTGTTTGCAGTCATCGCAAATAAGAACAAGGTCGTTACAATTTGCCCATGCACAGTTTTCGTAATTACTGGTTTTTGACTGGCAATGACTACACTCACCAATCACTGCGGTGTGATCAGAAAACTCAACCGTCATGCGGTCGTCAAAGACACGGAGACTGCCTTCCCATAGTCCATCGTCACCATATTCTTCACCATATTTCACAATACCGCCATCAATCTGATAGACATCTTTAAACCCACGTTTTTTCATCATGGCGCTAATCACTTCACAGCGAATACCGCCCGTACAGTAGGTTACAACCTTCTTATCTTTAAGATCATCGTATTTGTCACTCTCAAGTTCGTCAATAAAATCACGCGACGTGTTCGTATTCGGAACGACTGCATTCTTAAATTTACCGATTGCCGCCTCGTGCGCATTTCGCCCATCAAAGAACACGACATCGTCACCATACTTCTCGACAAGTTCATGAAGTTGCTTTGGTTTAATATGGACACCGCCACCTACGACACCGTTTTCATCAACTTCAAATTCGTCGTCACTATTCTTAAATCCAACCAATTCGCGTCGGACCTTTACGCTCATACGAGGGAAGTCTTCGCGGCCACCATCACTCCATTTAAAAACTACATCCTTAAAACCGGGGAATTCTTTTGTCGTTTTTATGTATTTTTTTAGATCATCCATTTCGCCACCAACGGTACCATTTAGCCCGTGTTCTGAAATCAAAATACGCCCGCGGAGATCTAATGTTTCCGTGAGTGTCTTTTGCCATAACTTCACCGCTTCCGGATCTTTAATTGGCGTGAATTTGTAATACAATAAAATCTTTTGCACGAACTAAAGTATACCATATTTACCCCTTTGATGCACGGGCGCAGACGCATACTTGCTCCCTGTACAGAAAGTTATCCAAAATGCTTGTTCTGAGGTCGAACTTATGAAATAATTACTATCACTAAGATCAACGCGATCCTCTAGTCGCAGCAGCACGTTCGGACGAGCCGAACCTCTCGCGACCCACATATAAAAATCAGTAGGTGATCACACCTACTTCATAAGTATTAAGGACACATATGCAACAAAAACATTCATTACAACTTTTCTGGCGTGTCGCCATGAAATACCCGGTTCGCTCATGGATAGCCATGATCAACTCAATGGCAACTGCAGTTATTGGCGGATTCATCGGCCCACTCGTTGTTGCACAGCTTCTTCAGCTACTGCAAAACCAGGCTTTGACATTCGAGACAGGACTTCCGCTCCTTATTACCTACACCTTGATTCAAATCTATGGCCAGATCATCGGTGGCCGAATTAACTTGTTTTGTACATGGACAATGGAAGTTGCTGGGCAACGAGATTTATATCAACAAATTTTTGAAAAGCTGACCTCACATAGTCTTGGATTCCACTCAAATCGATTTGGTGGCGCCCTAGTTTCGCAAACAACAAAACTTGTTGGTGCCTTTGAGCGTTTCTGGGACACAATGATTTGGCAGCTCTTACCGTCAGTGGCAAGTATTGTTGCTGCAACAATCATTCTTTCGTTCGTATTCTGGCAATACGCCGTTGCACTGGGAATCATCTCTGTCATCTTTATCTTAGTCGTCTACGTCGGCTCAACCTACATGAAGAAGAGTGCCACTGAAGCAGCCCAAGCCCAAACCGCCGCTAACGCCTACGTTGCCGATGCCGTCACAAACATTGCTACTATCAAGGCACATGGCTCTGAAGGATTTGAGTTTGATGGCATTACCGAACGAGCAGAAGTATTCCGCAGCAAGAACCTCGAAAACATGAAGCGTTTCTTGCAAGTCACGACAGCTTACTCAACACTCATCACTATTCTCTACTTCGTCGCCTTTCTTGCGGCAATCTGGGCATCAGAACACCAGCTTGTTTCGATCGCGAGTGTCTACCTTGCGATTACCTATACCTTTACAGTTGGCCGTCAGTTATGGGAAATGAACAGCATTATGCGTAACTACAACCGCGTGATTGCCGATGCACACGACATGGTAGAAATCCTTCGCACCGAACCATCGGTCACCGACAACGGCAAGCGTAAACTCCTCATCAATAAGGGTCTCGTTGAAATTCAAGATATTTCATTCACCCATCAAGACAACACCGAAGTGTTATTTGACCACTTCAACCTAACAATTAAGCACGGCGAACGCGTCGGACTTGTTGGTCGCTCTGGATCAGGTAAGACAACACTTACTCGCCTTCTTCTTCGATTCTCCGATATTGATGAAGGTAAGATTTTAATTGATAGCCAAGACATCAGCAAAGTTACCCAGCAGAGCCTTCGTCAAGCAATTGCCTACGTTCCACAAGAACCGATGCTCTTCCACCGAACACTTCGCGAAAATATTGCATACGGACGACCCGAAGCAACCGAGAAAGAAATCATTGAAGCCGCAAAACAAGCAAATGCACTAGAGTTCATCGAAAAACTACCGAATGGATTTGAGACGCTTGTTGGTGAGCGTGGCGTTAAGCTATCGGGCGGACAACGACAACGTATCGCTATTGCCCGCGCAATTCTTAAAGACGCACCGCTTCTTGTTCTTGACGAGGCAACATCCGCGCTTGATAGCGAGAGCGAAAAACTCATTCAAGAAGCTTTGCAACGACTCATGAAAGACCGGACGAGTATCGTCATTGCTCATCGCCTTTCAACGATCTCAAAACTCGATCGCATTATTGTTATTGAAGACGGGACAATTGTTGAAGATGGATCACACGACAGCCTTCTCTCGCAAAAAGGCACCTATGCCAAGCTTTGGTCACACCAATCTGGCGGCTTTATCGAAGAACAGTAAAGTCCACTTTACTAGATGCTTGTGTTTGCGTTTGGTAGTGTTGTCTCATACGATAACGAGGAGACATAATCAATGAGCTACGAACCACAAGTCCATGAAGCACAAACTCTAATTCTTCGGCACCTATTATTTGTGCCGAATGCTCGCTTCGCTGAGCTCCAGAAAAAGACCGAACTCTCGAGTGACCATTTTAACTTTCATATTAAAAAGTTGCTCGATTCACACATGATCGAGAAAAATGCCGACGCCTATTCGCTCACACCAAAAGGTAAAGAGTATGCAAACCGCATGGACACCGACGAGAACGAAATCGAAAAGCAACCTAAGATTTCTGTCGCACTTGTTGTCGAACGACATGTTAACGGCCGTCGGGAATTCCTTGCACAGCAGCGACTGAAACAACCGTACTACGGGTTTTGGGGACGACTAGGTGGTAAAGTCCGTTGGGGCGAATCATTTGAGGAAGCCGCAAAACGTGAATTAAAAGAAGAAACAAATCTTGATGCAGATTTTGTATTCAAGATGATCTTTAGAAAGCGTGATTACACAACTGAAGCCGACGAACTTCTCGAAGATAAAGTATTCGTCATTATGTACACAGATGCCGTATCGGGCGAACTAATGGACGAGTTTGAGGGAGGCCGAAATAAATGGATGACCCAAGAAGAATTTGTGAGCCAAGAAAAAACATTTGAAAGTGCACGAGACTTTATCGACCTAGTTGATAATAATGTCTTTTATCACGCACAGGAGTACAGGTACAAAAACGATGAGTACTAGCCCCGAACGAGTCGATCAACTCATGACACTAAGCCGGCCTGTTTACGAGGCAATCGAAGAATATGTGGGCGGCGAAAAGCGATCGCGTAGGATTCTTCGACTTGGTATTAACGCAGTAGCACAGCACCTTAATAGTGATGATTCACTCCCAGCTGGTGAAATATACCAATCCCTTCTGTTCGACCAACTAGGCCGCGGTGGTGTCTCGCTGAGTCATTATGGTGCATGGCCGCACTACCAATCAAGACTTCAGACGTTGCCAAGTGTCTCAAACGAGAAAACCACAGACCTTAATGATCTCGCAAATAAATATGCCGACGTCAAACGTGCAACCCGCGGAGCGGACGAAAAAAGGGAGCGCAACGCAACACATTCTATTCACCTATCGGCGCTCGCTTTGCCGTACGCCGCAGAGTACCATTCCGAACTAGACCTTAACAAAATTGCCGTATATTGCCTTGTCCACGACATACTCGAGGCATATACGGGTGATGTTCCAACACTTGGCATATCCCGCGAGGCTATGCAAGAAAAGTATGATGCCGAAGAACAGGCATTAAAAATCCTTGCACTTGAATATGGAATGAGATGGCCACGATTCGTCCAGGTCGTAAAAGACTACGAGGCCCTTGCCGATATCGAAGCGCGATTCGTAAAAACGTTCGACAAACTCGATCCGTCATTCACTCACTTTGCAAACAGCGGCACACAACTGTTAAAGCAGTATGGCTACCGCACAGCAGACCAATTTTTAGATGCATCACACGAATCCACCAAACGCATTCTTGAATATGGTGCCGACTTCCCAGATCTTATGAGCGATCGAAATGAGCTACTCTTTCGAGTAGCTCATAGGGTCGACTGGCCGGGTGAACAGCAAATCGCCGTTCATCCTTAGCAAGATTATTCTGTCTTAGCTTCTTCGGTGGCTGGAGCTTCTTCCTCTTCACCGTTTTCAGCAGGGATATCATCGTCGATAGTTGCGTCACCGGCAGCAGCTTCGTTAGCCGCTTCAAGTGCAGCTGGTTCATAGACGTTTGCAATCACGAGTTCAGTGTCTTGCTCTGCGTCTGCAAACTCAACACCTTCAGGGAGGCTTAAGTCGGCAACGGTAAGACGGTCTTCTGCAGTTGCAAGATCGACGATCGAAAGTTCGAGTGATTCAGGAAGGTTTCCTGGTTTCGCCTTAATTTCAATACGCTCGATTGCCTGAAGGATGATAAGTCCGGCTTTTTCAGCAGCGCTCTCACCTTCACCGACAAGTACGATAGGCACTTCAGTGGTAATGATTTCGTTTTGTTTGATGGCGTGAAATGCCACGTGACGAAGACTGTGCTTTACGGGATCAATGTCAACGTCTTTAATAATCGCAAGTTGCTTCTTGCCATCAATAGTGAGTGTTACTGGCGAATGTTTGCCAGCAGCATTCACAACCTTCATTGTTTCAACGACTGCAGATTGAGTCGAGATTGGCTCTTCGTGGCCACCGTATACGACGCTTGGTACTTGTCCCTCTTGGCGCAGACCGGCAACTTTTTTGCCACTCGCGGTTCGGGTCACTAGTTTTAGCGAAAAATCGTTCATAATATTACTCCTCAGTCGATTACTGTCCTATCAATTATAGCATTTTTCGTGCTAGAATGGGTCAGATGCTTCCAGGAATAGACTTAGTAGACATTATTACGGGACTCGGCGTTATCGCAATCCTCTTTGTTATCTTTGCCGAATCGGGCCTTTTGATCGGATTTTTCCTTCCTGGTGATAGCCTCCTCTTTACCGCCGGTGTTCTTGTTCATGCGGGCATAATTGATATCAACATCTGGCTATTTATGGTGCTCTTATTTATAGCGGCAGCACTTGGTGATAGCGTTGGCTATACATTTGGCCGTCGAGTTGGTCCACGAATCTTTAAGAAAAAAGACGCCCGACTCTTTAAGCAAGAATACATCCAGCAGGCCCAAGCCTTTTACGAGAAGCATGGTGGCAAAACAATTATCATTGCTCGCTTCGTCCCAATCGTTCGTACGTTTGCTCCAGTTGTTGCCGGTGCTGCAAAAATGCACTACAAGAAATTCCTTACATTCAACCTTATCGGTGCATTTGTCTGGACATTTGGCGTTACTCTTCTTGGATACGGCCTTGGATCACTCTTCGAATCACTCGGTCTCGAGATCGACCATGTACTTCTCCCTATCATCGCAATCATCGTCCTCATTTCGGTACTTCCACCCGCAATCCATATTCTTAAAGACGCAAAGACCCGAAAGACACTTTGGGATGGCACAAAACGCCAAATCGCGTCAATCTTCCGTCGCCGAAAATAACCTTACCCACTCCAATACTTGTCAAATGATGCTTATGCATACATACTAATGGTAACTATGGGGCATCAGGACAAACCATTCCTAGGGGTAAAGCTACGTGATAACGGCGCAGACTTCAGTGTTTGGGCACCATTTGCAGCATCAGTTACCGTCCTCGTCGGCGAACAATACAACTGGGTCGAGACGGCGCTCACCAGTGCCGATGGCTACTGGTCCGGCTTTGCCGAAAAAGCAAAACCCGGCCAATCATACAAGTACCGCATTACGACAGGCGATGGACGAGTGCTCGAAAAAAACGACCCGCGTGCACGGCAGCTAACTGTATCCGACAACGGAGACTCAGTCATTATCGATCCGTCATACGATTGGGAAGGTATTGAGTCGCCAGTCATTCCAAAAGAAAAACAAATTATTTACGAACTTCACATCGGTACGTTCAACCGACCCGACGCAGCAACGGTCGGTACATTCTATACAGCCATCGAAAAACTTGATTATCTTTCTAATCTTGGCATTACCACAATCGAACTTATGCCAGTCACGAGCATGGCGATGAGCAATGGTTGGGGCTATGCACCTAATTACCTATACTCTGTTGAGAACTCATATGGTGGCCGTCGTGGACTCCTCGATTTTGTTAAAGCCTGTCACGAACGTGGCATGGCCGTGATTCTTGACATCGTCTACAACCACTTCTTTCCTTCAACTGATTTATGGCAATTCGATGGCTGGAGCGAGAACGATCGCGGTGGTATCTATTTCTATAACGACGAACGGGGCGATACACCATGGGGTGGCCGACCCGATTATGGCCGACCCGAAGTACGAGACTTTATCCTCGATAACGTGACAATGTGGCTCACCGAATATCGCATAGACGGACTGCGAGTCGACTCAACTATCTATATGCGAAATACAAAAGGCCCTGAAGGCAACGAAGATACAGACATCCCTGAGGCGTGGACATTGATGCAAGAGATGACCAGTCTCGCGCACAAGATCAACGAGAATGCACTTATCGTCGCAGAGGACAGCTCGGTTAACGAAGCCATCACAAAACCCGTCAGCGAAAATGGTGCCGGATTTGACGCACAATGGGGATTGTCGTTTCCTCACACCATTCGCTCATCACTCGGCCTCGAAGAAGCGCAATATGGCGATACGCTTTCAAAAGAATTGCAGCATATCTATAATAACGATGCATTCCAAAAAATTGTCTTTAGCGACTCACACGACACAGCAGCCAATGGATCAGTTCGCATCAACGAAGCAGCATCGCCTGGCAATGCGGGTAGTGTCTTCGCAAGGCAGTTCGGCCTGGTTGCTAATGCCATCATGCTCACCTCACCCGGCATTCCTCTCTTGCTACAAGGTGAAGAATTCATGCAACAAGGTGCATTTAATGACTGGCAAATGCTCGACTGGGACAAAACGACGCAGTTTGCAGGCATTGTTCTTGCTCATCAACACCTCATTAATCTTCGAAAAGATATCTACGGAAGTACAACAGGACTACTCGGCCAACATATTGAAGTCTTTCACGAAGATCCCACCAATCACGTTATCGCGTACCACCGATGGCTGAACGGCGGCCCGCAAGATGACGTACTGGTTATTATTAATTGTAGCGACCAAAGATTTACTGACTATAAACTTCCCGCACCAATCGAAGGCACGTGGCACGTTCGGTTCAACAGTAGCTGGAAAGGCTACAGTCCAGACTTTAATCAGACCGAGGTGTATAGCGTAACCAGCGATGACGAATCGCAATTTACTATCGAGTTATCAGATTACAACGTCATTATTCTGACGCAGAACGATCCGATTACAGAAGACTCTTAAGATATTTACCAGTAAATGAGTCGGCAACCTTCACGATTTGCTCTGGTGTTCCAGAAGCAACAACCATTCCACCGCCAAGTCCACCCTCGGGACCCATGTCGATGATGTGATCGGCTGTCTTAATGACGTCGAGGTTATGTTCAATCACCACCATACTGTTTCCGCCAGTCACTAGTTTCTGCAGAATTCCCAAGAGACGCTTAACGTCGGCACTGTGAAGCCCGGTCGTTGGTTCGTCAAGAATGTAAAGTGTCTTACCGGTTGAGCGCCTTGAAAGCTCTGACGCAAGTTTAATACGCTGCGCTTCACCACCACTAAATGTTGTTGCCGGTTGACCCAACTTAATGTAGCCAAGTCCAACATCGACAAGCGTATCGAGCTTACGAGCAATTGCTGGAATATTTTCAAAGAATTTTGCACCTTGCTCAACAGTCATTTCAAGAACGTCGCTTATAGTTGCGTCTTTATACTTAATTTCGAGTGCCTCG
>Ga0247804_10001465_pt1 | contig 10963 bp, 17 predicted proteins | sample UWRJL029104C1_FD_181142 | JGI IMG/M metagenome (GOLD analysis project Ga0247804, IMG submission 181142) | Plant litter microbial communities from Arlington Agricultural Research Station in Wisconsin, United States - UWRJ-L029-104C-1 | ecosystem: Environmental > Terrestrial > Plant litter >...
CTTCTTTGCGGTAGCTTTCGCGTTCGGCTACCGGGTCGATTTCCTCGAAAGGGAAGTTGATTTCTAGGGCTCTTCTCAAAATAGATTACCTTGCTGGCTGCCACCTTGCCGTTTTTTCGGTCGGGGCTTAGCTCCAAAACGGGGAATGGCTGGGCTGCGGTCCTTCGGTTCTCTGATTTTACATTCGTAGAAGATATCCGTCAGAACGGGCAGGGCATCAAAATTAAGGTCGGAATGTGGTTCGGTGGTGCCGTCGATAATAAGATAATGAAACTGCTGTTTGCCCGTGTCTTCACGAATAAGTAGTTGTGTTGCTTGGTCAGCTACGTCTGTACGTTCAAAATCCTGTTTTTTGACAACTAGGGTGTGTCTGAAACGGAAGAAGGCGAGCTTAGTATTAAGTGGGTTCGGGTATGTGTACATGTTTCGACCTCTTACTGAACCTTCACCATATGGGCCATGGCCATAAGTGCTGACATTAGCGTATTTAACGTGTTTGTACAGCTCAAATTGATAGTTCAGACAATCACCATCCATCAATACTGAAGTCACGATGCTAGTGCCATCAGGGCTAAGCAGGGCAAAAAAACAGAAGCAAGGTATCTCCCTTGTTTCCTCTCCAACGTTCAACATCACTGACCCACATGGTACTGAACTATTGAAGTCAATCGTCAGCCCCCTAGGGTCACTACCATTAGGCATCTGAATCAATGTCTTTATTTCGATGCCCAGAAAGAGCCCAGTCTGGGGGTCGTGAATTATGACATCGGGCGTAACAAGAAGCCCTGTAGGTACAATCTCGTAGTGTGGAAGCACTTCTGCAATACTTTCTCGAACCCACGTATCGAAAGGCGATTCTTGGCTACTTGCAACAGCTTTTGGTTTTAATCTTAATGGAATTACACCATTATCAAGCTTGGCGATGAAGTGTTGATAGATGGCTGTGATTATGTCGTTTTGTTCCGGCATGATGATTAGATGGCAACTACGCTTGGCTAGATGCGCGTTAATAGTGAAGACAGCTTATTATCGATGAGAAAAAAGGTATAATTATCCTTCACGTCGACTCCAGTATCCAATGCCATACACATGTCGGTTGGTACTGTCCAGTTAAGCGTAGGGTAGCTCGTCTTTTTGATTTGCAAATCCCTTACCTGTGACAATTTGAGTTCTGGATTGCTGCTCGCTGATTTTCCGATTATAACGTCACCAATAGAGAGAGTGCCTGCTGGGTGGCCAAAGCACACAATATGCTTCTGATATATTTTCTTGATATCATCAATGCGTAAAACTGCAGCATGCTTACAAAGCAGGTCGTAGAGTTCCTGCTGCAGTACCCAGTTCACTGCTCTTACATATGCTTCGACATACTCAATGAACTCCTGTAAGTAACCGCGGTCAACTATTTCACTGGCGACACCGTGAGCGACATCATTGCGCCGCTGAGCCAATTCGTCTAAGGGAAAAAATACTTTTTCGCCTCTTAGGTTCAAAGCGGTGCTGCTTTGATGCTTCGTTTTAAGGAAATTACTGAACAGTTCGCAGTTGAGTAGCTTGCCGGTTAAATCGGAAATGCCAATGTGTTTTAGGATGGTCACGACCGCATCATGCCTAAAGTTTGCAGAATGGTCGATGTATGCGTGGTTGTTGAGCTTGTAGTTGATGTCTACAATGCAGGAGTTTAGATTTATGATTATGGACTCCTTTTTGATTTTAGTGGCGTACTTAGCCTTGGTTAGGTTCTTGATTAACTGTGCGGAAAAGTCGAAATGGTTTTCAATCAAGACAGCAGGCAGCTTCTTGTAAGATGGCACCACACGATTTAGAATCTCTAAATAGGCTAAGATGCTTCCTTCAATGAAGCTTTCAAGAGCACCATAGATTGTGACGATGACCGAGTTATATTCAAAAACCTTTTTAGTGCGCAAGCTGCGGAGCAAGCCACTTACTTCCGCAGTTAGTGTGTGAACTGCAGGAGAATCATTAACAACAGGCTTGTATGTAGCCAAGGTGTTGGTCTTTTCAATTACCTTCAGATAGCCCGACAAGTCATTGAGGGTCTTGAGCGAGCGAGTGAGTATGTTTCGCATGACTCATTACACGAACGACTTGATATGCTCGTAGAGCGTATTCATGCGTTCGATAACGTCCGCTTTGTTAGTGCTTCGGCCAGCAAACTGCTCATAGTTCGCGCGATAGAAATCGGGCATTGAGGCACTGATTTCGTGTGCTTGTGCTTCAATCGTGTCCCGGTGTGGCAGCAGAAGCGTCATGGCGTACATGACGGAGTCGTAGAGAGTTTTGGCTGGGCGCTCGAAATATTCCCAACTCTCGCCGCCGGTGCGGCGCAATTGGCGCTTGCGATATAGCCAAAATGCTGATATGCCGAACGTTTTATAAGTGAAGTCGATGACCTGCGTGAATAGCTTCTCAAGCTCGTCAAGGGTTTCTTTTGGAAACTTATTTCCAAGCTGCAGATAGTCATCGAAAAAGGATTCGATTGAACCATTCCATGACTGAATCTGGCGGTAGGCGAAGAAGCGTAGCACGATTTCAACATCCTCCATTTTTTTGAAAAGCTTGTTGCTTATCAAGGCTTTGGGAAGTTTTCTCTTGTTTATTTCTGCGGCAGTAGGCTTTGGAATATTCCACAGTTCGCAGAAGTTAACATCCCTGGCTAAACGAATGCACAGCCGATTCATTGGGCCGTTGTATATCGCGTTTCGGGCTTCTTGTGGCGTTAGCTTGTCGCCGCCGCTGTTGATACGCTCGAACACCAATTGTTTCAAGCGCTCGGCCTCAACATCGTCTTTTGCAGTTTCTTGGAGGATGATAATTGAAGATAGATACCGCCGGTCAATACCCGCTTTGATTTTTTCAGGCAAGGTGTTGTACTTGCGCCCATTCAGTTCGGGCCATTCCATTAGCCCTTCCAGGGTGAGCTCGTTGTTGTAAAGCTGTTTGATGGCGGTAAGACGCTGTAATCCATCCATCACTTCATAAACCGAAAACTCCTTTTCGTACAGGAAGATAGGCGGAATAGGCACGTTCATAATGAACGACTCAATCAACTTTGATTTCTTCAGGTTCGTCCACCGGTGCCGCCGCTGAAACTCTGGATTAAGGATGTACTTCGGGTTATTCACCATATCCAGTATGGTGCTCAATGGATAGCGTGCCTGCTCAGTAATGAGTCGCACTTCCCCATTGTTATACTTGTTATTGATGATTTCATCGGCCACATCCTCCTTAACAGTAACAGCCCTCATGGATGTGGGCTTGACGTTTTCGCCGGGTAGAAGCTGAGTAAGGACCTTGCTTTTGGCGATGGTTTTAGGTGATTCTTTCATAAACGTCGGTATTTGGAATGGAAGATTTTTGATGCCAGATGCTTAATGGCACACCGCGCACGGCTTCATGCGGGCCTGGGCGGTGCTCAGGGCAATGGGGTCGATAGTATCGGAGCAGCGCTCGAGGCCACGGCAACTGGGCGAGGCGTGATACTTCACGATGTTGCCAGAGTTGCAGAAGTAGGCCACGGCGGCGGGCTTGGCAGCAACTGGGCGCTTGGGAAGCTTGGCCGGGCGGGCCTGCTGAGCCAATGCGGGTGCGGTGAGCAGCAGCAGGGCTAGCAGTAGCTTTTGCATGCAGAATGGGAGGTGAGAGTAAAAAAGAAGCGCCCGGGAATCATCGTATGTACGACTTCCGGGCGCTAAGTAAAGGGAAAAATTCGGAAATGCCTTATCCTAAAACAAAGTGGATAATCAATTAGGATTCATAAAAAAACCTCCACCGTCATCGGTGGAGGTTTTTTTCGTATACACTATGGTGTAGGCCGTTTTGTGAATCTCGTAGCCTGGTGGCCTGAGCCAGCGGGAATAAAGCCGAAACCGCTGCTGCACCGAGTAGGGCTGCTTGATGAAGTGTTCCACTACGTCAGGCTGCACCTCCTTAAAAAAGCGCTCTTTAATAGCAAAGACTAACATCCATATTTTTGCTTTTATCTCTTTTGGGTACCTGCTGAAGTCTTCGGGTACTGCCTTCCCCTTTTTAAAGAGCAGGAATTCGCTACCGTATACCAGCTTACCGTCCGTTGTCATGGACTCGACCGTATAGGACTGGGTCAATTGACCAAAGTCCTCATGTATGTCACTGATGTCGCACTCCATCGAGCCGCCGGACTTGCCCCAGCTGCAGGAAAGGATGCGCTCTTCGTCTAATCTTATTGAATCGTTCATTTAGTTAGCATTTTGATTAATTTTAAGTGATTTAAGTCGTTCGGCCCCGCTCATGCCGGTTAGCTGCCGCAGCTTTTCGTAGCGGGCGACAACACTGGCTTCAGCGTACTTGCGCCTTGCTTCCTGCAAAGCGCGTTCGTCTTGTTGGTTAGTTTTCTCTTGGTTTTTCATACTAGTTATCCTTGTTACGGGCATAACCTCGTCTTATACTGCAAAAAAGCAGCAAATGTTACAGAGGTCAGCGCCGTATTTACGAAGTTACGCGATTACAAACTGATAACCAAGCAGCGGTCTGCGCAGTTCAGAAACCCGTAGCATTGTGATGGGTAGCTTAATGACCCAACTCAATCTGGTTAGTTATACTTAGCAGCAAGCTTTCGTCTTTTAACTGAGAAAGCTATTTATCAGTTTCTTCCTCATTTGGCGGAAGGTTCAGCTTGTTTCTAGAGACTAAGTCCGACAAAGCCAATAACATTTCGTTTGGTAATCCATTGCCATCTGGGCTCGCCAAACCAGTCAGTTGCATTTTACTGAAGAAATGCAACGCCTCCTGGTACATAGCTTTTCCCTCGGGACTGTCTTTAAAAGCGTGGAGCTTAGCTATAAGACCAGCAAGCGGCATATTGGGGTCTAATGACAGTGCTTCAGAAACCACGTCTTGCATTGATTTTGCTGGCATAGGGCGCTTGATGTCTGGCCTACGCATTAGCAGACGGGTGGCAACATTACGAGCAGAATCGACAAAACTCGCCCGGACGGCGGCCGAGCTGCGGTCGGCGAGCTTCTCGTAGTAGATGGTACTCAACTCGACTATTTGGTCAGCAGTAGTTGGTGAGTCAAATAGGACGTCGAAGCCACGGCCGGTGCGGTCAAAATGAGCCGCTTTATTGCGAACCTTCTGGATGATGCGTAGCGCTTTCACGTCCTCGTCGTGAATTAGCCCCAGTGCCTGGGCCAATACCAGCCGGGCATCGAAGGTGCCAGCGGGCTGCCCGTGCTTCAGGATGCCTTCGGCTATTGCGTCGGAAACGCAGGCTGCTGCGATAATCAACCCGAGAATTTCGTCTATATAAGCGCCAAGAATCAGAATTACCCCCCTGTCGGATTCTTTTTCAACGAGTTCGGTAATTCGTTGAGGCAGTTCTAACAGTGCTTCTTCCTTATCCTTAGCAGACGGTTGCTTGCGAGATGAGGTGCTCATAAAAATTGCTCTAATTGGGGCGGTTATAAGTGCTGCGGAACAGCGCAATGGTTTCCTCCTTCGCCTCCAGCAACTGGTCCTTCAGCTTCAGTTGCTCCTTGAAAGAGTCAAGCTGATGCCGAGCAGTTTCCAAATCTTGGCGGCAGGTGGCCAGCGTGTCGGGGGGCGACGTACTCTCAGGCAGCAGTGGCTCGCCAGCACCAGTTATAAGCCATACCACATTTACCTGTGGGTACGTTTCGGCTATTTTCTCAATGAGGTCGGAATTCGGGCTGGTGCCCCGATGCATGTAGTTGCGAATGTTTCCGGGATTTATCTCAAGAGACTCGGCGAAGGGCGTTACCTCTAGACCGAGTAGTTCCACCAGCATCACGACCCGCTGAGCGATAGTTTGCTTTTGCATCACCCTGGCGGGCTGCATCGCCTCCGGCTTGGGTTGTTGCGGCTCGACGGCAGCAGGCGGGGGACTCATACTGCTTGGGCTTGGGCCTGGGCCGGGCTGGGCAGCCGTGGGGGGCGGGCTGAGTGGCAGAAACATGCTTCCCTCCCCAAATAGCAGGTAGTTCGGCGAAACCTTATAGGTCTTCAATACGGCAACGACGCTGGTTAAATCAAAAGGTCTTACCCCACCCGCGTACTTGTTCCAATTGCTGGCGGAGATGCCTATCACTTCGCTAAACGCCTTCTTCGTCGGTCCGGTAATCCGTCGTGCAAGGGCTTCGTAAACGAGCAGCACCCGTTGGCTGATAGGCGTTAGTTCCATGTCGCTATTTCCTGTCAAGCAGAATTTGAATGGTGCGCTCCTTTTCGGCCAAGTGGCTATTTAGGAGTTCAATTTCTTTCCTGGCAGCGGCTAGGTCCTTCTCGCAGTCGGGCAGGGTGGTGTGAGTAATGGTGCCGTGATTAGTACCCACCACATTGCCCTTCACTTTTTTTATGGACAAGTTCGGGTCAGGGGCAGTGCCTGGGAGGAAGGGCTCGCCCTCACCAGTAATTAACCATATTAAGTTAATATTCTTAAAATGGTGAGCTATGCGTTCGAGGTAGTCTGAGTTAAGCTTTGTGCCTTTGTCTAAGTAATTTCTAGTGTTAGTGTCGGGTACGCCAAGAGTTGTGCTAAACGCACGCACGCTTAAATTCAGAGAATTTATCAAAAATTTCAGGCGGTCATTAACAGTCACTTGCGCCGATTTTAGTGTATTTATGGTTGATTTTCGCTTAAAATGTTGCGCCATTATTGGCGTAGCATCGTATGTTTGTATGGCGAGAGCGGCAAGTAACGAAGCGGGCCGCGAAATCTGCCAAACACGATGAGCAAATTGGTGGCTATCCGAACCCTGCGGCGGCATGTGAAGATGCTGCAGGCGCTGGGCGAAACCAGCAGCAACGCGGCCTTACTTGACGGGAGTGGGGCCTTTGAGGGCGGCTTCGAGGTCTACCGAAGCCAGTACCTCAGGCATCGATACGGTGGCCTCGACCGACCGAATCAGGGTTTTCATCAGGTGCTCGGCCTGTGCTTTAGTGCAACGGTATTGGCGCACGAGATGCGCTTCACCAGCCGCCACCCACTGCTCGCTGAGTTGAACAATGCGCTCTACGACATGGAGCGCCTCTGGCTCCGTTGGTTTGGCCCCCGTCGCTATCTGCGTTTCGAGCAGCAGCCGGAGCGAGTACAGGGCCATCGTGAAGAGGGGGGCATCTTGCTGCAGCTTGCGCAGGCGAGGGAGAGCGGGCATACCGGGTAGAAACAGGCCCGCCGGGCGGGCATACATACGATTCGCCAAACCTACACTTTTTCCCGCATTATGATGACGGAAAAGCAGAAATACTATCACCTCCTAGGGGAGGTATGCGAAGCCATGCCTTCCTCGGCCGTGGATAGCGCCATCCGGGCCGGCTACGGCCAGGAGCACAAGTCGGCCAGCACGCGTCTGCACCACGTCAAGCAAGGCAAGGTGGCCTCGCTGCACGATTTGATTGCCCTCATTAAGTATTCCATGCCGGAGTATGAGGTGCCGTCTCACCTGCGCCCGACTGACGCCGTGACGCAACCTGCCGGCCTCTTTGCCCAAGCCTGAGCATGGACGCGCCCGCCTACACCCCTCGCAACCTGGCCGCGTCCATCGCCGCGTGGCTACGCCAGCAGGGCTTCACGGCCCTGGAGCAGGAACTGCCGGCCACGGCCAGCGTGGCTGCGCACTGGCTCGGCCCGCAGGGTGAGCGGTTCCAGCTCGATTACGCCTGGCAGGCCGGTTCGGCCCCCAGCGCTACCTGCCGCCTCGCGGTGCATCATCCCGACACGGTCTTTCCCGAGATGCTTTTCACGGCCCAAAAGGTGCGCCGCGTGAAAGACCTGCGCCAGCTGCTGCTCGGCTGCGTGCGCTATGTCAATGCGCGGCTCCTTACCAGCTCTTTCTCACTCACAACCTAACCCTTCTTTCTCGCCATGCGCCTCAACACCGACCCGCCCACGCCCCCGCGCAAGCCCTGCCTGCGCGATTTATCCCGCCTCGTGGCCACGCTGCTGCCGCCGGCGCTGGTGATGCTCGTGCCCGAGCCCGAGTTGGAGCGGCGCTGCCGCGAAATCAACGCCACCCACCCGCACTACCAGGAAGAAACGCCCCTGGTGCTACGCTGGGAGCGCCAGCGCCGGCAGCGGCTGAGCGGAGGAATGCAGGTAGTGCACCGGCAAGAGCAAGTGGCCTGATGAAAACGCCCTTCGCCCGCCCCGTCTCGCTCACCTCGGCCCGCACCGGCAAGCGCCTGCGCCTGCGCGGCCTGCCGCCCGGCGCCGCCCTGGTGCCAGTGCTCCAGCCCGAGCCCATCCTGGGCTACACCTACCAGCGCGGCCACCTAACTGTGTACGTAGCCGGCCCCATGCCGCCCGAGTTGCGCACGGCCGTGGAAGAAGGCACCACCGCCCACGAGGTGCTGCTGGTGGCGCACCTGCCCGGCATCCGCGAAATCGACCTCACCGACTGCCGCCGCGAGTACCGCCTGCTGCTGCCCGATTCCGACACCCTTTCCAACGCTGCCTGACCTGCCATGAACCCCAACGACCTCGCCACCAAGGCCGACATCGAGGCCCTGCGCCAGTTGCTCCAGCAGACGCTCGCCGCCGCCGCGGCCCCGCCGCCGCCCGACGATTTCCTGTCGGTGGCCGAGGCCGCCCGGCTCGTGGGCGTGAGCCAGAAGGTGCTGCGCGGCTGGATTAGCGACGGCAAATATGACCGCCACCGCAAGCTGGTCAAGCTCTTTGCGCTCGACTTCTCGGCCGGCGTGCGCCGCATCCCGCGCTCGGCGCTGGTGGCCTTCGCGCAGTGCCAGGCCTTCGACGTGAGCAAGCTCACCCCCGGGCAACTACCCAAGATGCGCATTGCCGCCTAGCGCGGCCTTCTCTTCCTTGCCATGAACGCTCCCCTTCACCTCTACACCCTGCACACGGCCGATTTGGGCGCGCAGGGCTTCGCGCTGGCCCTGGGCCAGAACCTGAACCGGGAAGTGGTGCTGCTGCCCCTGTCGCAGCTGCCCCCGCCCGACGTGCAGCGCTGCCAGCGCCTGCGCTGCGAGCGCGTCGAACTGCTGGAAGCGCTGCGGATGCCGGACGTTGACCGGGCCGCTATTCACCGGCGCCTGGCCGCCATTGACCAGGTGCTGGGGCAGGAGGGAGGCCCCCCACCATGCTAGCCAGCCAGTGCTACCAACTCACCGAGCGCGAACCCCTGCCGCCCTTCGGGGCGCGCTGGGATTCCCATGCCCTTTCCCTCCCCACCCATGCCCCCGAAACCTCATCCTGCCGCCCTGCTCGGCGTCGCCAGCCTCGTGCTGCTGCTGGGCCTGCTCAGCGCTAAGCTCACGGGCCTGCTACCCGGCCTGCCCTGGTGGGGAACCTGGGCACCGCTCTGGGCCTGGTCCGCCTGGGTGCTGCTGCGCACGGCCGGCCGCTGGCTGGGCTACCTCATCCGCACCCAACTGTTGCGCCGCTGATGCCTGCACCGTCTTTTTCTTCCACCCCGACCCTCCCCGCTGGTGGGGATGCCTGCCTGGCCCGGCACGCACGCTCCCACCGGTGGGGAGCACCCGGCTGCCACGCGCCCGAGGCGCACGAGCGCGGACCGCCGGCGGCCGGCACGGTAACGATTACCAGCCCCGTCGTCTAACGGAAGACCAGCCGTTTTCACTTTACAGGTAAGGAAGTGTTTAACGCTACGGCTGATGCCGGCTCGACGCTGGCCGGGTGCACACAGGGCTTGCTGCCAGCAACCCGGCGGCCGCTTGGGCGGGGATGACAGCCCCTGCCCAGGCGCCGCCCAGGCTTCTTATTTCCTTCTCCCAGCACGTTCGCCGAATGATGCCGACTCCCCATTGCCATTCCAAAGCCCGCATTATACTATCTCAATTTATTGAGCAGCAAAGCGGATTGCTACCCAAAACGCTCCGCAAGCGCACGCTCAAAGACGGCACCGTGCAGCACTACGCCGTGCGCGCCAGCATCCTGTCGGACGGCGCCGAAAAGACGGGCTGGGCGCTGCTGCGCCTGGCCATCCGGGAGGCCCTGGCGCTGCTAAAGGTGCCGCTGCTCGCCGAGACCACCGGCCTGGCCACGCCGCCCCCGGTGGCCGTCAACAGCGAGGAACTGGCCCGCACCAGCGTGCGCGGCAAGCGCGTGTCGGGCCGCACCATCCGCAACCACATCACCGAGCTGCTGCAGGCCGGCATCCTGCTGCGCAAGAAATTTCGCGGCCGCCAGCACGACTACTACGTGTGGGTCAACCCCCGTTTCCTCTGGGAAATGCCCCAGGAGGCTGAAAAAACGACCCTTACGGCCGATTTTCAAGCGACCCAAAATGGGGTAGCGACGCTACCCCCAAGCACAAACTTTCCGCCTAAAGGAGTTCATGAACCAGATAAAGCTACTGAAATTGAAACCGGGCAGGTGGATAAGTTACTACCCGTATCCACGCTAACGCAACCAGTTAAAAATCAGGCTACACATTCAGGCTACACGGGGCTGCTGCCTGCCGGCGAAAAGGCCGCGCCGGGGCCGGAAACGCCCCTGGACGCCGCGAACGCCGCGCCAACACCCTCAGCGCCAATAGCGCCGCCAGCGAGCGCCCCAGGGCCCAAAACGCGGCTGGCCCGCCGGCAGCACGACATGGTGCGCGAGGCCTGGTGGGCCTTCCAGCGGGAGGTGTACGGCCCGCGGAACATGCGCTTCACCGAGGAGCAGGGCCGCCTGGCGCTCAACGCCGCCTATTTCGGCATCTACGGCGGCTTCCCCGATGACTGGCCCCTGCGCTACCAGGAGCGTTACCACGAGCAGGTATTGGAGCGCATCGGCCTGGTGGCCGCCTACTTCGCCCGCAACCCCGAGAAGTACCCCCCGATGCCCTACGCCGAGCACGTGGCCGGCAAGGGCTACTTCGACGCCGAGAACGAGCGCGGCTTCATCGGCACGATGAAGTGGTACCAGACCCACCTGCTGCACCGTCAGCAGCGCGCCACGGCCGACGCGCTAAGCCGG
>Ga0247804_10001469_pt1 | contig 10937 bp, 7 predicted proteins | sample UWRJL029104C1_FD_181142 | JGI IMG/M metagenome (GOLD analysis project Ga0247804, IMG submission 181142) | Plant litter microbial communities from Arlington Agricultural Research Station in Wisconsin, United States - UWRJ-L029-104C-1 | ecosystem: Environmental > Terrestrial > Plant litter >...
GGTCGTGGTATTGTCGGTGGTGGTGGTGCCGGCCGTCACGGTGTTGGTGGCGGCGCCAGCCCCTTCGGCGGCGGCGGACGTGGCATCGGGAGCGGTGGCCGCCGCGCCGGTCGAGTCAACGGGCAGGGTGGCGGTGGGGGCCGCGATGGGCATGCTGGTATTGGAGGGGCGGTCCGCTTCGGTGGTGGAGGCGCAATCGGTCAGAAAAGCCAGCAGGCCGAGGGCCGCCAGCGGCAGGCGAAAAGATACTTTCATGAGAAAACAGGTAAGCGAAACTGCGGCAAGCTGCGCCGTAGCTGGGCCGTTATACGGGAGCCGCGCCGGAATAGCTGCCCGGCCTCACAATCAAGCGCAACTAAGGCCTGGGCGGGCTTGTTGTAAGCCCGTTTGCGGCCAATGCGGCGCGGTGCCGGGCTGCGGCTATCTTTGCAGCCCGGTTGGGGCGCGGGCCGGGGTTCTCCATTTTCCTCTTTTTTTCTTTTCTTCCCGAAAGTTTTTATGGCTTTACAGTTTGACTTAGTGGTGGTGGGCAGCGGCCCTGGTGGTTACGTGGCAGCTATTCGCGCCGCCCAGCTGGGCCTGAAAGTGGGCATTATCGAGCGCGAAAGCCTCGGCGGCATCTGTCTCAACTGGGGCTGTATTCCGACCAAGGCGCTGCTGAAATCGGCCCAGGTGTACGAGTATCTGCAACACGCCCAGGACTACGGCATCAAGGCCGAGGGCCTGAGCTTCGACTTCGAGGCCGTGGTGAAACGCAGCCGCGGCGTGGCCGACGGCATGAGCAAGGGCGTGACCTTCCTCATGAAGAAAAACAAAATCGAGGTGGTGATGGGCACCGGCAAGCTCGTGGCCCCCGGGAAAGTGGAGGTCACCAAAGCCGACGGCGGCAAAGAAACCGTCGAGGCCAAATCCATCATTCTGGCCACCGGCGCCCGCTCGCGCGAGCTGCCCGCCCTGCCCATCGACGGCAAGAAAATCATCGGCTACCGCCAGGCCATGGTGCTGCCCGCGCCGCCCAAGCGCATGGTGGTGGTGGGCTCGGGTGCCATCGGCGTCGAGTTTGCCTACTTCTACCGCACCATGGGCACCGAGGTGACCGTGGTGGAATACCTGCCCCGCATCGTGCCCGTGGAGGACGAAGAAGTGTCGAAGCAGATGGAGAAATCCTTCTCCAAAATCGGCATCAAGGTGATGACCAGCGCCGAGGTAACCAAAGTGGACACCGCCGGCGAAGGCTGCAAAGTGACCGTGAAAACCGCCAAGGGCGAGCAGCAAATCGACTGCGACGTGGTGCTGAGCGCCGCCGGCGTGGTCACGAACCTCGAAAACATCGGCCTCGAAGAGCTGGGTATCAAAGTGGAGCGCGGCCGCGTCATCGTCGATGACTTCTACCAGACCAACGTGCCCGGCATCTTTGCCATCGGCGACATCGTGCCTGGCCCGGCGCTGGCCCACGTCGCCTCGGCCGAGGGCATCATCTGCGTGGAGAAAATCGCGGGTCACCACCCCGAGCCGCTCAACTACCAGAACATCCCCGGCTGCACCTACGCCCAGCCCGAAATCGCCAGCGTGGGCATGACCGAAAAAGAAGCCAAGGAAAAAGGCTACGACGTGCTCGTGGGCAAATTCCCCTTCTCGGCCTCGGGCAAGGCCAGCGCCGCCGGCGCCAAAGACGGCTTCGTGAAAGTCATCTTCGACAAGAAATACGGCGAGTGGCTCGGCGCCCACATGATTGGGGCCAACGTAACCGAAATGATTGCCGAAGTGGTAGTGGCCCGCAAGCTCGAAACCACCGGCCACGAAATCATCAAGGCCGTGCACCCGCACCCCACCATGTCGGAAGCCATTATGGAAGCGGCCGCCGCGGCTTATGGTGAGGTGATTCACCTATAGTATCCCAACGCTTAAAAAATCACGAGGCCCGGCTGTATCAGCCGGGCCTCGTGGCGTTTGACAGAAGACTGATTGGCTACCAAGGACTGAGCCATGCTGGTAAAAAGAGGCTGATAATGAGATAGAACATATAGCTGGCGGCGATAAATGGGTGCAGCCGTGCCCGCCGGTTAAAGAAGCGCAGCAGCACCACTGCTAGCACCGGTATTCCCAGCACGATGAACAGCCAGGTATTATCTACGCCATAAACTGGTTCGATAGTATTGTAATCGTCCGCAAGAAATCCGCCGTGCCCAACCACCTCGGTGCCAATCTGCACTTTGTGTTCTAGGGCATCCCGATGCATCGTGCTGCCACTCAACAGACAGAGAAAATAAAACAGACATGTTGCCATGCCGCGGATTGCCAGGTTGAAATACGTGGGCGGCACCAGCAGCAACACCAGGCAATAAGCAGAAAGCAGCGTCAAATAGAACATAGCACGACTTGTGTAACCAGCCTAAAGGTAAGTCCCGGCGATAGTTGGCGCTACAGCTACACTGCGTCAACGTAGCTGGTAAGTTACGGTAATGGTCGGTCCCGTACTGTTTTCACCGCCACCTCCGGCCCCGGTGCTGCCTTCGGCTTGCGGCTCACCAGCCACACGCCCAGGAAGATGAGCGCCGCCTGTCCGGCCTTGGCCCAGGTGAAATGGTCCTTACCGAGGCTCACGGCAATGAGCACGGCCAGCACTGGCTGCAGGTAGATATAGACGCCGAGCAGGGCGGGCGAGGCGTACTTCAGGGCCCAGTTATTGAGCAGGTAGGCGATGATGGTGAGGAAGACCACCATGAAGCCGATTTCGGCCCAGATGGTGGGCGGGAAGCTGGCGTAGTCGGCCGTGAGGGCATCGTGCCAGCCGAAGGGCACGGCCACAATGGCACCCACCAGGAAGCTGCGGCCCAGCACCGTGAAGGGGTGATACTTGCGCATGAGCGGCGCCACGATGACGAGGTAAATGCCAAACACCGTGGCATTGGCCAGGATGCAGAGGTTGCCCAGCCCGGCCTGCGGGTAGAGGGCGGCGTGCATGTCGCGCCCCAGGATGAGCAGCGCGGCCCCGGCCAGCCCCACGCCGATGCCCAGCACGCGGGGCAGGGTGATTCGCTCGCTCAGCAGCACGGCCGAGGCCAGCACGACTACGATGGGCGAAAATGTCTGGAGCAGCGAGGCGCTAATGGGCGAGGTCAGGTTGAGGCCTTTGAAAAACAGCAGCTGGTTGACGCCGATGCCGCAGATGCCGCTCAGGATGGAGCGAATGGTATCGGCCCGGCCGGTGATTTTATCCTGCGGGGCCACCAGCAATTTAGCCACCGCGAAGAACAGCGTGGCGCTTACGACCCGCAGCGTGACGATGCCGAACGGGCTGAGGTAATGCGGCATCACGTCCTTGGAAAGTGAGTAGTTGGCCGCGTAGATGAGGGAGACGACGAATAGAGCCGCGTGAACGCGCAGGGTATTGGACATATAAACTTTCAAAGCGCCGACCCCGACCTTTGTTTTTCGGTATTGGGTATTTGGTGTTCGGTTTTGGGTGTTCGGCCTTGTTCGTTGATGGCCGAATACCGAATACCCAAAACCAAACACCAAATACTCGCTATCGAAGCCTCAAAGCTACCGCCCTCCATGAACTCCCTCTTTCCCGACGACCCGCCTGCCGCCTTCACCCCGCCGCCCGCCCCCGGCCCCGATGCGCCGCTGGCCGAGCGCCAGCGCCCGCGCCGCCTGGCCGATTACGCCGGCCAGACTCACCTGCTGGGCCCCGAGGGCGTGCTGCGCCGCTACCTCAATTCGGGCCGGCTGCCCAGCCTCATCCTCTGGGGGCCGCCCGGCGTGGGCAAAACCACGCTGGCCAACCTGCTGGCAGCCGAATTGAAGCAGCCCTTTACCGCCCTGAGCGCTATCAATGCGGGGGTGAAGGACGTGCGCGAAGTCATCGACCGGGCCAGGCGGCAGCGCGGCACGGTGCTGTTTATTGACGAAATTCACCGCTTCAGCAAGGCGCAGCAGGATGCCCTGCTGGGGGCGGTGGAAAATGGCACGGTGACGCTCATCGGGGCCACCACGGAGAACCCGTCGTTTGAGGTGATTCCGGCCTTGCTCTCGCGCTGCCAGGTGTACGTGCTGGAGGCGCTGAGCCCGGAAATCCTGCGCGGACTGGTGGCCAAAGCGCTGGCGGAGGACCCGGCGCTGAGTCAGAAAAAAGTGAAAGTAAACGAAGACCGCGCCCTGCTGGCTTTGAGCGGCGGCGACGGCCGCAAGCTGCTCAACCTGCTCGAAATAGTGGTGCAAAGCACGCCGCCGGATAAAAAAGGCGTCGTCCACATCACCGATGCGGTGGTGCAGCAGGTGGCCCAGCGCCCGCTGGCCAGGTACGACAAGGGCGGCGAGATGCACTACGACGTCGTGTCGGCCTTCATCAAGTCGATGCGCGGCTCGGACCCCAACGCCGCCCTCTACTACCTGGCCGTGATGCTGGAAGGCGGCGAGGACGTGAAATTCATTGCCCGGCGCATGCTCATCCTGGCCAGCGAAGACATCGGCAACGCCAACCCCAACGCCCTGATGCTGGCCACGAGCTGCTTCCAGGCCTGCACCGTCATCGGTTTGCCCGAGTCGGACCTCATCCTGGCCCAAACGGTGGTGTACCTGGCTACTTCGCCCAAGAGCAATGCCTCGTACATGGCCATCCGGGCGGCGCAGGCCGAGGTGCAGCAGCACGGCGTGCACCCCGTGCCGGTGCCGCTGCGCAACGCCCCCACGCGCCTCATGAAACAGCTCGGCTACGGCCAGGAATACCGCTACTCGCACAACGGCGAAGGCAACTTCGAGGAGCAGGAGTTTCTGCCCGAGGCGCTGAGCGGCACCCGCTTCTACGAGCCGGGGCTGAATGCGGCGGAGCAGAAAATCCAGGAGCGTCTGCGGGGGTGGTGGGGTGAGAAGTACGGGTACTGAGTAGCTCCGAAACAGCCCTTGGAGCCTGCCCGCCGCTTCTACACCTCTGCCCGGCGCTTCTACGAGGGTTCCCGCCACTTCTACGAGGGTCCCCGCCGTTTCTAGACCTGTCCCCGCCGTTTCTAGACCTGTCCCCGCCGTTTCTAGACCTGTCCCCGCCGGCGGGAAGACCCTTAGAAACGGCGGGGACAGGTCTAGAAACGGCGGGGACCCTCGTAGAAGCGCCGGGCCTGCCCGCAGAACCGGGCAGGGCTTTGCACCTACATTTGCCCCAACTATCTTAAGTCGTTTTCATGCGTCAGTTTTTTAAGTTTGTGCTCGCCACCATTGTGGGGCTGGGTTTGTTCAGCGTCATCGGGTTCGTGGTGCTGATTGGGATTATCGCCGCCGCGGCGGCCGGTGGCTCCGAGAGAAAGGAAGTCGCCAGCAACTCGGTACTGGAACTCAAGCTCAACGAGCCGCTCACCGAGCGCGGCAGCGAGTCGCGCTTCGGGCCCTTCGGCGGGGGCGAGGGCTCGACGGGCCTCGTGGCGGTGAAAGAAGCCATCCGGCGGGCCAAAACCGACGACAACATCAAAGGCATTCTGCTGAACCTGGAGGTGGTGCAGGGCGGCCTGGCCTCGCTGGAAGAAGTGCGCGATGCCCTGATTGACTTCAAAAAGGGCGGCAAATTCGTGGTGGCCTACCACGAAACGGCCTCCGAAAAGAGCTTCTACCTGGCCTCGGTGGCCGACGAAATCTACCTGCACCCGCAGGGCCTTTTGGAGTTTAATGGCCTGAGCACGGAGGTGATGTTCTACAAGCGGCTGTTCGACAAGGTGGGCATCGAGCCCTACATCTTCCGGGTGGGCTCGTTCAAAAGCGCCGTCGAGCCCTTCATGCGCGAGAGCTTCTCCGACTCGGCCCGCTACCAGACCGTGTCGTTCCTGAACTCCATCAACGACCACACCATTGCCCAGGTGGCCGCCAGCCGCGGCATCGCCCCCGAGCGCCTGCACCTGATTTCGGACTCGATGCTGGTACACGACGCCAACGACGCCCTGCGCCTCAAGATGGTGACCAAGCTCGGCTACTTCGACGAAGTGCAGGACTACCTGCGCACCAAACTCAAACTCGATAAAGATGATAAACCCAGCCTCGTAAGCCTGGGCGAATACACCGACGATGACGAAGCCGACGAAAAAGAAGGCAAAACCAGCGGCAACCGCATTGCCGTGATTTATGCCGAGGGCGACATCGTGGGCGGCAAGGGCTCCGACTCCAACATCGGCGGCACCAAGTTCGCCGAGGCCATCCGCAAGGCGCGTCTGGACGACAAGGTGAAGGCCGTGGTACTGCGCATCAACTCGCCGGGCGGCTCCTCGCTGGCCTCGGACGTGATTTACCGCGAGGTGGTGCTGACCAAGAAAGTGAAGCCCATCATCGCCAGCATGAGCGACGTGGCGGCCTCCGGCGGCTACTACATTGCCATGGCCTGCGATACCATCGTGGCCCACCCCAACACCATCACGGGCAGCATCGGCGTGTTTGGCATCCTGCCGAACATCCAGCCCCTGCTGGCCGATAAGCTCGGCATCACCGTGGACCGGGTGCGCACCGGCAAGTTTTCCGACGTGCCCACCATCACCCGCCCGCTCACCGACTTCGAGAAGCGCGTGCTGCAGCACGAGGTCGATAACATCTACGCCGACTTCACCAGCAAGGCCGCCGCGGGCCGCCACATGCCCGTCGAGCGCCTGCGCCGCCTAGCCTCGGGCCGCGTCTGGAGCGGCCTCGAAGCCAAAGCCAATGGCCTCGTGGACGTGCTCGGCGACTACGACGACGCCCTGAAGCTGGCCGCCCAGCGCGCCCACCTCAAGGCCGACGACTACCGCGTGCAGCGCCTGCCCCGCCAGAAAACCTCGTTCGAGCAGTTCGTGTCGATGTTCAACGACAGCGACGACGAGGCCAAAACCCGCGCCATGAAAGCCGAGCTGGGCCCGCTCTACCCGGCCTACGCGCAGTACCAGCAGCTGCTGCAGATGCGCGGCGTGCAGGCCCGCCTGCCGTATGAGCTGACGATAGAGTAGTTTTTTCTCTGTCATCCTGAGCGTAGCGAAGGACCTTATCACGCCGGAATGATGAATTACCACTTCGTTCCGGCGTGATAAGGTCCTTCGCTACGCTCAGGATGACAGCTTTTAACCCAAACCCCATGCAAGACCTCCGCGAAGCCGTCGCCTACATCCAGGCCCATTCCAATAACTTCCTGCCCGCCACCGGCATCATCCTCGGCACCGGGCTGGGGGCGCTGGCCAGGGAAGTCGAAGTAGCTCACGCCCTCGAATACGCCGACATCCCGCACTTCCCCCTCAGCACCGTGGAAAGCCACGCCGGGCGCCTGCTGCTGGGCACCCTGGGCGGCCAGCAGGTGGCCGTGCTGCAGGGCCGCTTTCACTACTACGAGGGCTACTCGATGGAGCAGGTGGTGTTCCCGGTGCGGGTGCTGAAGCTGCTGGGCATCCGGCAGCTCTTCGTGAGCAACGCCGCCGGCGGGCTGAATCCCGACTTCGAAATGGCCGACCTGATGCTCATCGACGACCACATCAACCTGCAGCCCACCAACCCCCTGGTGGGCCGTAACCTCGACGAACTGGGCCCCCGCTTCCCCGACATGTTTGCGCCCTACGACACCGCCCTGCTGGCCCGCGCCGAAGCGGCCGCCGCCGCCCTGGGCCAGGCCGCCACCACCCGGCGCGGGGTGTATGCCAGCCTGCCCGGCCCCATGCTCGAAACCCCCGCCGAATATCGCTACCTGCGCACCATCGGGGCCGATGCCGTGGGCATGAGCACGGTGCCTGAGGTCATTGCCGCCCGCCACATGGGCCTGCCCGTGCTGGCCGTGTCGGTGATTACCGACCTGGCCTCGCCCGGCCGCCTCAAGCCCGTGGTGCTGGCCGATATTTTCGCCGCCGCCGCCCAGGCCGAGCCCCGCCTCACGGCGCTGATGAAAGCCGTAGTGGCAGGAGTGTAGCCTGCCGCCTGGCGTAGCGCCGGGTACCCTGCAAAAGAGCCGACAGGTAGGTTGCGTGACGCAACCGGCCTGTCGGCTCTTTTGTAAGCATGGTTGCGGGCCGCAAGGTGCCTTGCAAGACTTTTGCACGGCCACCGGCCCTACTTCGGCAGCACAATGCGCCGCCGGTCATACCGCAGCACCGTGAACACGCCGATGCCGCCCTGCACCGTGCTGTACACGGCCGAGGGCTGGGCGAAGGGGTTGCCGTTGGCATTGCGGGCGTCGCGCGTCGAGGAGCGGAAGCGGTAGTAGGGCTCGTCGGTGTGGTAGAGGGTCACGGTGACGGTATCGCCGGGGATGTAGCGGTAGCCGGTGCCCATCGGAAAGGAGCCGCCGTTGTTGAGCTCGTCGGTGAGCAGCCGGTCGGTATCGGGGCGGCCGTAGATACTGTCGCGCTTGTGAATCTGGAAGCGGTAGTAGTCGTTGGGCGTCGCGGGGTCTTTGTAGTAGGCAATGACGAGGGCCTTGTGCTCGGGCCCGGTGCGGGTATTGAATTCGTAGGTCACCGAATCGATGGGCACCACGGCGGGCACGGTGGCGGTGCCCGTCACGCGGCGGCCCTGCGCGTCGTTCACCTCGATGCCGAACACGTCGCCGGGGCTGGCCACTATCGGCGTCTGGCCAAAGTGCGTGTAGGCGCGCTGCGTCACCGAGTCGAGGGCGGCGGGCAGGGGGCCGCTCACGCCCTCCAGTGGCAGGCGCTGCCCGCCGGGCAGGATGAGGTCGACCGTCACGCCCGTGGGCAGCGACACCAGCTCCGACGAGGTATAGGCCACCGACTGCGTCACCAGCACCCGGGGCACCAGGCCGGGCTCCAGGTAGCACTCCACCACCAGCTGCGACTGGTAGTCGGGCAGCGGCACCACGATGTCTTTCTGAAAATCGCCGCAGCTGGCGGTGGTCAGCAGCGCGCCCAGGCCCAGCAGGTGGGCCAGGCGCAGGGTGGGGAAGGAGGGGAGTTTCATAGGGAAGTAGAGCAAACTGCCCGTTCGGTCCGGTCTGACGCCCCAGGCGTCTGACCGGTTGGGCAACTGGAGTTGTTCGGGCTTTATCTTTCTAGCGGCAACCGGTCAGACGCCTGGGGCGTCAGACCGGGGAGTAGCCGCTCATTCAAAACCGGAAATTGTACGTCAGCGACGGGATAATCGGGAACAGCGACACCTGCTGCGCCTTGAAGCCGGTTATGCGGTCGGTCACCGGGTCGTCCACGGTTTCGAAGAACACGAAGTAGGCATTGCGCCGGTTGTAGGCGTTGTAGATGCTGAGCGTCAAATCCTGGTTGCGGCGGGTGCCGATTTTGTACACCGCGCCCAGGTCGAGGCGGTGGTAGGGGATGAGGCGGTAGGTGTTGCGGTCGGGATACACCGGCACGGGGCGCGGGTCGAGCCCCGTGCTGCTGCCGGGAATATCCTGGTAGCCGAAGCGCCCGGCTGGCAGCGTGGTGGCCGAGCCGCTGGAGTAGATGAAGCTGGCCGTGAGGCTGAGGCGGGCGCTGAGCTGGTGCATCAGCACCACGGTCAGGTTGTGGCGGCGGTCGTAGCTGGGGTGGAAGTCGCGGCCGCCGTTGATGCCCTGCGTGCCCCGTTGCGGGTCAAATTGCCGCCAGGCCCAGGCCAGGGTGTAGCCGACCCAGCCGGTGGTTTTGCCGGTTTTCTTTTCCAGGTACAGCTCGTTGCCGTAGGCCCAGCTTTTGCCAAACAGGAACTCGCCATCCAAATCCTCATTGGCAATGAGCTGGGCGCCGTCGCGAAAATCGACCTGGTTCTGGCCCCATTTGTAGTACACCTCATTCGTGAGCAGAAACTTGCCTTTGCCCAGCAGCCAGCTCGCGCCGGTGCTCAGCTGCTGCGAGCGCTGCGGCTTGGCCGCCAGGCGCGAGGGGTACCACACATCGGTGGGCAGTGAGGCGCCGGAGTTGGTCACGAGGTGGATGTACTGGTACATCATCGCGTAGCTGCCCTTCAGCGACACCTTATCGTTGAGCGCGTAGCGGGCCGCCGCGCGCGGCTCCAGCCCGAAATAGGTTTCCTTGCCGCTGTTGAAGCCCGAGAAGCGCAGGCCGCCTTCGAGCTGCCACTTGTCGCTGAGCTTGTAGTTGTCGCCCACGTAGGCCGCGCCGTCGCGGGCGGTGTAGTTCACGCCGCCGTCGAAATTGATGCGGCCATCCTCGGAGCCGGCGGTCAGGTTGCCGATGCCGAAGGCGTGGTGCGTGAAGGTGCCGCCAAACTTGATGGCGTGGCGCTCGTTGGGCGTGTACTCGAAATCGACCCGCCCGGTGTGGTCCGTGATGCTGGAGCCCAGCCCGAAGCTGAACGAGGCAAAGCTGTTGGTCAGCTCATACTTGTAGTCGGACACCGCGTACGAGGTATTCACGAACAGCTTGGGGTTGAAGACGTGATTCCAGCGCAGCACGCCCACGCTGTTGCCCCAGCGGAAGTCGAAGTTGAAGCCGCCGTCGCTGTTGTAGCCGAAGACGTCGCGGCCCAGGTAGCCGGTCAGAAACAGCTGGTCCTTCTCGCCCAGCTGGTAGTTGGCCTTGAGGTTGAAGTCGTAGAAATGGTAGTCGGGAATGGGCGTGTAGTCCTCGTCGCCCTCGTTGGCCTGGTTGATGGCGCGGGTAAAAACGTCGAAATACGTGCGCCGCCCCGAGGCGATGAACGAGCCCTTGGCCGGTTTGCCGTCCTCCCCCTTGCCAATCGGCCCTTCCAGCGTCAAACGCGACGAAATCAACCCGATGCCGCCCGTGGCCACGTACTCCTGCCGGTCGCCCTCGCGCAGCTTCACATCCACCACCGACGACAGCCGCCCCCCAAACTGCGAGGGAAAGCCCGACTTGTACAAATCGACGCTCTGCACGGCATCGGAGTTAAACACCGAAAACAGCCCGAACAAGTGGTTCGGATTGTATACCACCGCGTTGTCGAGCAGCACCAGGTTCTGGTCGGCCGAGCCGCCGCGCACGAACAGGCCCGAAGTGCCCTCGCCGCCGCTCTGT
>Ga0247804_10001470_pt1 | contig 10932 bp, 10 predicted proteins | sample UWRJL029104C1_FD_181142 | JGI IMG/M metagenome (GOLD analysis project Ga0247804, IMG submission 181142) | Plant litter microbial communities from Arlington Agricultural Research Station in Wisconsin, United States - UWRJ-L029-104C-1 | ecosystem: Environmental > Terrestrial > Plant litter >...
ACGCAGCAGGCGGACGACATGCTCATCGGTCGAGGTCGCGCCGACGGTGGCGTCGACGACGAACAGCACGGCGTCGGCGAGGTCGATGGCGATCTCGGCCTGCGCGGCGACGGAGGCGTTGATGCCCTTGGCATCGGGCTCCCAGCCGCCGGTGTCGACGATCGTGAAGTGGCGGCCAGCCCACTCGCCCTTGTAGTTGACGCGGTCGCGCGTGACACCGGGGGTGTCCTCGACGACGGCTTCACGGCGACCGATGATGCGGTTGACGAGGGCCGACTTGCCGACATTCGGGCGACCGACGATCGCGAGCACGGGGAGGGCCGGCAGGTAGATGATGGCATCGGGGTCATCGGCGTCGATCTCGAGCAGGCCGAGGTCCTCGTCGTCGAGCTCATAGTCCTCGAGGCCCGCGCGCAGTGATGCCGCACGCTGGGTCGCATCCGCGTCGTCCATCGAGATGATGCGCTCGGCGAGCGACTCGTCGAACTCCGGGAAGTCGTCGTCTTTGTCTGCCATGTTCTTAGTCCTTTGGTTTCGATACGGCCGCGAGCGGCCTACTCAACCGACGTGTTCGTGTATGAGTCCGACCACTGCCGCTACGGTCTGATCGAAGTCGAGTTCTGTGGAATCGACGGTGGTGACACCGTCTGCGGCGTTCATAAAATCGACGACCGCTGAATCCTGGGCATCGCGCGAACTGAGCTCTCGCGCGGTCTTCGCGGCCGACTCCGAGGAGAGTTCGGCTGAACGCCTAGCCATTCTAGCTTCTTCGGTCGCCGTGAGCAGAATGCGCACGTCGGCATCGGGCGCAACGACGGTCGTGATGTCGCGGCCCTCCACGATGATGCCCGGGCGATCGGTCGATCGGATGATGCCGCGGAAGAGCTCGACGAGGTACGCGCGCGCCTCCGGCACCCTCGCTACTGCGCTCACGACGGCGGTCACGCGGGGTTCGCGGATCGCCTCGGTCACCGTGTCGGAGCCCACGCGGACGAAGTACGAATCCGGGTCGGTGCCGATCTCGTAGTCGAAGGATCCGAGCGACTCGACGATGTCGGTCGGTCCGAGCGTGTCGATCCCCTCCTCGATGCACCGCCAGGCGAGCGCCCTGTAGGCGGCGCCCGTGTCGAGGTACGCGAAGCCGAGGGTGCGCGCCGCGGCCTTGCTGACGCTGGATTTGCCGCTCCCGGCCGGCCCATCGATGGCGATGACAGTGGTCATTCGAATGCTCCTGCAATCTTCCAGCCGCGCGCGGCGAGTTCGGTGGTGAGACGCTGTTCCGCCTCGGGCAGCACGGAGATCTCGGCCATACCGACCTGTGCCCGCGGCGAGTGCTCGAGGCGGAGGTCCTCCATGTTGACCCCGAGCTCGCCGATCTCGGTGAGCAGGCGCGCGAGCTCCCCAGGCTTGTCATCGACGATGACCACGAGCTGGCTGAAGTGCTTCGCCTGGCCGTGTTTTCCCGGAATGCGGGCGACGCCGTCGTTGCCGCCCGCGAGGCCCTCGGCGATGGCACGCCGTGCTCCGGTCGCATCGACATCGGAGAGCGCGGCGATCATAGTGTCGAGATCGCTGCGGTACTCGCGCAGCACCTCGACGACCGGTTCGGCGTTCGCCGCGAGAATCTGCACCCACAGGTCGGGCGCACTTCCGGCGATCCGGGTCGAGTCGCGCAGCCCCTGGCCCGCGAGCCCCACCGTTGCGTCAGAGGCGAGCCGCAGTCGGGCGGCCAGCAACGAGGACACCACCTGCGGCACGTGGGAGACGAGGGCGACGCTGCGGTCGTGGGCTGCGGCATCCATCTCGATCGGCACGGCGCCGAGGTCGAGCGCGAGGTCCTCGACAGCGGCCGCGCGGGCGTAGCTGATGCCGTCGTGTCCGGCGATGACCCACGGGCGGCCGACGAAGATGTCGGCGCGGGCGGAGATCGCTCCCCCACGCTCGCGACCGGCCATGGGGTGCGAGCCGATGTAGCGGGAGACGTCGGCGCCGAGCGCCTCGAGTTCGCGCAGTGGGCCGAGCTTGACACTCGCAACGTCGGTCACGAGCGCTTCGGGGTATGCCAGCAGTTCGGCCGCGACGGTTGCGGCGGTGACATCCGGCGGCACACACACGACGACGAGTTGCGGGGCGTCGCCGGGCTCGGCACGACGGCCGGCGCCGTAGTCGACGGCGAGCGTCACCGTCGACGGCGAGATGTCGGCGAGGATGACGTCGACGCCGCGAGCACGCAGGGCCAGCCCGATGCTCGCACCGAGCAGCCCTGCGCCGACGATCCGGACCGGGCCGACGATGCGGCGGTCAGTCATCGCTCGGGGCCTCGGAACCGTCGTCGTCGCCATCCGGCACGGAACCGCCGCGGGAAATCGTGAGCAGGTCGCCGACCTCCTTCTTGGTGAGGTCGCGCATGGCATCCGGGGCGAGGCTGCCCAGGTGCAGGGGGCCGAACTGCCTGCGGACGAGGTCGATCACCGGGTGGCCGACCTCCTCGAGCATGCGACGAACGATGCGGTTGCGGCCCGAGTGCAGGGTCACCTCGACGACCGTCTCGCCGTTCGAGGGGGTGCCGATGATCCGCGCCTTGTCGGCCTCGATGAGCCCGTCCTCGAGCTCGATGCCGCCGATGAGCTTGTTGATCGTGTGCTGGTTCACGACGCCCTCGACCTTGGCGATGTAGGTCTTCAGCACGCCGAACGAGGGGTGCGCGAGGATGTGCGCGAGCTCGCCGTCGTTGGTCAGCAGCAGGAGCCCGGAGGTCTGGCCGTCGAGGCGACCGACGTTGAAGAGGCGCTCGTCGAACTCGTTGGTGTACCTGCGCAGGTCGGGGCGACCGCGGTCGTCGGCGAGCGACGACACGATCCCGACGGGCTTGTTGAGCATGATGTAGATCTTGGTCGTGTCGAGCTGGATGGCCTTGCCGTCCACGGAGACGAGGTCGCTCGGCAGCACGCGACGGCCCGCGCCCTCGACACGGACGCCGTTCACGGCCACGCGGCCCGCGGCAATGAGGTCTTCGCAGACCCGTCGGCTCGCGACCCCCGCGGCGGCCATGACCTTCTGCAGGCGTTCGCCCTCCGGATGCCCGGCGCCTGTCGGGCTAGCGGTGTTCATCGAAGCCGTCCGATCCGTCGGCGAGAAGCGGTGAGATGTGCGGTAGTTCGTCGATGCTGTTGACTCCGAGCTGGGTGAGGAGCAGGTCTGTGGTGGCGTAGTGGATCGCGCCGGTCTCGCTGTCAGTGTATGCCTCGGTGATGAGTCCACGCCCGAGGAGGGTGCGGACGACCGAGTCGACGTTGACCGCGCGGATGGATGCGATCGCACCACGACTGATCGGCTGTTTGTAGGCGATCACGGCGAGGGTCTCGAGGGCGGCCTGCGAGAGTCGCGTCGGGTTCTGGGTGAGCACGAAGTCCCGCACGGCGTTGTCGTACTCGGCGCGCACATACATCCGCCATCCGCCGCCGACCTCGCGCAGTTGGAAGCCCCGCTCGATCGTGCCGTTCTCGCCGTCGTAGTCGGCGCGAAGCCGTTCGACCACGTCGGCCACCACCGGGATCGGCAGACCGAGTGCCGTCGCGATCGACACGAGCGACTGCGGCTCGTCGGCGACGAGGAGGATCGCCTCGATCGTGCGATCGATGTCGCCGAGCGGAGCACTGTGCCGTGGTTCCCCGTGCACCTCGACGTCTTCGGTCGCGAGCGTCGCCTCGAGTTCCGGCGTTGACGCGTGCTCTCGCGTCGGCTCTGGTTCAGGCGTCATAGTCGGCTCCAAGGTTGGCGAGGCTGTCGTCGGTCCAGGTGTCCGAGGTCCAGCGGATGCTGAGCTCGCCGAGCGGTTCCACCTGCTCGAACGAGATGGCGGCATGGCGGTACAGCTCGAGCACCGCGAGGAACCGCGCGATCACGACGCCCTTGAGGTCGGCACCGGCGATGAGCTGGCAGAACGACATGGTCTCGCCGCCTCGCAGCATCGCGACGACGTATGCCGCCTGTTCGCGAATGCTCACGAGGGGCGCGTGCAGGTGGTCGAGGCCGAGGGTCGGGATGGTGCGCGGTGCGAGGGCGAGGGCCGCGATCGCGGCGAAGTCCTCTGCTGTGAGGGTCCAGACGAGTTCGGGGGTGCGTTCCCGGTACTGCGACTCGAGCCGGACTGAGCGAGCGTGCCTCGTGGCCTCCGCGTCCATGCGGGTCGTGAACCACTGCGCTGCCTCCTTGAAGGCGCGATACTGCAGCAGCCGCGCGAAGAGCAGGTCGCGGGCCTCGAGCAGGGCGACATCCTCGGCGTCGACGAGCTCGCCCTGCGGCAGGAGGCCGGCGACCTTGAGGTCGAGCAGCGTGGCCGCGACCACGAGGAACTCGGTCGCCTGGTCGAGCTCCTCGGCGGTATCGAGATCACGCAGGTAGGCGATGAACTCCCCAGTGACGACGCTCAGCGAGACCTCGGTGATATCGAGCTCGTGTTTGCCGATGAGCGACAGCAGCAGGTCGAACGGCCCGTTGAAGTTGCTGAGGCTGACGGAGAAGCCCGGTGTCGTCTCCCCCGCTGCAGGCTCGACCGCTGCTGGCACTCCCGCGGTGGGGCCGCTAGGCGGCTGCGCCACGGGAGATCAACTCTCTCGCGAGCTGGCGGTACGCCTCCGCGGCCTGGTGCTCGGGAGCGTAGGTGGTGATGGGGGCGCCGGCGACGCTGGCATCCGGGAATTTGACCGTGCGGCCGATGACGGTCTCGAAGACCTTCTCGCCGAAGGTGTCGACGACCCGCTCGAGCACCTCGCGGGAGTGGAGCGTGCGGGAGTCGTACATCGTCGCGAGGATGCCGTCGAGTTCGAGCGCCGGGTTGAGGCGGTCCTTGACCTTCTCGACGGTCTCGACGAGCAGCGCGACGCCACGAAGCGCGAAGAACTCGCACTCGAGCGGAATGAGCACGCCGTGCGCTGCGGTGAGCGCGTTGACGGTGAGCAGGCCGAGCGACGGCTGGCAGTCGATGAGGATGACGTCGTACTGGTCGCTCACCTTCGCGAGCACCCGCGCGAGGATGTTCTCGCGCGCGACCTCGTTGACGAGGTGCACTTCGGCGGCCGAGAGATCGATGTTGGCTGGCAGCACGTGCACAAGCGGGAAGGCGGTCTCGACGATGACCTCCATCGGGTTCTTCACCGTGCCGAGCAGCAGGTCGTACACCGTCGGCACATCGTGGGTCGCGACCCCGAGCCCCGCTGAGAGCGCGCCCTGGGGATCGAAGTCGACCGCGAGCACCTTCCGGCCGAGTTCGGCGAGCGAGGCCGCGAGGTTGATGGTCGTCGTCGTCTTGCCGACGCCGCCCTTCTGGTTGCACAGGGAGATGATGCGTGCCGGGCCGTGGCTCTTCAACGGCGCGGGCACGGGGAACACCGTGACGGGACGACCTGTCGGGCCGAGGACGATCTCGTCGTCGAAGCCCGCGAGTGTTGTCGAATCGTCCCTGCGCGCGGTCATGGCAAAAGTGTAAGTCGCGCCCGCACATCGCCTCGTCCACGACGCGCGTGTACGGGCCTGCTCACCTCGACCATCGGTTGAAGGTTCGCGGCGGGCAGCGGTCACCTCGCGCGTGGGTGGGCCGTCGAGTACATGTCCCGCAGCGAGTCGGCGGTCACGAGTGTGTAGATCTGTGTCGTCGCGACCGAGGAGTGGCCGAGCAGCTCCTGGACGACGCGCACATCGGCGCCACCCGCGAGCAGGTGCGTGGCGAAGGAGTGCCTGAACGTGTGCGGCGAGATCTCGAAACCCAGGTCGGCCCGCTCGGCGACGGCTCGGATGATGAGCCACGCGTTCTGGCGGGAGACCCGCTGCCCTCGCGCACCGAGGAACAGTGCCGGCGTGGCACGGCCCCGCAGCGAGAAGACCGGGCGGGCGCGCACGAGGTAGGCGTCGAGCGCCGCCCGCGCGTAGCTGCCGACGGGGACGATGCGCTGCTTGCCGCCCTTGCCGAAGAGCCGCACGGCATCACCCGCTCCGCTTCCGCTGCCATCGGTGAGGATGTCATCGACGTTGAGCGCGACAGCCTCCGAGACGCGGGCGCCTGTCGCGTAGAGCAGCTCGAGCAGGGCGCGATCGCGCAGCGACTGCGGGTGGTCGCCCTCGGTCGCAGCGAGCAGGCCCGACATCTGCTCGATTGAGATCGCCTTGGGCAGTCTGGTGCCGAGCTTCGGCGGCTTGGTCTCGGCCGCGACATCCACGGTCACCAGCGATTCACCGAGCAGGAACCTGTGCAGGCCGCGCATCGACGACAGCATGCGCGCCATCGATGATGCGACGAGCGGCGGGTCGGCGCGGGTGCCGAGGTGCTGCGCGAAGGCCGAGACGTCGGCGGGCGAGATGCCCTCCGGCGTCACAACCCCGCGGGAGGCGAGAAACGCCACGTACACGCCGAGATCACGCGTGTACGCGGCAACGGTGTTGGCGGAGAGGCCGCGCTCGATGGCGACGTGCCGCAGGTACCGGTCGACCGCTACCGAGAGCCCGGATGCCTCGGCCACGGTGTCTCTGCATCGACGAGGGTCTTCCAGCCGCGCGTCCGGCTCGCGTCGGCGGCGAGGGCGCCGATCACGAGGATCGAGTTCTGCACGTCCCGCGCCAGCACGGCACTGACGATGTCGTCGAGCGGCACCCAGTGCTGCTCGAGCTCCGACTCCTCGTCGGTGCGCGCGAAGACCGTCGCCGTGGCGGTGAGGCCGCGCGCGAGGTAGATGCGCAGCGCCTCGTTGCTTCCGCCTGGCGAGGTGTGGAAGTCGGAGAGCACCGACCAGTCGCTCGCCTCGAGGTCGACCTCCTCCGCGAGCTCCCGCTTCGCAGCCGCGAGGGGCGACTCGGCGGCCTCGTCGAGGAGGCCGGCGGGAAGCTCCCATTCCCGGGCGCGGATCGGGTGTCGATACTGCCGGATGAGGCAGACCCGATCCTCGTCGTCGATCGCGAGCACGGCGACCGCACCGGTGTGGTCGACGTAGTCCCTGGTCAGCACGGCACCGGCGAAGTCGATGGTGTCGCGCGTGACGTTCCACACCCTGCCCTCGAACACCCGCTCACTCGAGCGCACGTCGAGGTCGACGAGCTCATCGGCGAGGCGTGCGCCGACGGCGGGCGTCGGCTCAGACATCGGCGGGTTCGGCCACCTCGAAGAGCCTCGTCGCCTGCTGGCGTTCGAGCGCCGCGCCGATGAGCCCACGGAACAGCGGATGCGCGTGGTTCGGACGGGAACGCAGCTCGGGGTGGGCCTGCGTTCCGACATAGAACGGGTGCACATCCCTCGGCAGCTCGACGAACTCGACGAGGTCGAGTTCCGGGTTCTTGCCCGAGAACACGAGGCCGGCGTCGGCGATCTGCTGGCGGTAGGTGTTGTTCACCTCGTAGCGATGGCGGTGCCGCTCCGAGATCGTGGCTGCTCCGTAGACCTCTTCGACGATCGAGCCCGGTGCGAGTGCCGCCTCGTAGAGGCCGAGTCGCATGGTGCCGCCGAGGTCGCCGCCGGCGATGATCTCGACCTGCTCGGCCATTGTGGCGATCACGGGGAACTCGGTGTCCGGATCGAACTCGGAGGATGATGCGCCCGCGAGTCCCGCGACATCCCTCGCATACTCGATGACCATGCACTGCAGGCCGAGGCAGAGGCCGAGCACCGGGATGCCGTTCTCGCGGGCGAAGCGCAGCGCGCCGAGCTTGCCCTCGATGCCGCGAACACCGAAGCCGCCCGGCACGCAGATGCCGTCGAGGTCGGAGAGCTGCTTGGCCGCGCCCTCAGGGGTCTCACACGTGTCGCTCGCGACCCAACGGATGGACACCTTCGTCTTGTGGGCGAACCCGCCGGCCTTGAGCGCCTCGGTCACCGACAGGTAGGCGTCTGGCAGATCGATGTACTTGCCGACGAGCCCGATCGTGACCTCGAACTTGGGGTCGTGCACGGTCTCGAGCAGTTCGCTCCAGCCGTCCCAGTTCACGTCGTCGGCGACGAGGCCGAGCTGCTCGATGATGTACGCGTCGAGATGCTGGTCGTGCAGCATCGTCGGGATGTCGTAGATGCTGGGCACATCGACGGCGTTGACCACGGCGGCCTCGTCGACGTCGCACATGAGCGCGATCTTGCGCTTGTTGCTCTCGGAGACCGGACGGTCCGACCGCAGTACGAGGGCATCCGGCTGGATACCGATCGAGCGCAGGGCCGCGACCGAGTGCTGGGTCGGCTTGGTCTTCTGCTCGCCGGACGCGTTCATGAACGGCACCAGCGAGACATGCACGAAGAACACGTTCTTGCGGCCGAGTTCGTGGCGCACCTGGCGCGCCGACTCGATGAACGGCTGGCTCTCGATGTCGCCGACGGTGCCGCCGATCTCGGTGATGATGACGTCGGGCTGGGGGTTCTCGTCGTCGAACGGACCGGTGGCCTGCAGCCGCATGCGGCGCTTGATCTCGTCGGTGATGTGCGGGATGACCTGCACGGTATCGCCGAGGTACTCGCCCCTGCGCTCCTTCGCGATGACGTTGGAGTAGATCTGACCGGTCGTGACGTTCGCCGCCTGGTCGAGGTTGATGTCGAGGAACCGCTCGTAGTGCCCGATGTCGAGGTCGGTCTCGGCGCCGTCGTCGGTCACGAAGACCTCGCCGTGCTGGAACGGGTTCATGGTGCCGGGGTCGACGTTGAGGTACGGATCGAGCTTCTGCATCTTGACGCGGAGTCCGCGCGCTGTGAGCAGATTGCCGAGGGAGGCCGCCGTGAGGCCCTTGCCCAGGGACGAAACCACCCCACCGGTGACGAAGATGTGCTTTGTGACCTGCCGCTGAGAATTGTCCACCACGGGGTTTTAGCCTATCCCACGGGACGCGCTCACGCTGTTTGACCCGGCGGAAAATCCGGGATCAGGTCGCCCTCGGGGTCGGATCGGCCGAGCGCGCCATCTCGATGAGCTCCCGAGCGTGGGCGAGACCGCTCTCGGAGTCCTGCAGACCACTCAGGAGCCGGGCCATCTCGCCGACACGATCGTCGCCGGCGAGCTGCTCGACGCTGCTGGCCGTGACTGCGCCGTCGCTGTCCTTCGACACCCGCAGGTGGTTGGTTGCGAATGCGGCGACCTGCGCGAGGTGGGTGACGACGATGACCTGGGCGGACCGGCTGAGCTGCTCGAGTCGTCGGCCGATCTCGATGGCGGAGGCCCCTCCGACGCCGGCGTCGACCTCGTCGAAGATGAAGGTCGGCACGGGGTCGCTGCCGGCGATCACCACCTCGATCGCGAGCATCACGCGCGAGAGTTCGCCCCCGGATGCCCCGCGACCGATGGGTCGCGGATCCGCTCCCGCGTGCGGTTGGAGCAGGATCGAGACGCTGTCCTTGCCTGCGAGCGAGTAGTCGCTGCGGTCCTGCACCTCGACGGTGAGTCTCGCGTTCGCCATCGCGAGGGCGGCGAGCTCGGCCGTGACGCGATCGGCAAGACGGACAGCCGCTGCACGGCGGACCTCGGTGAGGCCTGCGGCGAGCTCGATGACCGCGGTGCGATCGGCCTCGACCTGGGTGCGCAGCATCTCGATGCGTGTGGAGTCGTTGTCGAGCTCCAGCAGCCTGCCGCTTCCGGAGTCGAGATGGTCGATGACGTCGTCGAGGGTCGGGCCGTACTTGCGCACGAGACCGGCAAGCTCTGCCCGGCGCTCCTGCACCGACTCGAGTTCGCGAGCGCTGTCGGAGTCGAGCCCGCCGAGGTAGCCCGAGAGCTGGCTGGATGCCTCGGCCGCGGCGAAGGTCGCGGTCGCGATCGCCTCGGCGATCGGCGCGAGTTCGGCGTCGTGGTCGACGACCCGGTCGACCTGTCGTCGGGCGGACTCGAGCAGTGCGAGCGCATCCGGAGCATCATCCGCATCCGCACCGGAGACGAGCGCGAGCGCGTGTGCCGCCGCGATCCTGAGATCCTCGAGATTGCTGAGGCGGTCGGCGCGGTCGGCGAGCTCGACATCCTCACCGCTGCGCGGGGCAGCCGCCTCGATCTCGGCCATCGCGAGCCGCAGCTCGTCAGCCTCTCTCGAACGCCGATCGCTCTCGGCGACGAGCACGTCGAGCTCGCCCTGGGTCGAGTGCCAGCGGCGGTAGACCTCCTGGTACGCGCTCAGCAGACCGGTGAGCTCGGCGCCGGCGAACCGGTCGAGCGCTTCGCGCTGTGCCGCGGCGGATCGCAGGCGCACCTGGTCGGCCTGGCCGTGCACAACGACGAGTTGCTGGCCGATCTCACTGAGCACGCCGACCGGTGTTGTGCGACCGCCGACGGTGGCCCGACTTCGTCCCTCCTGTGAGACGGAACGGCCCAGAATCAGCTCGCCGCCGTCCATGTCGCCACCGGCGTCGCGCACACGGTCGGCGACCGCCCCGTGCTCGGCGATCTGCCAGTGCCCCTCGACGACGGCCTGGCCGCTGCCCGAGCGGATCGCCGCCGCGTCGGATCGTTCGCCGAGCAGCAGACCGAGAGCGGTCACCACCATGGTCTTGCCCGCGCCGGTCTCGCCGGTGATGGCCGTGAACCCGGGGCCGAGCGGCAACCGCGCCTCGCCGATGACGCCGAGATTGCGGATGGAGATCTCCTCGATCACCGCGTCGGTCCCGACGGTATCGAGCCGGGATGCGCGGCTCCCGCCTGCTCCCCCTCGTCGCCGACCGGTCCACGCCAGCCGGAGACCGGGAGATGGAACTTCTGCACGAGGCGGTCGGTGAACGGCCCCTGCGACAGCCGCGCGAGCCTGACCGGCACCGGTGAGCGCCGCACGATCACTCTCGCACCGGGTGGCAGCTCCCACGTTCGACGCCCGTCGCACCACAGCACCCCGGTGCCCTGCGTGCGATCGAGCACCTCGACGGCGAGCACCGAGTCCGGGCCGACGACGAGGGGACGCGCGAACAGCGCGTGCGGGCTGAGGGGCACGAGC
>Ga0247804_10001471_pt1 | contig 10923 bp, 6 predicted proteins | sample UWRJL029104C1_FD_181142 | JGI IMG/M metagenome (GOLD analysis project Ga0247804, IMG submission 181142) | Plant litter microbial communities from Arlington Agricultural Research Station in Wisconsin, United States - UWRJ-L029-104C-1 | ecosystem: Environmental > Terrestrial > Plant litter >...
CTCAAAAACACACCCTTACCCCAGCTCAAAGACGCCATCGTGGAGGTGACGCAAGGCGGCGCGCCCATGAGCCGCGCCGTGGCCCGCAAGGTGCTGGCCCACTTCAAGCCCACCCCCAGCAGCCAGCCCGAACTCCTCACCGACCGCGAAAAAACCATTCTCGAAGCCCTGGTTACCGGCCGCTCCGGCCTTTGGCGGCGACGGCCTGCCCATTATCGGTTATCTGGAGCACGAAGTAGCTGCCGTCGCGCAGCAGGCGCACCTGGAGCGTGGTAGCGCCCTTGCCGTGCCGCACCGCATTGGTAACGAACTCTTTAAAAACCAGGTACGAATGCTTGCGCACCAGCGGTCGCAGCGCCTGCAGGTGCGGCAGCGGGTTGGCCTCGAAGGAGTGCTGCAGGCCGGCGGCGGCGGCCGTCTGGTCGAAGTGGTCTTCCATGCGGTCGAGCAGGGCCTGCACCGAATCGGCGCGGGAATCGATGCTCCACACTACGTCGCGCAGGGCCTGCACGGCGGCGCGGCTGTTGAGCAGCAGGCGGGCCACCATGTTGTCCAGCACCGGGTCGGGGCAGCCGGCGGCGGGTACTCACCAGCTCGCCCTTCCGGCTGGCATTCAGCACGGCCAGGGTGCCATCGCGGTAGCTCACCCACAAGTGTTTGCTGCGTGGATGCAGAAAAAGCATGCTGACCGAGCCCGAGGTACTGGGTTTTTCCCGGGGCAGCAGCACCTGCCGAAACGCCTCCGTGCGCAAGGTGAAGCAAAACAGCCCCACATCGGTACCCAACCAGAGCTGCCCGAACGAGCTAATAAACAAGCTGATGGACAATGATTTGGGCGCGGCCGGACTGCCGGGACGCAGCAGCCGGCCCAGCGGCACCAGCTCGTAGCCATCGTAGCGAAACACGCCTTCGTCGGTGGCCAGCCACTGAAAACCAGTGGGGTCGGCAAGCAGCTGCTTGATGAGCAGGCGGCTCAGCACGGGGTCGCGCTGCCAGGGGCGGCGGTGACGAGAGCGGGCACGGAGCTCAGCAGCACGCCCAGCGGCAAGCAGATAGCCAATAGCAACCGATATCGAATTATCCTTCTCACCTTTCTCTGGATATTACTTCCAAAGACAAGTGTATTCTACAAGGGTGAGGGCTAGCGCGAACCGAAAATCGGCGCAGCCTCCCCTCTTTTCTACCCCTGCCGATGCCGGGCCAGCATCTCGGTTTTCGAATTGACTTCCAGCTTAGTGTAGATGCGCCGGATGTAGGTGCGCACGGTGTTGAGCGTGATGCCCAGGCGCTCGGCTACCAGGCGGTAACTCAGGCCCTCCTCGATGGCCTGCACCAGCTGCAGCTCGCGGGCACTCAGGGGCTCGGTGATGGGGGCGGCGGGGCGGAAGTGCCGCACGACGTGCCGCGCAATGGCCGGCGACATCGGCGAGCCGCCCTCCAGCACGTCCAGCAGGCCGGCCTTTACGTCGCGCAGCATCGTGCTTTTCAGCAGGTAGCCTACGGCCCCGGCGCACAGGGCCTGGTAGAGCCGCTCGGCGTCGGCGTACACGGTGATGAGGACGACTTCGGCTTTCGGCAGCAGCTGGCGGATGAGGGCGACGCCCTCGATGCCGGTGAGGCCGGGCAGGCCGATGTCACTCAGTATCAAGCGAGGCGGACGGGCGAGCGTGGGCAGCTTTTCCAGGAATTCCTCCACCGAGCTGGCTACCAGTACGCAATCGAACTCGGGCTGCGCACAGAGATAGGTAGCGTAGGACTGGCGAATCGAAGGGTCGTCTTCGATGATAGCGAGGGTGGTGCGGGTTGACATAGTACAAAGGTACCGGGCGGAATAAAGCGGCGGTAGCGCATTTTCATGCGACACGGGAGGTGGGATTTTGGATGAGTGGATGACAAACACCACTCATCCAAAATCCTTTTACCCCACTCTCACCTTCACCCGCACCGCAAACCCGCCCGCCACCAGTGCCTCAGCAGTAGCGGTGCCGCCCAGGGTGGCGGCGCGGGCCTGCATGTTGCGCAGGCCGTGACCCGAGTCGCGGATGGCGGCGGTGATGACAGGGCCGGTGTTCACAACGTCCAGCTTCAGCAGGTCTTTGCTACGGCGCAGGGTCACGGTCACGGTGGCGTCGAGGGGGGCGTATTTGAGGATGTTGTGCAGAGCCTCTTTGTAGATGAGGTAGAGCTGGCGGCGGGCCAGGGGCGAAAGGTCGGCGCTGGCGCCAGCGGCTTCGTCGGCCACGAAGCGCACGTCGCGGCCGGTGGGCACCAGCAGCTCGTGGGCGTAGTCGCGCAGGCGGTTGAGCAGGTTGGGCACGGTGTCGTTCTGGGCATCGAGGTTCCACACCACGTCGTTGAGCTGGCGCACGGCCAGGCGGCTGTTGCCGGCCACTTCGGCCAGCTGGGTTTGCTGCTGGCCGGGGGCGCCGAGGCCTTCCTGCAGCAGGTCAGTTTGCAGGGCAATGCGCGAGAGCAGCGAGCCCACGTCGTCGTGCAGGTCGGCGGCCAGCTGGTGGCGCAGGGCGGCCTCGCGGCGGCGCTGGCGGCGGCGGTAAGCCCCGATAAACGCCCCACCCAGCAGCAGGCCACCCGCCGCCAAACCACCCAGCAGCAGGCGGCTGCGGAAGTTGCGCTGGGTGGTTTCGAGGTCGGCAATGCGGCGCTGCTGCTCCAGGGCGCGGATGCGGGCGCGCTGCTCGGCCTGGTCGAAGCGGGCCTGGGCGTTGGCCACGGCTTCGAGGCGCTGCTGGCTGAGCAGGGTATCGCGCAGCTGCGTGTAGCGCCGCAGGGTGTCGTAGGCTTCGGGGCGGTGCAGGGCGGCCAGGGCGCTGGCCTTGATGTCGAGGGCTTCGGCGAGCTGTTCGGTCGAGCCCAGGCTGCGCAGCAGGTTGGCGGCGCGCCCGGCGTAAGCGAGGGCAGTAGGATACTGGTGTTGTTCCTGGGCGAGCTGGGCCAGGTGCTGCCAGGCTTCGCCTTCGGCCTGGGCATCGTGGTCGGTGCGGGCGAGGCGGGCGGCGCGCTGCCAGCTGGTGGCGGCCGAATCGGGGTGGTGCTGGCGCTGCTGCACGTCGCCGAGCTGCACCAGCAGCCGGGCCAGGCTGCTGCGCCCGGGGTATTGCTTGAGCAGGGCCAGGGCCTGCTGCACCAGGGTGCGGGCCTGGGCGGGCGCTTTGGCGTCGAGGTAGAGATTGGCGCGGTTGTGCAGCACCAGCAGCTCGCCGGTTACAAAGCGCGGCTGGCAGCGCGCGTATGACTGCTGCGCCTGGGCGAAATACGTCTGCGCCGCCGCCGCATTGTGCAGTTCGGAGGCCACGTTGCCCAAGCCCAGGTAAGCGTGGCCGATAAAATCAAACTTCCCCACCGCCCGCGTGGCCGCCACGGCCGCCTCGAAGGTGCGCTGGGCCGCCGGGTAGTCGGAGGCGTAGTATTCGGTAGCGGCTACGTTGAGCAAGGCGTAGGCTTCGCCCCAGGCAAAATGCCCGCGCCGGGCCAGCGCCAGGGCCTGGGCGCTGTACCAGTGGGCACTGTCCAGGCGCGTCTCCATGTGCATTATGGCACAGTTGATTAGCAGCTTCACCCGGGTGGTATCGGGCACGCTGGGGCGGCGCAGCCAGGCCTGCTGCGAGTCGAGGCGCATGGGCACGTCGGGCATGCGGTCGGGGCGGGTGCGCTGGGCCGGCAAACTCAGCGGCCACAGCAGCAACCACACGGTAATAAGCTTACGAACCGAAATACCTGCCTGCATTGAACTAGCAAGTTCGGCATAAAAGCCCGCTAACTTGATTTTACGGTGGGCAGGCGCTGCTTTTTTTGGTGGTCCGCCGCCGGTCGGTAAGCAGCGGCCGCGCTTATTCCGGCCGGGGCCGGGCCGCCAGCTCGGCCTTCGAGCGGATGTTCAGCTTGTCGTACACGCGGCGGATGTGGGTGCGCACGGTGTTGAGCGAAATACCCATGCGCTCAGCCACTAAGCGGTAGCTCAGGCCCTCTTCGATGGCCTGCACCAGCTGCAGCTCGCGCTGCGTGAGCACCTCGGCGGGGTCGGGCATGGGCTGAAAGTGGCGCACGACGTGCCGGGCAATGGCCGGCGACATCGGCGAGCCACCCTCCAGCACCTCCAGCAGCCCGGCCTTTACGTCGCGCAGCATCGTGCTTTTCAAGAGGTAGCCCACGGCCCCGGCGCACAAGGCCTGGAACAGCCGCTCGGCGTCGGAATACACGGTGATGAGCACAACCTCAGCCTTGGGCAGCTGGCGCTTGATGCGGGCCACGCCCTCGATGCCGGTGAGGCCGGGCAGGCCAATGTCACTCAGTATCAGCCGGGGCGGGTGCGGCGCGTGCGGCAGCTCGTCCAGAAACTCCTCGATGGAGCCCGCCACCAGCACCACCTCAAACTCAGGCTGGGCGGCGAGGTAGGTGACGTACGACTGCCGGATGGTCGGCTGGTCTTCGATGATGGCGAGGGGAATGGCGGTGGGCATGCAGGCAAAGGTAGAGGCGGGGGGAAAGGCAGAATACCGCATTTTGATGCGACAAGGAATGTAGCGCGATAGTAGCGCGGACTTTGTAGTCCGCGAGTGCTAACGTTCAGACTCGCGGACTACAAAGTCCGCGCTACTACGCGCTACGACCCCACCGGCACGCTCACCTTCACGCCAAAACCACCCTCGGCCCGGGGCCCTACCTCGGCGGTGCCGCCGGCGGTCAGGGCGCGCTCGCAGATGTTGCGCAGGCCGTGGCCCGAGCCCCGGCCGAGGCCGTCGAGCACGGGGCCGGTGTTGCTGATTTCGAGGGTCAGCAGGTTTTGGCGGCGGTGCAGGGCCACGGTTACTTCGGCGTTGGTGGGGCTGTATTTGAGAATGTTGTGCAGGGCCTCTTTGTAGATGAGGTAGAGCTGGCGGCGCACGCTGGCCGAGAGGTCGGGGGCGGCGCCGATGGCTTCGGGGCCGATGAAGCGCACGTCGCGGCCGGTGGGCACCAGCACATCGTGGGCGTAGTCGCGTAGGCGGTCGAGCAGGTTGGGCACGGTGTCGTTGTGGGCATCGAGGCTCCACACCACGTCGTTGAGCTGGCGCACGGCCAGACGGCTGTTGCCGGCCACTTCGGCCCACTGGGCCTGCTGCTGGCCAGGCTCGCCGAGGCCTTCCTGCAGCAGGTCGGTTTGCAGGCTGATTTGCGAAAGCAGCGAGCCCACGTCGTCGTGCAGGTCGGCGGCCAGCTGGTGGCGCAGGGCGGCCTCGCGGCGGCGCTGGCGACGGCGGTAGCTGGTAATGAGCACGCCGCCCAGCAGCAGGCTCAGGCCACCGGCCGCCGCCAGGCCCGCCAGCTGGCGGAAGCGGCTCAGCTCGCGGGCCTGCTCCAGCAGGCGCACGCGCTGCTCGGCCTGCTCGGTTTCGTAGCCCACGCGCAGGTCGGCGCTCAGCTGCTCGTTTTGCTGGGCCTGCTGGCGCAGCTGCAGCTCGTGCTGCTGCTTGAGCAGGCGGTAGGCGGTGGCAAAATCACCCTGCTGCTCGGCCACGCGGTGCAGGATGTCCCAGGCGTCGGGAGTGTTTTCGGCGTGGTCGCGGCCGCCGGGCAGGGCCAGGCTGCGGGTGGCCCAGGTGCGAGCTTCGGGGTAGCGGCGCTGGTTGAGGTAGAAGCGGGCCAGGTTGTTCTGCTGAAAGCCCAGGTCGCCGGGCTTGCCGAGCGGCCGGAGTACGGCCACCGACTGCCGGTAATAATACTCGGCCGAATCGGCATGGCGCAGCCGCTCGTGCGCCACGGCCATGCCGTTATAGGCAGAGGCCAGGTAGCCATACACCTTGCCTTCGCGCATGATGGCCGCCAGCCGGCGGAAATAGCCCAGGGCCAGCTGCTGGCTGTCGGCGGCCGAGGCCATCGCGCCCAGGGCGCTGAGGGTGGTGCCCAGCTTGCGGGTTTCGTTGGCCTGGCGCAGCAGGCGGTAGGCGCGGCTCACGTAGCGCATGCCTTCGGGAAAGCGCTGCTGCTGATAATAGACGTAGCCGATGTCGGTGAGGGCCTCGGCCTCCCCCACCACATCGTGCAGGCCTTGGTACTGCCGGGCGGCCCGCAGGCCAAAATACACCGCCGAATCGAAGTGCCCCGGCATCTGGTAGCTGCTGCTGAGCCCGAGCAATATGCTGGCCTGGCGCAGCGGCCGGCCAGCCTGCCGGGCCAGCGCGTAGGCGCGGCGGTAGTAAGTGCGGGCCTCGGCCGGGCGGCCCAGGCTCTGGTGCAGTTCGCCGAGGTGTTCGAAGTTGGTAGCGCGGGCGGCGGCGGGGGCGGCTTCGAGCAAACGCTCGGCCCGGCGCAGCAGCGGCGCGGCCCGGCGGGCATCGCCGGCGCGCTGGAAGTAGTAGCCGCGCAAATCCAAGGCCTGGCCCACGGCCAGCGAGTCGCCGAACTGCCGGGCCAGGCGCTCGGCCGCCACGGCGTAGCCCACCAGCCCCGCCGAATCGAGGGGTTCGAGGAAAGTTTCGGCCACTTGCAGCAGGATGGCCGCCCGGGCCGGGCCCTGGGCCGTGCGCAGCCGGAGGCGCAGGCTGTCGGGCGCGGGCGGCAGCACGGCGGACGCGGCCGCAGCTGCCATCGGCCACCACAGTAACCAGGTAAGCGCAAGCGCCAAACACGTCCGCATGGGTGAAGCAGGCCCGCCACTGAATGAAAAAGAGCTGGCGGGCTTTCAGCAAATATAAAGTAATCGGCATTCGCCCGGCTTCGGCGTTATCCTTGCCGCTGCTGCGCCCATCAACCCGGCCGCCACCGACGAAGCAAGCTCAGCTGAACAAGCACGTCCTGCACCGGTAGCCGCCAGCCGCCCCGGGAAGCAACAAAAAAAGGCGGGCCACTGGCCCGCCCCTTTTCCTGCAAAGTGTATGCAACACTGATTTTTACCTTAAGGCTGGTAGAACCGGGCCTGCTGCGGGCCGTCGGCGCCCTGCAGACGCACCCAGTACCAGCCCGAGCTCAAGCCTTTCACTTCTAACGCTCCGGCAGCGCCACCAACGGCCTGCCGGTGCAGGCAGCGGCCGGTGGCGTCGTACACGTCCAGCGTGGTGCCGGCGGGCAGGGCCGGGCCGGTGTAAGCGTAGCGCAAGGGCTGGCCGGGCACCGCTTCGGTCGGATAGATGCTCAGGGCAGCAGCCAGCACGACGGCCGTCGTCGTCACGGTGCGCACGGGTGAGTAGCTGGCCGTGCCATCCACATCCACCTGACGCAGGCGGTAGTAGGTGGTGCCAGTGGGCAGCTGCTTATCCAGGAAGGTGTAGCTGGTGGCGGTGGCTTTGCTGCCCTGGCCCCGCTCCTGCCCTATCTGGCGGAACTCGCGGCCGTCCAGGCTGCGCTCCACGTCGAAGTAGGCGTTGTTTTTCTCGCTGGCGGTGGTCCACTTAAGGCGGGCGCCGCGGCCTTCGACGGTAGCAGTGAAGGCCGCCAACTCCACGGGCAGCGGGGCGCTGGCGCTGCCCAGCGTCCAGACGGAGAAGTCGCGCACCCCGGCCAGCGTGGCCGTGTTGGCGGCGGCATCGAAGCTCGCGTTGCGCTGGCGGCCCCAGGTGTCGGCCGCGCCGGTTTCGCTCTTGAATAAGGCCAGGCTGCCTTCTTCGATGCCGTTGAGTTCGGCGTCGCGGTAGCTCAGCGCCAGCGTTACGTCCAGCCCGGTGTTCACGGCCGGCTGAATATCGAAGGAGCGCAGGATGCCCGTGCGACCGCTGATGCCGGTGCGAGCCGTGCCCGTGACGCGCTTGACCAGCGTGCTGCCGGGCACGGTGCTGCCGGCGGCGGGCGTCAGCGTCAGGCCCAGGTCGCCGAAGGTGTTGGCAGTGCCGGCGGTGTTCAGGTCGCGAGTGGTTTGCACCGTGCCCGTCACGTAGCTCACAGTCGTTTCGCTGAGCGTGGCGGTTTCGCCGAGCGTGAGGGTATTGCTGCCAGTAGTGAGCACGCCGTTAGTCAGGGTCAGGGCCGTGCTTACGCTGGCGTCGGCGCCGAGGGCGGCGGTGCCGCTGGCTTTGTTCATGGTGAGGGTGCCGAAGGAGCCGGCTACGGTTTGGGCGCCGGTGCCGTTCAGCACGACAGTGCCGGCCAGGGTGGGGCCCTGGTTATCCACGTTGCCACTCACTTGCAGGGTGGCACCGCTGGCCAGCGCGAAGCTGGCGCCACTAGCCACCGTGAGGCCGGCCAGGGTGGCCGTGCCGCTGCTCAGGGCGGGGTAGTTGTTGAGCCCGGCCGGGATGGTTACCGTTTGGGTGGCACCGGGCACCAGGCCGTAGCTCCAGTTGCCGCAGTCGCTCCAAGTGGTGCCGGCCGTGCCAGTCCAGGTGAGGGCGGGGGCGCTGGCGGCGCTGGGCTGCTGCACGGTCACGCGGGCGGTGGCGGTATGTTGGTTGCCGGCCGCGTCAGTCACGGTCAGCGTCACGGGGGTGCCCGGCAGGAACACGCCGCCGCCCACGTTCCAGGCGGGCAGGCTGGTGCTGGGGTACAAGGTGGCCGCCCGGCCATTGCCCGACACGTCGCTCAGGGCGCTGCCGGTCCCGTTTTCATAGGTATAAGCCACTTGCAGGCCCGTTACATCGGTGGGGGTGATGTTGTTCTTACCGTCCGTTATCTGGGCGGCGGTGCGGGCCACGCTCCACACCCGGCTGTTGTCGAGCTCTACGGTAGTGTAGTAGCCTGCCGTGCGCGAGCGTTCGGCTCCCAGCAGGAGGCGGCGGCTGGTGAACACCGTGCCGGCCGCTGCCACCGTGCCGGTGGCGTTAGCGGTGCCGTCAATGTAGAGGGTGCAGCTGCTGCCGTTGGCCACCAGGGCTACGTGGTGCCACTGCCCGTTGTTGAGGGCGGGCGAGCTGGCCGCTTGGGTCACCATCCACATCCCCTCGCTGGCTACCCGGCCCCCACCATTCCAGTACAGCGCCACATACGAGTCGTTGCCGCCATCGGTCGCAGCGGTGCTCGTGACCATGATACCGCTGTACCCCGGGTTGGCGACGCTGGTTTTCAGCCACGTCTCGAACGTGCCCGTGGTGGTGCCGCTCAGGCCCGCGTTACTCAACACGTACTGGTTGCTGGCTTTGGTCAGCGTCAGGCTGGTTCTGCCGCCTGGTGGCGTAAGGTCGGCGCAGCTGAAGCTGCTGCGCGACACGCTGCGGCTGGCAATGCCGCAGTTGTCGGTGCTGCCGTTGTCCACGTCGGCCCCGGTGAGGGTGGCCGTGCCGGTGGCATCCAGGGTCAGGGTCACGTTTTTGGCCACGGCAATGGGGGCGATTAGGTCGCTGGGCACGCTCACGGTTTGGGTGGCGGGCGTCAGGCCGGCTTTGCTCACGCTCACGGTGTAGGTGCCGGCGGCCAGGCCGGTGGCCGTAGCGGTGGTTTGCGCCGGGGTGGTACTCCAGCTGTAGGTGTAGCCGGTAGCGCTGCCGGCCACGGCTACGCTGGCCGTGCCGGTGTTGCTGCCGCAGGCAGTGGTCTGGCTGCCGCTCAGCTCGATAAGGTCGCCCACCGTGATGGTGAAGCTGCGCAGCACCGAGACGCCATTAGCGTCGGCGGCGCGTAGCTGCACGGTGTAGCTGGCCTTGGTTTCGAAGTCGGGCACTACGGCCAGCAGCAGCTGGTTGGCGGCGCTGCCGGTGCCGATGCTGAAGGCGGCGTAGTCGGTGCCGGCCGCGTTTACCAGCTGGTAGGTGGTGGGCGCGGGGCAGGGGCCGGTATTGCCGAGACTGAGCGTGCCCACGGCCGTGCCGACGGGCGAGTTCTCGGCCACGGCAGTAGCGCTCAGGTTCAGGGTCGGGGTGCTAGCGGGCTGCTGCACGGTGACGTAGGCGGTGGCGCTGCTGCTATTGCCGGCGGCATCGCGCACGGTCAGGGTCACGGGAGTGCCCGGCAGGGATACGCCGCCGCCCACGTTCCAGGCGGGCAGGCTGGTGCTGGGATACAAGGTGGCTGCCCGGCCATTGCCCGACACGTCGCTCAGGGCGCTGCCGGTCCCGTTTTCATAGGTATAAGCCACTTGCAGGCCCGTTACATCGGTGGGGGTGATATTGTTCTTACCGTCCGTTATCTGGGCGGCGGTGCGGGCCACGCTCCACACCCGGCTGTTGTCGAGCTCTACGGTAGTGTATAAGGTCGCTATGCGCGTAACTTCGGCCCCCAGCAGGAGGCGGCGGTTGGTGAACACCGTGCCAGCCGCTGCCACCGTGCCGGTGGCGTTAGCGGTGCCGTCAATGTAGAGGGTGCAGCTGCTGCCGTTGGCTACCAGGGCCACGTGGTGCCACTGCCCGTTGTTGAGGGCGGGCGAGCTGGCCGTTTGGGTCACCGTCCACATGCCTTCGCTGGCTACCCGGCCAGCACCATTCCAGTACAGCTCCACATACGAGTTGGAGCCGCCATCGGCCGCAACTCTGCTCGTGACCATGATGCCGCTGTACTGCGGGTTGGTAGCGGTGGTTTTCAGCCACGTCTCGAACGTGCCCGTGGTGGTGCCGCTCAGGCCCACGTTGCTCAACACGTACTGGTTGCTGGCTTTGGTCAGCGCCAGGCTGGTAGAAGCGGGTGGCACAAGGTCGGCGCAGCCGAAGCTGCTGCGCGACACGCTCAGCGAGGCCACGCCGCAGTTGTCGGTGCTGCCATTGTTTACGTCGGCCGCGGTGAGGGTGGCCGTGCCGGTAGCATCCAGGGTCAGGGTCACGTTTTTGGCCACGGCCACCGGGGGGGTGGTGTCGGCCGTATTGGTCAGGGTGTAACTGCGGGTAGCTGCGGCGCAGCCCTTGCTGTCGGTTACCGTCACGAGGTAAGTGCCGGCGGCCAGGCCGGTGGCCGTGGCCGTGGTTTGCACGGGGCTGGTATTCCAGCTGTAGGTGTAGGGAGCGGTGCCGCCGCTGGGCGTGGCCGTGGCCGTGCCGGTAGCCGCACCGGTGCAGGTACCGACCTGGCTGC
>Ga0247804_10001475_pt1 | contig 10912 bp, 7 predicted proteins | sample UWRJL029104C1_FD_181142 | JGI IMG/M metagenome (GOLD analysis project Ga0247804, IMG submission 181142) | Plant litter microbial communities from Arlington Agricultural Research Station in Wisconsin, United States - UWRJ-L029-104C-1 | ecosystem: Environmental > Terrestrial > Plant litter >...
CTCACGGAAGGCAACTTGCGGCTCACCAACATTGGCTTCAACGTTGAATTCACGCTTCATACGGTCAACAAGGATTTCAAGGTGAAGCTCACCCATACCTGACATAATTGTCTGGCCTGTTTCTTCATCGGTGTGAATACGGAACGTTGGGTCTTCTTCAGCGAGACGTTGCAAGGCAACACCCATCTTTTCTTGGTCAGCTTTTGTCTTTGGCTCAACAGCAATCGATACAGGAGGTTCAGGGAAGTCGATTGATTCGAGAAGAACTGGATTCGCAGGATCAGCAAGTGTGTGACCAGTGAAGGTGCCCTTGAGTCCAACCACTGCAGCAATATCACCTGCGCCAATCATATCGATGTCTTCACGCTTGTCAGCGTGCATACGGACAACGCGACCGATACGTTCTTTGTCACCAGTTGTGGTGTTAAGGACATAACTACCAGCGGTTAATTTACCACTGTAGACACGGACGAAGATCAAACGACCAACAAATGGGTCAGTTGCAATCTTGAAAGCAAGTGCAGAAAGAGGTTCATCATTAGATGGTTGACGTTCAACAACATCACCAGTCTTTGGGTTTGTTGCTTGAGTTGCACCAACATCGAGAGGAGATGGAAGGTAGTCATTCACGAGGTCGAGGACCTTTTCAACGATCACACCACGGCCATCACCACCAGTAACGAGGAAGAAGTCACCAGCAAGGACACGCTTACGAAGCGCACGCTTGAGGTCTTCAATAGTGATTGATTCTTCACCTTCATTAAGGAAACGTTCGAAGAGTTCGTCTTCTGCTTCAACAGCTGCTTCAACCAAGAGGCTACGAGCATTCTTTGCTTTTTCGAGCATATCAGCAGGAATCTCACCAACAACCAGTTCGTGGTCAGTGTAGTCACTGTAGGTGTAGGCTTTCATGTCAACGAGGTCGACAACACCGTTAATCTCTTTTTCGAATCCAATAGGAAGGTGGATAGGAAGTGCGTGCTTTGAAAGACGAAGGTGAATCGTATCAAGAGATTTGTAGAAGTCACCACCAGTTTGGTTAATCTTGTTGATGAAACAAATACGAGGCACGCCGTACTTGTTTGCTTGACGCCAAACAGTTTCAGATTGAGCTTCAACACCCATCTTGCCATCGAAGATAGTAATCGCGCCGTCGAGGACACGAAGAGAACGTTCAACCTCTACGGTAAAGTCGATGTGACCAGGGGTGTCAATAATGTTGATCGTGTGACCCTTCCACTGTGCAGTTACAGCAGCTGAAGTAATCGTGATACCACGTTCTTTTTCCTGAGCCATCCAGTCAGTCGTCGTTCCGTCTTCTGCGCCGGTACCCTTCACAACACCAATTTTGTGGTTAATACCAGTTCGGTACAGAATACCTTCAGTGGTAGTGGTCTTGCCGGCATCGATGTGCGCGATAATTCCTACGTTACGGAAGTCCTTAAGTTGGACAGTTTTTTGTGCCATAGTAAGTGGTCGTCTCTTTCTCTTAAATAATTAATGCTATTTTTGGTCATAAAAAATAGCGCTTTATCAAAATTATATCAGATTTTCGTCATGAATACTAGGGTTGGTCGGGGTTATCCGATTCGACTTCTTCAATTCTTTCGTAATCTCCACCCTCCAACAAAGCGTCGTATTTATTTCGAAAAAATTCATAGCCAGCGAACACGCCCACGCCAACACCAATCATGAAATTCGGCCTCTTATCAACGTCACGAATCGCACCCACAGACCACTCTTGAATATGCTCGACAGAAGTTTGTTTCAAATCCGAAAGTGTCACACGCGAAACGGCCTGAAATCCGATCCGTAGACCTCTTGGGGTATTTATCCCTCCATGTAATTTTATAGCTTTCACTTCATCTGCAGTAAGTGTCGGATTGGTATCAATATACTTGATCGTTTCGCTCGGTACAATATCAGAGAATATTGCTTCGTTAATGAGATTCGCAAAAATTAAACCCGACAAAAATGAATTTGCTTTCTGATGAAGTGGATCTACAGTCATCCCCCGCTCGTCTTTATCTTCGAGATCAATTGCGTGTTTCGCGCCGAGATGAAGAAATTCGTCAAAGCTCCTGTTATGCTTTCTTGCCTTCCGGATCATATGTAGGTACGCAGAAGCACCAAATGTATCGCGTACTTCTTTTGTAATATCCAATATGACACCCTCATAATGATCCGGACCAGGAAGAGTTAAGAATGAAATACTTTCAATATTCGTCATATTATTTACTCATTAAATCTGGGTACTTAAGCAAGAAACGTTCCCGATGCACATCACAGTCATCGATATTATTTCCAGAAAAATAACTCAAGGAATTCAAGGTGACGTAATGTTGTTCCTCGTCATTATCGAGCATAATAAGCGCTGGTTGATACGTATCTTTGAATACAAGTGTACCGTTATCATTTTTGGCGTAATCATTGACGACACAGACTCCACTTATTACTGAATATGATTCGTATTTTTTTACCGTGAGACTTCTTGTGTCTTCATCAATATCGTCCACGATAAACTCATCACCTTCAAATACATACACTTCTTCACGCTCAAAAACCATTGATAAAATAACGAGAATCGATCGTTTTCTCCGTTCGTCGTCACAAACTTCAGGATGCGCCATCATCCATGTTGTAGCTCTGCCGATTTCTTTTACGAATGACGCACTCAACTCTAGTGCATCTTCTTTATGACAGTTCTCCATCAAAGTGCGAAGCTCTTCACGAAACAGAGGATCTTCGATCTCAGCTAATACCTGAAATTGTTCGGCAAGAATTATATTTTTTTCGTCTTCATCTTCTATTATCGAACTTTCTATAGTGATTTGCGACTCATCAATAGGTGCACTCACCGAATAGAATGTTACGTAATCTTCACCTTGTTTTACATTAACCTTATACACTAAACAGCGGTAACCTTGATATGAAAGTTCTTCTATACCAAGAAACGTGCCTGTTATCGTTTTGGTCTTTAGTACACTTGCATCAAAGACGGACTCGAGGGTAAACCCCTCCGAGTCTGGCTTATAATTCATCCAAATGAGACTATCTGAGTATATTCGGACTGTTTCGCCGACAATATTCTGCTTGGCTAAAAACACGTTAAGATTAGTAATAAGATCACGAGCAACAGTATCGTCATAAGTGTCAGCCGCAATTTCCATTGTTGACTGAATTCTTCCCGAAATTTCTGCATCGAGAGGCACAAAAGGTTTATCTGACTGACTGAATTCCACGACTGACTTCCTGAGTTACTGACTTTGGGAGTGATTATAGCACTATGCTGCTATATCAAACATACCCAGATTCACTTGAAAACTTTTGCGACTCACGACATGTCCTAATTTCTGCACCACTACTCGAGGACGAGTCACTTTAACGTTTTGATACTCTTGATAAACAATCTCCTTACCTTTGGTCTCATTGAATGCATCAATTGCATCACTATAGCTGCTGAAGTGTTTTCGAAAGAATTCCATAAGATAGCGTTCGACATCAGCGTCATCTTCGGTTCTAGGAATGACAACTTTTTGCTCTACTGCACTCCGACGAACGGCAAACATTTGTGATGCAGAAACCGTCTGCTTCGCAGTGAGGAATAATCTCTTAAAAGCCGCGTGAGCAACAAGGTATGCATCAACATACTCTTCCATGGCATCCATCTCTGGCATTTCAGGGCGCTCAACAACAGCGTGGAGAACATTATGGAATAGTCGAGGCATGCGTCCTACAAGGACTGGTAGATTGCGGAACTGATATGGAATTTTATTACCATTGTGATGCTCTGGTCTATACATCTCTTCGTCATAATAAAAGTGATGATTATCTGGCCTTGTTCTTACATCATTTTTATCAAATAGCCACTGATACTCGGGGTGGAATAACTCAACAAGAACCCGTTGCATCAGTGCATCGATGTCAATAAATCCATCGACAGTCGGTACTTGAAACTTGTCTATCCCAGGTTTAACTCGACCATCCAGTGTGAGCCACGCGCCAGGGTCTTTCCAAGCTTCAAAAGGCGGCATTCCCTGAGCGTGTTGATCTTCATCGTGATCAGCGCGCTCAGCTAATAACATATTAGTAAACGAGCTCCTGAATGTTTGTATTTGCTCCCATTTGTCCCTTGTTATACATGAGCACTATACAGATGTAAAGCTTTTGCATAAAAAATACCCGGTAGAACCGGGTATTTAATAGCAAGTGCGGGATTAGCCGCGAGCAAAGTGTGCAAACGCGCGGTTTGCTTCTGCCATCTTGTGAGTGTCTTCCTTTTTCTTGTATGCTGCGCCGGTTTCGTTGTATGCATCAACGATTTCCATTGCGAGACGCTGTGAGTAAGGGATACCCTTACGTGCACGAGCGGCTTGGACGAGCCAACTAAACGAGTAGTGAAGTTGACGGTGACCAGCTACTGGGAATGGAATCTGGTAGTTTGCTCCACCAACACGACGAGATTTAACTTCGAAGTTAGGTGAGATGTTCTTGAGCGCACGCTCGAATACTTCGAGTGGGCTTTCGCTATCAAGCTTTTTTGCTGCAGTTTCGAGTGCAGTATAGACGGCACGTTCTGCAATAAGCTTCTTACCATCAAGCATAGACTTGTTGATAAGGCGTTGGACCATAACGCTTTGATAACGACGGTCAGGGTTGAGTTGTCGCTGTAGACTAGCGGTGACTTTACGAGGCATTACTTGCTCTCCTTCTTTGTACCGTATTTGCTACGGCCTTGCTTACGATTAGCAACACCTTGAAGGTCAAGGGCACCACGAACGATGTGGTAACGAACACCTGGCAAGTCGGGCACACGACCACCACGAACGAGCACTACGGCGTGTTCTTGGAGGTTGTGACCTTCGCCACCGATGTAAGCCCAAACTTCTTGACCATTAGTCAAACGAACACGAGCGACCTTACGGAGCGCCGAGTTAGGCTTTTTAGGTGTTTTAGTCGTTACTTTGATACAAACACCACGCTTAAGCGGTGAGTTTTGCTCGTAGTAACGAGTCTTGAGCGCATTGTGGATACGACCAAGCGCAGGAGACTTGCTCTTTGCGTTAGCGATCTTTCGTGGCTTGCGCACTAATTGGTTGATTGTTGGCATTAAAAATAAACTTTCGTTAATTATTCTCATTGATTATGTGTAGAAAGATTTCTACGGGTGGTTCTCAGAGGTCAGCATCCTCTAGGAACGGTGTCTCTCGCGTTACAAAACTTGTACACTGCTTTGTAATAGAGAGACGGAAACTCGTTCATTATTGTAACAGATTGAACTTAATTAGTAAATGGGCTTACGCTGCATCAGGAAATTCACTCGCGGGGAACAATATGACATCCTGTAGTATGCGGTGGAGCTGTGTTATTTCATCAACTCCTACTGGTTGCCGATCGTATCCCATCTCTTCTTCAAGTGCATCGAAAAGCGCATCTTGCTCCACCTCTGCCCTGATTTCTGCCGCCCTCAAGCGGTCCGATTCATCGTCTGAAGACTCCATATCAACAAGTTCATTTCCCCATTCATATATCTCTAGAAAATTAAAATGACTCTTTTTGTCCTCGTCGTCGTCTTCACTCTCATCTCTAGATTTAGACCGAAGCACCCCTTCGTCGTCGATCATGTACATATACCCACCACAGTAATTGCCCTCATCGTCATGCTCAATAACGGAACACCCTAAATCAACGAGACCCTCTTCATCCCTATTTCCAAAAATACTAATATGGAGATATGAGCCATCTTTTGCTACTGACCTTAAAGAGAGTTCAAACCCCGTGATGAATCCGAGTTCATCGAAACGTTCTGCGGATTGTATATCGCCTTCAAACTTTGTCATTGTATCAGCACATAGTGTCACGAACGCCAGTATAGCCGTTTCTCGTATTTCTGGCGTTAAATTTTGCCGTTCCACGAGTGGATCAAATGGCTTGACGAAATCTAGTTTATCACCGGCTTGCATAGATGATTATTATAGCCCTACTATCCCCTTATAAAAAGCATAACCACACAAAAAGAGCCTGCGATGAAGCAGGCTCTTTTCTTGCCTAGAAGTACTAGGCAGCGAGTTCGAGGTCTTCGGCGATCTCGGCGGTCACTTCGTCGTCAGTTGTGTCGAGTGCAATTGCACTGTTGACGCCTGTACCAACTGGGATCTTGCGTCCGATGATCACGTTTTCCTTGAGTCCGTGTAAGCGGTCGATACGGCCACTGACTGCAGCGTTGATCAGGACACGAGTCGTGTCTTGGAACGATGCGGCAGACAAGAAGCTATCTGACCAGATTGACACCTTGGTGATACCAAGGAGCAATTGAGTGAAGAGGATTGGCTCTTTACCATCAGCGAGGAGTGCTTCGTTAGCTTCCATAACAGCAGCCTTCGAAACAATGTCACCGGTGACAAAGGTGCTATCACCTGAGTCTTCAATCTGAACACGGCTAAACATCTGACGAACGATGATCTCGAGGTGCTTGTTAGCAACGTCTTGACCTTGTGCTGCGTAGATACGCAAGACTTCGTTAATGATGTAGCGTTGCGTTGATTCGATGCCCTTGAGGCGCATCAAGTCGTGAAGGTTCATTGAACCAGCGGTCAAACGATCACCGGCTTCAACGACATCACCAGACTTAATGAGGAGTTGCATGTTACCAGGAACTTCGTAACGAACTGGTGAGCTTGCGTTAGCGGCAAGAACCAAGAATTCGTCAGTTACTTCTGCAACACCGTCGAATGGCGCAACAATTGGCTTCGATTCACTCTCACCTGAGGCAAGAACGTCACCGACCTTAATGTTAGCACCAGACTTGATAGAAACAGTTCGTCCTTCAAGTGCAATTCGCTCAACGTGACCAGCTTCAGGGGTAACTTGTACGATATACTTCTTACCATCTTCCCACTGCTCGACGAGTCCGGTTACTTCAGTCATGAATGCTTGACCCTTTGGAGATCGAGCTTCAAACAACTCTTCAACACGAGGCAAACCTTGGGTAATGTCGCTACCTGCAACACCACCGGCGTGGAAGGTGTTAAGTGTCAACTGTGTACCAGGCTCACCGACAGACTGAGCAGCGATGACACCAACTGGCTGTGCTTTCGCAACAAGCTTGTTAGTAGACATGTCGATACCATAACTTGTCTGTGGCACGCCACGGAGGTTCTTCGTTGAGAGGACTGAACGAATCTTTGCTTCAGTAATATCACTATCTGCGTCAATTTCACTAGCGATCTCACGGGTAATGAGTTCACCAGCCTTAACGTATGAAGCAATATCTTCAGCGGCGTAACGTCCGTACAGACGATTACCAAAGTCGATCATCGTGAGTTCAGTTTCGTTACGGAAGATAGTAAAGCCTTCGTCATCACCAGGGGTGTCTTCAACGGTGAAGACATCTTGTGAAACGTCAACGAGACGACGAGTCAAGTAACCAGAGTCGGCTGTCTTGAGCGCGGTGTCAATCAGACCCTTACGTGAACCACGGGTGGCCACGAATTGCTCAAGTGAACTGAGTCCCTTTTTGTAGCTTGAACGGATCGGAAGCTCAATCTCACGGTTCGTTGCATCAACCATGATACCAATCATGGCGCTTGCAAGCTGGACGTTAGAGATATCACCACGAGCTCCAGAGCTCACCATGATTGAGACGCTGGTGTCCATATTCTTGAGCTTCTCTTGGAGGAACTCGGTAATGTTACGAACCACAACGCGCCATGCAGCAACGGTGAGGGTGTATCGCTCATCTTCAGTGATGAGACCTTGGTTGAATTGCTCGCTGATGAGTGTCGTCTTTGCGTCACCTTCAGCAATAAGCTCAGCCGTCTCTTCGAATTCGATGTAGTCATCCTTACCGGTTGATACAGCGGCAACGGTTGCAAAACGGAACGCCATACCCTTCATACGGTCAGCTGTTTGAGCAGTCGCTTCAGCACCGTATTCAAGGAAGATGTTATTGAGAACCTTCTTTAGTTGCTTCTTGTTTTGAACGTTGTCATCAAATGGATAGTCAGCTGGAAGAATATCGTTAAAGAATACTCGTCCTAATGTTGTATCACGGACTTCACCCTTTGTCATAACGCGGATTGGAGTCTGCAATTGAATGACTTTGTTCTCGTACGCCATTTCAGCTTCGTAGACAGAGCTGTAGGCCTTACGGACATCAGTCTGTGCACTTGGCTTGTCGTAGGTGAGGTAGTAGTTACCAAGCACGATGTCCTGTGCAATCGAGAGCACTGGTGCACCATCAGCAGGCTTCAAAAGGTTAGCTGTGGCACTCATGAGTGTTCGAGCTTCTTCTTGTGCTTGCTTTGAAAGTGGAAGGTGAACTGCCATCTGGTCACCGTCGTAGTCGGCGTTGAATCCGTTTGCAACGAGTGGGTGGAGTTGGATCGCCTTACCTTCAACCAACTTAGGCATGAACGCCTGAATTGAAAGACGGTGAAGTGATGGCGCACGGTTCAAAAGAACATACTTACCTTCAATAACTGAGTCGAGTGCATCCCATACAACTGCTTCACCAGCTTCGATCAAACGAGTTGCTGAACGGATGTTGTGAGCGTGTTCGCCAGCGATGAGCCAGTGAATAACGAATGGCTTGAACAGTTCGAGGGCCATTTGCTTTGGCAGACCACATTCAGAGATCTTCAACTTTGGACCAACAACGATAACTGAACGTCCAGAGTAGTCAACACGCTTACCGAGAAGGTTCTGACGGAATCGTCCTTGCTTACCCTTCAGCATGTCAGAGATAGACTTGAGACGGCGACGGCCACCGGTTGCGTTCACTGCACGACCACCACGAGCTGCTGAGTTGTCGATCAAAGCATCAACTGCTTCTTGCAACATACGCATTTCGTTTCGACGAATCACTTCAGGAGCGTTCAAGTCGATCAATTTCTTGAGACGGTTGTTACGGTTAATGACACGACGGTAAAGGTCGTTAAGGTCAGAAGTCGCAAAACGACCACCGGTCAACTGCACCATCGGACGAAGGTCCGGAGGAATCACAGGAAGAACGGTGAGTGTGAGGCTTGCAGGCTTGATACCAGCAGATTGCATACCTTCAAGCACCTTGAGACGCTTAAGGAGCTTCTTTTCGCGTTGACCCTTTGCACCAGCAACTTCTTCAGTCAATTGAGCGATAAGCTCAGGAAGCTGAATTGCGTCGAGGAGTGCCTTAAGCGCAACACCACCCATACCGACTTCAATGAGGTCTTGGTATTCTTCTGGGAGGTTACGGTAGTCAACTTCACTCATGAGGGCGTTTGCAACGAGGCTATCAAGTTGTGCTTTCTTTGCAGCGTAGCTTTCGTTCAACTCTTCAGTTTCTTTGGTCATAGCTTCAGCAAGTGACTTAACGTCAGCTGTGTCGCCTTCTGCTTCTTTTTCGTAACGAATCTTGATTGCCGCACGGCCAGCTTCTGTTTCAGCTTCAAGATCAGCGATGAACTTGTCGCGAGTGGCTGTGTCAGACTTTAGGACAACATAGGTTGCAAAGTAGGCAATACGTTCGAGGTTACGAACAGTAATACCAAGCAATAGTGACATAGCAGATGGCGTTCCACGCATGAACCAGATGTGTGCAACTGGAGATGCAAGCGTAATGTGACCCATACGTTCACGACGAACGACAGACTTGGTAACAAGGTCACCATTCTTGTCGACCGCAGCTTCACGAGAGCGAACTCCCTTGAGCTTGTTATCGTGTGGGTTGATATCTTTTACTGGACCGAAAATTCGTTCACAGAACAATCCATCGCGCTCAGGTTTCTGAGTACGATAGTTGATTGTTTCTGGCTTGGTAACTTCACCGTGACTCCATTTCAGAATGTCGTCGCTACTTGCGACAGACAGACGGACAGCGTCAAAGTCGGCGATACCGTTGTTTGCTACTACGCGCGACATATTACGCCTCCTCCTTAATTTCTTCAATTTCATCAATGTCTTGAATACTCATTCCGTCTTCGATTTCACCAATATCATCAGCTTCGTCAAGGATTGTTTCAAGTTCATCCGCATCAAGGACGTCAGCTGCAGCGATAGGTTCTCCGTTAATCACGGTGCTAATCACTTGTTCAGCATCGATGATCGCATCTTCTGATTCATCCAAGAGGTCGACACGAAGTCCGAGACCTTGAAGTTCTTTCACGAGGACGTTAAAGCTTTCAGGAAGCTTTGGACCAACGATTGGTTCGTTCTTGATGATTGATTCGTAAGCTTTCGCACGTCCGTAGACGTCGTCAGACTTGATGGTGAGCATTTCTTGAAGTGTTGCCGCAGCACCATATGCTTCAAGTGCCCAGACTTCCATCTCTCCGAATCGTTGACCACCATTTTGCGCCTTACCACCGAGTGGTTGCTGGGTGACCATTGTGTATGGACCAGTTGAACGAGCATGAATCTTGTCGCTCACCATGTGGTGGAGCTTCAACATGTGCATGACACCAACAGTGGTTCGTTCTTCAAAGGCTTCACCAGTACGTCCGTCGAAGAGTTGGCTCTTACCATCACGGGCAAGACCAGCTTTTTCGAGTTCGCTTGAGATTGTCTCATCTGAAATACCGTTAAATGGAGGCGTTGCAACCTTGTAACCAAGTGCACGGGCTGCCATTCCAAGGTGAGTTTCAAAGAGCTGTCCGATGTTCATACGAGATGGGACACCGAGTGGGTTCAAGACAACATCGACAGGTGTTCCATCTTCCATGTACGGCATATCTTCGATTGGAAGAATACGCGCAACCACACCCTTGTTACCGTGACGTCCAGCCAGCTTATCACCGACAGAAATCTTACGGAACTGTGCAACGAAGATTTGAATCTGCATAAGGACACCGGCTTTAAGTTCATGACCGTTCTCACGTGAGAAGATCTTGATACCGACAACTTTACCACCACCAGCATTATTCATGCGTTGTGA
>Ga0247804_10001476_pt1 | contig 10911 bp, 16 predicted proteins | sample UWRJL029104C1_FD_181142 | JGI IMG/M metagenome (GOLD analysis project Ga0247804, IMG submission 181142) | Plant litter microbial communities from Arlington Agricultural Research Station in Wisconsin, United States - UWRJ-L029-104C-1 | ecosystem: Environmental > Terrestrial > Plant litter >...
CACGCAATAAGTCCAGTGGTATCCTTCATGATTGGTTCGCCTTTTTTATCTTCTTTTCGGGTTGCGCCCATATGAAGGAGGACCATTGTTCGATCTGGGTAGTGCATGTTGAACGTAATCCGGTCTTCGCCGTCTAATATGTAGCTCGGTGAATTCCATTTGATGTGTTCGGTGATGCCCGGGTGAGAGGCTTTTATGATGCTTTGAAGCGCAACTACTTGTTCTTTGCGCTCGTCAGTTAGGTCTGCGAGGAATTCATCGACCGTAGTGTATTTATTCATGCGCTACTTTTCGAACGATATCGGCGATCTTTGCCTCGGTGTCTGCATTAAGGGCGCTAAGATACCATGCAACGTCGACAAGACCCCTGCTTGGGTCGCCTATGGCTTCAAGGTTGGTACTGTCAGTAAGGCCAAAGCTGATGTATTTGTCTTCTCGAAAGAATAAAACGACAGGGCCATCTTTGCGAAGTGCATAGCCTGGCATTCCGTACCAGAGCCTTGGATGGAGATCGGGGGCGGTTGCCATTATAATCTCGTGCATCTTTTTTGCGACGTCGCGATACTTATCGCTAAACGTTTCTATTTTTGCAAGCACGTCATCTGCACCAGTTTTTTTCTTGTCTTCCATAGAAAACTCCTTCTTAAGGTTATGAAATAAGTTGGTGATCAGATTGAAAGAAATTTCAGAGTAATCAGTAAGTTTAGTATATCAAAATAGTTAAGAATAAAAAAAGAGGCACCGAAGTGCCTCTTTGATTGACTGGAAGATTTGCACCAACAGATGTAGCTTACGAACTAAATAACCTGAACTATTGAACTTGATTCGCTACATATAATGATCTTTGTGCTGTATCACTTGATCTTCCATATATAATTTTATCAAGCAAAAATGCGGCCGTCAATGCTTCATGGGTGATATTATTATGACATGACAAAATACACTACGGTCGACGAGTACTTTGCAGCGCAGCCTGTCGAGGTTGCGGAGCGCTTAACGAGTATTAGGAAACTATTTCACACGCTTTTACCGGATACTAAGGAGTCGATTCGCTATCAAATAGTGGCTTTTTCGGTTGGTGGATATTATCTCTATATTAGTGGATACACTCACCACATTGGTATGTACCCAGTCTATGGAATCCCTGAACTCGAAGAAGAAATGGCCCATTACCACGGCAAAGGCACAAAAGACTCTCTTCACTTCAAACATTCAGAGCCGCTCCCTATGAAGTTAATCGAAAAGATTATCCTCGCTAAAGATAAAAAGTAGACTTATTTAATTCTTGGTAGGGACGGCGCGTAAGATCTTTTCCATCGGTCTTCCTCTGGCAAGTTCGTCAATGAGTTTGTCGAGGTAACGGATTTCTTTCATAAGAGGGTCCTGGATCTCTTCTATACGTACACCGCAAATAACACCGGTTATTAAGGATCGCAATGTATTGAGCTGGGGAGCATCTTTGAAAAATGTTTCAAAGTCGGCGCCAGATTTTAATCGATCAGAGAGTTCCGTCTGGGAGTAGCCCGTGAGCCAAAGGATGATCTCATCCACTTCCGATCGAGAGCGACCCTTCTTTTCGGCTTTCGTGACGTAGTGAGGATACACGCTCGAAAAACTAGTCGTATAGATTCGGTGCTTTTTTGGTGTCGTATCCATAATGTTTTTAGTGTACTCGTGTTGGAATATGTTTCAAAATCATCTCGAGCGTATCGTCGAGACTGACATCAGTCGTATCAATGTGGATGAAATTACTGCCAGCCAATTCTATTGGTCTGTACTTCTCTAAAGGCTCTGGTTCGTTGTCGGATAAGTAGTTGAGACTATCAACGTGGCCCAGGTGTCTGTCGCCAGATTCTTGCCGTGCTTTAAATCTGTTTCTGCGAATGTTTTTATCGGTCGTGCAATAGACTTCCGTGACATTAATGTTTTTGCCCTTAAGTAGTTTCTCGAGGTTTGGTTTTGCGAACTCGTATTCAAAAGCATTTTCTATGATGATAGATTCACCGTTTGTAAGTAGCTTGTCGGCAAGTATATATACGAAGTCGTTTGAAACACCCCCGAGTACTTTTGACCATTCACGATCTTTTGCTTTGATCGTATCGAATAAGAATTCTTTAAAGACATCTTTGGATATGACGGGCATATCCAGCGTAGCGGATAGAGTGCGAGCAATGGTTGTCTTACCAGTTGCTGGTAGACCGTTTACGAGAATGAGGTTCACTCCCCTAGTATATTACTTATTTGCAACGTTCTTGTTGAGTTTTGCCCGTATGGCATCTAAGTAGGTTTTTTCGCCACGTACGAGCTCATCTGCAAAAGCCGCAACATCTGGACCGGTGATGTCGGTTACTTTACGTCCGCTAGCGGCTGCTTCTTCGAACATGTCCACGAGCGTTTTTAGTGGCGCCATATCGAGAATGCCTGATGTACTAAAGATGTATTTCTTAATATTCTTGTAGGCATCGGCGTATTCAGCCGGGAGGGCTTTTGCGCGCTTCTCGTTTTGTCTGTAGTCTTTTTTAGCGTCAAGGTCACCGATAATTGTGTCGATAATTTTGTTCATTACTTGCTCCTTAATTCATTAATTTTAGATGAAACGAAATCCCATTTAGCCCAGAACATTTTAAGTTCTTTTAAGCCTTCGCTGGTGAGCGTATAGAATTTACGCGGTGGACCGACTTCGGATGGCTTTTTGTCGGTTTTAACGAAACCATTCTTTTCGAGGCGGACAAGAATCGTGTAGACAGTCCCCTCGACGACGTCCTCAAAGCCAAGTGTGTGGAGCTTTTGGGTTATGTCGTAGCCGTAGGTCGTCTCGCGGCTGATGATCTCGAGTATTGAACCTTCGAGGACACCTTTAAGCATTTCTGTGATATTGTTCACGATGTTCCTTACTACTTAGTATTACGTATTACTACTATATAGTAGCACTAGGTAGTAAAAGCAGTCAAGATAATTAAGAAATTGTGTTAAGAATAAACTCTACTGCCTCGTCGGTAGTGAGAGTTTCGGGTATAATTTTTTCGGATGGATGGCCAAGATAATCTTTTTCGATCCACCACTCCCTCATTTTTTCTTCACCGTACTCGTGTTTATTTGGCTTGGTTTGGTGTCGTCGTACGGTTTCTTCAAAACTCACGTCCATGTAAAAGATGTGAATGTTTGGGGCGAATTCATCGATGAGTTGGTTGAGTGTTGATTCGTAGAGCTTCTTACTAAGGATACCTTCAAGGATGACATTGTAGTCTATCTTTTTAGCGTATGACACGACGTTTGCGATAAGGTCGATAGCAGGGTTGCCTTCGCGGTCTTTAACGAAGAGTATTTCTCTGCGAATGACATCTTGAGGCACAAGCATAGTGTTGTCGCCGAGTCGTTCGCGTAACTGGCGCGCGACGGTGGATTTACCGCTTCCAGAATTTCCCCTGATAATGATCAGTTTGGATGACATATATGTATGATAACAAAAAAACCGCAATCATCTCATCAAGATAACAGTGGTTTTTGCCCGAGATTGAACGCTCTCGGGCAGGGCGTGGGCAGAAAAGCCTCTGCTAGGCCGACGTGTTTTCGCCGAAGGAGATGTACTGGCCGCGCTCGTACTTGCGCCACTCACTCGCCGTGACCCAGTGGTCTTGGCGACGCAGCTGGTTCTGGCGGTTGTAGCCCTCGACTGTGATGCCGAAGTACGTACGACCATGATCACGATTGGGGACATGGAAGATGTCGGTGATCATGCCCTGCGGCACGCCCGTGTGATAGAACTCCAGTTCATCCAGGTTCTTGGGGTGTGCGGCCTTCAGGACGAAGTACGAGACGGCTGCGATGATCGTCAGCAGTGCACCGATGATCAGCCCGGGGAGGCCGACGACACCGACGATGTGATCGATGCCCTTCAGGAAGGTCACGAGGACCAACGAGGGGATGACCGCCATCGCCATGATCAGGCTGAACATCATCGTGATGATCATGAACGTGCTGATGAGGACCGAGCGGACCTTGTAGAACCGTTCGGTGTGCGGGACGTTCTCGACACCCGGCTGGGCAACGAGCAGGGATTCGTCTACGACGAGGTCCATGTTTCTCCATTCTTGCGTAAAGGAACGAGGGCAAAGCCTTTCAAATCGCTAGATTTGATTCGGTAATTATATAAGATTATAGGTATTCGGTCAATGTTAGAGATTCGCCGGAAGCTTACTGAGCGCAATGACTTTTTTGTGTACGGCGCCAGCGAACAGACGGTACGCCGCCCGATCTTCTTTTTTGTAGGTCATTTCTTGCCCTAGTTCGCGGTCGCAGTGTGGGCACGTTAAGGATTTGCCTGATGGCTTTACGTCAATGAATCGGTCAACATACATTCGCTTGAGAATACCTGGGCCATCTTTTTGGTAGAACGCAACGTGACCTTCGCAGTGATCGCAGGTAACATCAAGGACTCTCGAGCTACCGCCGCGATTCTTTTGGTATCTGTCGTGCTTGAACTTGTACATAAGGCTACTATACCAAACAATTCCTACTAGGGGCGATCGTAGAATGTGGTGATGCTGTATTCGATGAGTCCGTTAAATATTTCTTTACTGTGTTTCGATGACTTCGCGAATAGCTCGTGGTACTTTTCTTGAAATTGGTCGAATGTAATGTTTGACTCTGTGTACGAACGCCAGCCGTCCATGTCGCCCATAATAAGTTGCTGCATTTTATCGACAGACCAGACGAAAAGCGATTCTTCATCTTGTTTTAGTTCGTATGCTTCCATGGTCGAGATCATATCGCCGAATGATTCGAATTCTTTGGATAGTTTTTCGAGGGATTCTTTTTCGCGAATGACCTTCGCTTCCCTCTCGGCTGGTGCTGCAAAGGTCGAGACGTCGCCTGCATACCTTTCGACGAAGTCGTGCGTAATGGCGTACTTAAAGATTTTTGCGATATCAAGGTTGAGCTTGTATTTGTTATGGATATACCAGCAAAGCAAAGCCACGGTCAGGCTGTGTTCGATGTCATTCTCGCGCCTAGTGGTGTTCGGGATAAAACTCTTGCGCTCGATCATTGATAGATCGTTCGTCATGGACTGGAGGGCAAAGAGGATTTCGTCTGGTTTGTTCATGTGGTTAGTATAGCAAAGCTCTATGTAGTCGTGACGGGAGTTACCTGCAAATAGACCATTAGTTTTTCAAGGCAGTTATTAAGCCGGTCTACTCGCTGTTCGTTATCGAGATCCTCGCGGAGCTGTGCCCTCGATACCTTAGCTGCACTGGTTTTGGTACGAACGTGTTTGCTGCAGTCTAGATCGAGGCAACATAAATAGCCAACGTTTGTTGATGACTTTTTGGCGCCGGTGAAGGTAATGCTGCCTGCCCTACTCCCCGATTGCCATGTGCGACAGAAATCGCAGATTACAGGTTGGGCACGCCCCGTGGTGGAGCTTTTGGCGATTTGTTTGAGTTCGAATGGAAGGACGTACATGCCGCTGGATATCGAGACGAGAAGCACACCTTTGTTGTCGGTGCGATCTTTGATGGCAACCATTTCGGAGTCATGCCAATCGTCGTCGGTCATGCCTACTGTGTTGGTGATAAAGCGAAGATCGCGCTTGAGGCGCGGTTTTATCGAAGAGTGTTCGATGAGGGTAGTGAATGATTCGAGGGTGAGTGCGTTCATGGCTGTATTCTTATTGTACTCGTAGCTAACGATTACTGAGGAGACTTGGAGGTATTTCTAATTCCAATAAATGATACGAGCCCGCCCATAAAGAGCAGTGCAGAACAGACAATTATGCCGGTATGGAATCCTTCTAAGTTAAGTGAGGTGCCGGCGAATACTCCAATAATAGCAACCGCAATGAGTCCGGCAATTCGAGATACGGCATTGTTAACAGCCGATCCAATCCCCGCTTGAGATGTTTTGATCGACCCTAATATTGCGGAAGTGAGCGGTGCCACGGTAATGGAGAGGCCTAATCCAAACAGTACTATACCTGGCAACAGTTGAACCCAGTAGTTAACGGGTATCTGAACACCGAGCATAGAGAATACCCCAATACTTGAGATGATCGGCCCAAGCGTCATAAATAATCTTGGACCATACTTTCCAGCTAGTGCTCCAAACCTTGATGACAGAAGAAGCATGAGGATTGTAATGGGTAGTGACACTAGGCCGGAAAGTGTTGCACTGAACCCAGCGACTTGTTGGAGAAAAATAACGAGGATAAAACCTTGCAGAGAAAGCGCTGAATATATAAAGAAAGTCGCTATGTTTCCTGCGCTAAAGTTTCGAACAGAAAAGAGGTTTAATGGGAGCATTGGATGCTTTGTTTTGTTTTCGTGATAGATGAAGCTCATTAAACATATGACGCCGACTGCAAATGGTATCCATACTGTTGGACTCACCCATCCATAATTTCCTTGCTCAATAAGTGCAAATACGATGCCACCAAGCCCTGCTGCGCCCAATACTATTCCGGGAATGTCTAGGGATTTTGACTGATTGAGCTCTTCATCAAATCGTAGCTTCATTAGTAGTACAAGTGCGGCTGCAATCGGGATCACATTAATGATAAATACCCAGCGCCATGACAAGAAGTCCACCAATAGTCCACCTATGAGTGGGCCGATAATAAATGCCACTCCTGTCCACGCGGTCCATGTGCCTATGGCTTTTGATTGAGCCGCACCAGAAAAGGCTCCTACGATGAGCGCCAACGAACTCGGCACCAATAGTGCGCCGGCAACCCCTTGCAGTGCGCGCGCAACGATAAGCATCTCAGCAGTCGGTGCAATTGCACAGAGGATAGAAGTTGCTAAAAAGCCAATAAGTCCATAAATTATGATTCTTTTTCGGCCAAATATATCCGACAATGATCCCGCAGCAAGAATGAGTGAACCTAACGTTATAAGGTACGCATCATTTACCCACTGTTGCGTAGTAAGCCCACCGCCCAACTGTTCGCTAATCTGCGGCAGAGCCACGCCAACAACCGAGCCATCAAGGAATGCTACAAAAGAAGCTAAAATTGCGACGATTAGAATAATTGATCGATTCTTCATTGTGCTCATAATAGCAAAAATGCTTACGAAATGGAGAGAACCGATAGAAAGACAGCTATTTGATCCCTGTCGGCATAAATGCTATCATTTTAGTATATATGCAGACAAAACGGGTGGGATTTACTATTGTTGAGCTACTTATCGTCATCGTTGTGATTGGTATTCTTGCAGCTATTACTATGGTGGCATTTAACGGCGTACAGGATCGTGCACGAGCAGCTTCGGTTGCGGCCGCGGTTGACGCGTACGCGAAAGGTTTAGAAATGTATCGTATCGAAGCGGGTACATATCCCGATACGTCCGAACTAGGCAGTGCATGCCTAGGTACTCTCGAGCAGTACCCTGCACAAGGTGACTTAGGAGAAGGCGTCTGCTACACGGATGGTCTTCGTGAAACGCTTGTTGATGAATCCGTCAATGAAGCACTTCTGACGGTACTGTCTGATCTACCAGATGGAACGATGCCCGTCGTTAGAGATGCCTACGATCAAGCGTGGCGAGGGCTATGGTATGCGAGCGACGAGACGTCTACATCAATCGCTTATATGCTAAAGGGAGATCAAGATTGTCCGCGCGGAACCAAGGATAATAGTCAGGCTGGTCTGACTTACTGTGAGTACTTTATCTCACAGTAGATATACCAACGAGAAGATAGTATTCTACAGTACTTGTCTTCGGCGCGCTTAATGGTTAACTTTTGGGCTTCTTTTAATCAGGCTAAGTATTAATCCGATCGTGCATAGGGCTAAAATTCCAATGAATAAATACAGTAAAGGGTTTGTTCCGTATATGTTTTGACAGACAGTAATACCGCCCTCTGCTCCAGCGGAACCTCCGCAACGGTCAACAATAGTTTTCTCGGCAGTATAATACCAGGTACCTATGATACCTATGAATATTCCGATAATACTTACTACACAAAGAATCGTTCGCATAATCTCACTATAGCAAAAAGCCTCCAATCCGAAGACTTTTTATAATTGCTTGGTGGAGGCTCGTGGAATATCTAAAGATATAACTGCGTCGTGTCTAGGAAAGTAAACTTTCCTCCACTACTCCTTGTTATCGGACCACGATCTAACTCGCTACGCTCGCAGATCGTCGCCCGACTCTACGTATCTTGGCAAATAAAATAGGCCAACGGCGAGGTTGACCTATTTTATTTGGCAGGGGCACGTGGAATCGAACCACGATCCTAGGTTTTGGAGACCCATGTACTAGCCGTTGTACTATGCCCCTAAGCTCAATTATTGTAACAGATACGATAGATTTTCAAAAACAGATAGAGTGCGCTTATGATTGGTTTTTGTGTGCGCGTACAGCTCGCTTAAACTTCTTGTCGGCGATTGGGTCGGCGAAGCGTGCGATGGGTTCGTATATAAAGACGCGTTTTGATTTGTCTTTGACTCCTTCGTCGATTTCTTGGATGGCGTTCACAAAGAACTTTTCGATGAGCCATTCGCGGCCAGGTGCGGTTTGCCCGATGACGGTGATGCGCCACAGGTCGTCGTTCCACTTCTCGGCTGGCTGCGCACGTAATGGGTCCGCAAGCATTGTTGGGCTGACGGGAATCGTTTTGGTGAGCTGTCTAAGGTGCTTCATCGCTTTTTCTTTGTCGTGGGTGAATAAGTCGACGGCAATCGTTCTAACTCCTCGAGGGGTCACGTGGACGGCCTGGATTTGCTGGTTGTGGATCCAGACCACTTCCCCATTGAGGCTCCGAAGCTTGGTTGATCGGAGCGTGAGTCGTTCGACGACTCCAGATACATCCATAAATGGCTCGATTTTGACGAAGTCACCGACGTGGAACCATTGTTCGATGATCATCATGGCACCGTTGGTGACGTCGCGCAGCAACATGCCGAGGGTTTGGCCGGCAAAGACGACAAAAAAGGCACTGGCACCGATGGCGGCTGCGCCGCTGTTTGCCATTGGGCTGGCGTATCGCCACGCGATGTATGCGACGACGGCAACAAAGGCTGCGCGGACGATGGCGACGGTCACGCTGAGGTAGGTCTCAACTTGGCGTAGACGTACGAAGCGCTCTTCGTTTGATTCGATGTCAGACCGTACGGCAACGGCCTGGGCAATCTTGATAATGCCCGCCGCAAGGAACTTACTAACGATGTATGCACCGATTAATACGGCTATTAATATGAGCAACGAGCGGTATGCTGTCGGCTCGGTAAAGAATTCATTTACTTCTAAAAATATATTTTCCACAATGTATTAGTATACCACCGTTAGCGACGCTTGTCCTGTAAAAGCAAGCCATAGTATTTACTGGCTGTTTTTACTCTGCTACCATAAGCACAAATAGTAATACTTACAGTTAAAGGATAGCTCATGAATGTAGTGGTAGTTGGTGGTGGTTTTGCCGGTGTTAAGGCGGCACTTGAGCTGAGTAAACGACAAGTTGGCAAGGTGACACTTATCTCTGATGAATCATACTTTTTGCATCACGCAACGCTGTATGCGACGGCAACTGGCAAAGATATGGCCGAATCGGTTATCCCGCTGAAGGACATTTTTGTAAATAGTCCGAATGTGACTGTCGTGAAAGACAAGATCACGTCTATCGACCCTACTCGCCGCCTTTTGATCGCTGGTAAGAATCAGTACCACTACGACAAAGCTGTGATGGCCCTTGGCTCTGTGACAACTTTCTTTGGTATTAAAGGTATGGAAGAGCACGCCTTTGGTATTAAGCAAGTTGACGAAGTCCAGAAGTTCCACGATCACATCCACGAAGAAGTGGTGAATAAAAAACTTGATAAAGAATTCTTTGTTATCGGTGCTGGTCCAACGGGTATTGAGCTTGCCGGTGCACTGCACGAATATATTCAGTCACTCATCGTCCTTCACCGACTTAAAGGCTCTAAAGCTCGCGTCACACTCGTAGAGGCTGCTCCGCGCATTGTGCCTCGTATGTCCGAGACTGCATCAAAGATCGTGTCGAAACGCCTTAAAAAGATGGGTATTAAAGTACTCATTAACCACAAGGTCGAGGAGCTTACTGGCGACTCAATCATTATTGATGGTAAAAAGATCGAAACAAAGACTGCCGTCTGGACATCTGGCGTTGCAAACAATCCATTCTTCCCTACTCACGAGGCTGACTTTCACCTTGCGCCGAACAAACGTGTCAACGTCAATGAATACCTCGAAGCGATTCCAAATGTCTTTGTCCTTGGTGATAACAACACGGTGAAGTTTAGTGGCATGGCGTGGCCTGCAATTCACCAGGCGAAGTTTGTCGCACGACATATCGCCCGGCTTATTACAAAGCGCCCAACATCAAAGTTCCACCCACGTTCTGTGATGAGTGGACTGCCGGTTGGACATCGCTGGGGCTACGTAGAGTGGCACGGTGTGTATGTTTCGGGCGTTGTAGGCTTCTGGGTGCGTCGTTGGATGGAACTCTATGGCTACACGCAACTCGTGCCATTTAAGACGGCTGTTGCTGTGTGGCGCGCACACGATATTTCTGAAGTTGACGTATAGTTGTCCACATCTTATATTTCGCGAAAATAAACGTTGTAAAAGCATAAGCTTACATCTATAATTGGAATTGAAAATTTTGCCAAAATTAAAAGGAGCAGTCAACGAGCTATTTTCTCGTTATGACAGGGGTATGAACATATTAATGTTGGGATGGGAGTTACCTCCGCACAATAGTGGCGGTCTAGGTGTGGCTTGCTATCACTTGGCAAAAGCACTTGCGCTCAAAGGGACGAGCATTGACTTTGTTGTGCCCTATTCGGCAAAGCACCCTGAAATCGATTTTATGAAGGTCCATAGTGCGACGAAGCTTTCGCCACTCGAGCGGTATGGTCTTGGTGCATACGACAGCAACTTCTTGCTTGAT
>Ga0247804_10001477_pt1 | contig 10904 bp, 4 predicted proteins | sample UWRJL029104C1_FD_181142 | JGI IMG/M metagenome (GOLD analysis project Ga0247804, IMG submission 181142) | Plant litter microbial communities from Arlington Agricultural Research Station in Wisconsin, United States - UWRJ-L029-104C-1 | ecosystem: Environmental > Terrestrial > Plant litter >...
TCAGCACGTCGTCCCAGTCGGCGTCGGAGTGTTCGGCGGCGGGGGCGCGGCGAATGGTGCCGGCGTTATTGATGAGGATGTCGAGCTGCGGAAAATCGGCCAGTACCTGCGCCACGAAGGCATCGACCTGCGCCCGGCGACTGAAATCGGCCTGGTAGGCGTGGAACTCGCGGCCGGTGGCGCGCACCAGACGGCCGGTTTCGCCGCCGTCGGCGGGCAGCGAGGCCGACACGCCCACGATGTCGGCGCCGGCCTCGGCCAGGGCCACCGCCATGGCCTGCCCGATGCCCCGGCTGCAGCCCGTGACAAGGGCGCGCTGCCCGGTCAGGCGGAAGGAGTCGGGGAAGGCAGCGGTGGGGGCAGACATGACGTTTTTAGGAATCTTCGAGGTCCCAACCGGCGCCTGGGAATAAGTAGTGCCGGTTTGTGTTTTATAAACTTCCGACCATCCCCCGCCAAAAGCAAGGCTTTGGGGGTTTTTATTTGCGCAATCGTTACCGGCAACGATGCCACGTAGCGCAAAATCAGCCTGGAATGATTGTTTGAGGGGTTTGGGGGTTGGCGGGGGACTGGGAGGCGGAGCTGTGGGCGGGAAAAAGAAGGAGAGCGACAATTTGTACTTTTCCAATTCAACAAGCTGCGCTGGTGCAGGTAGAGACGCGATGTTTGGCGTCTCGCCGTTGAACGATTCGCAAGCGGCGTGACCGACGAGACGCCAAATATTGCGTCTCTATCCGCCCATATCGTTGCCAACAAAAAATGCCCGCGCTACTGGTAGCGCGGGCATTGTCGAATCACTTGCTGAAGCAAACTACCGCAGCACCTCCACCATTCCTTTGCTGGCCTGTCCCAGCGGGTCGGTCAGGTGGTAGTAGTACACGCCATCGGCCAGGCCGGCGGCATTCCACTGGTTCTGGTAACTGGCGAATTCGGCCACGAGCCGGCCCCAGCGGTTGAAGATTTTGAGTTGGCCACCCACCTGCTCGCCGCTCACGACGAAGGTTTCGTTGAGCTGGTCGCCGTTGGGGGTGATGATGTTGGGCACCTGGGTGGTGGGCACCACGGCGTGATAGGAAGCGGCCGCCGCCGGGCAGGTGGCGCCGCCCGCCGTGCTGCTCACGCGCAGGCGAATGAGGTAGTCGCCGCCGAGGCTCAGCGTGAGCGGGGTGGGCGTGGACTGCCGCGAGAAGACGACTTCGGGCTCCGTCAGCGGCTGGCCCAGGCCGTTGCGCAGGCGCTGGTAGGTCCAGCGCACTGAGTCGGAGGCGGTGCCGCCGGCCGTGGATTGATTGACGAAGGTATAGGTGATGGGCGCCACGCGCCGCGTCAGGCTACCGCTGCTGCTGGCCGAGTCGGTGCGGAAGGCGGCGAGGGGCGCGCGGGCCACGCGTACCAGCACCGAGGTGGTATCGCGGCAGCCGTAGGGCGCGGCGCCGGTCACGGTGAGGAAGTAGCGGGTGGTGGCGGCCGGTTGGGCGGTGAGGCTGGGGCCGCTGGCGGTGGCGGGCAGGCCGGTGCCGGTCCAGGTATAAGTGTAGGCGTCACTCAGGTTGTCGGCGCGGGTGGCGGCGCCCTGCAGCGTTACCGGGGAGTTGGCGCAGACCTCATTCGCCGAAGCGGTAGCCACGGCGCGGGGCGGCGGCACCACGCGCACCAGCACCGAGGTGGTATCGAGGCCACAGCCGGGGCCGGGGGCGATGGACGGCGTGATTTGCAGGAAGTAGCGCGTGGTGGCGGTCGGGTTCACGGTGATGCCGGGGCTGCTGGCCTGGGTGGGGTTGAGGCCGGTGCCGCCGGGGCTGGTAGTCCAGCGGTAGGCGTAGGTTTGGGGCACCACGGTGCTGCCCTGGCGCACCGAGTCGGGCCGCAACACGCGGCCGCTCAGCGGCAGCGAGCCGCCGGGGCAGATGGACGCCACGCTGCTGCCGCCCAGGCCGGGCGTGGCAACGGCCGCGCCCGCCTGCACCTGCCGGCCGGGCCGCACCTGCACGATGATGGTGCGGTACTGCGTGCCCTTAATCGGGCAGGCGTTGTCTTCGATGCGGTAGTTGAGCAAAATGCGGGTGCCCGCCGTGCCCGGCAGCGGCTGGAACGAGAAGGTACCCACCGGGCTGGCCGTGCCGTTGCGCACGAGCGTAAACGTGCCGATGTCGCCGTTTTGCAGCAGGTTGGTATTGATGTCGGTGGGGAAGAACACCGTCAGCAAATCCTGCGGGTTGGGGTCGCGGAAAGTGATGCTGACCCGCGAATAGGTGCAGGTAGGGATGCTGATGAGCGTGGTATCGCGCTGGTTGATGACGGTAGCGTCGGTGCGCGGGTCGGGCACCACGCTCACGGGGTTGGCGGGCACCTGGTTGCTGCCGCAGTCCACTACAATCACCAGGAAATCACGGCGCACCGAGCCTACTTTGTAGTAGCGCCCGTTGATTTTGCGGTACTCGGTCACCTTGCCTACTACCACGTACTTGTTTTCCATCTGGTCGCGGGTGGATTGCAGCAGCGGCACGAAGCGCGAGGGCGTAAACGTGAAGCTGCCGGCCTCGGCATTGAAGTAGAAGCTCGGCACCACCCGCCTAGTGGGGCAGGTGCCCACGGTGTCCATTTTCACGATAATCGGCAGGGTGGGCGAAAACGCCAGCGGCGTGGTGGGGCACTGCAGGGCACAGGGCGGGGTGGTCGAGAGCGTGGTGCTGGCGCAGGGCGGCGCGGGGTAGGTTTCGTAGCGCGACAGCACGTTACAGTTGTGCAGCGGCTGCTCCAGCGAATACACCAGCGAATCGGACCGGCCATTGTTCAGCCGGTCGGCATCGGCGGCGCCGAATGAGATGGTAGACTGCTGATTGACGCACACGAAGGGCACCGGCAGATTAGTGTTGTTGAACTGCGGCGAGTTGTTCAGAATGGGTTGCGCTACGTTGCCGGGCAGGGTGATGAGGTTGTTGAGCGTGGCCTCCATGCGCAGGTTCTGGTTGTTGGAATCGAGCAGCGTGGCGGTGTAGGGCCGGGCGTCGATGGTGACGCTGAGCACCCATTCGGCGGCCGGGGGCAGCGTCACGGTGCCCTGGTAGAGGCGGGTTTCGTAGTTGGGCAGCGAGGAGCCGCCGCCGCACACATTGCCGCCCTGCGTGCCGGGGCAGTAGGGCGCGCCGATGGTGGACTGGCCCACTGGCCGCAGCGTGGCCGAGGCGGCAGCCGTACCGGAGCAGCTGCCGTTGTTGCGACAGGTCAGCGACAAGGTGCCGGGAATGGAAGTGCCCGAGCAGTCGCGAAAAAAGGAAACGGTAACGCGGTACTGGTTGTTGCCCAGCGACTCGTAGGTGATTTGCCCGGCCTGGCCGTGCGTGGCGAAAGCGCGGGGGGCCGCGCCCAGCAACAGCACCCAAGTCAGCAGCCACAGCGCGGCGCTTGCGTAGTTCTTTTTCATAAAAGTGAGAGGGGAAATAAGACGAGCCCAGCGCTCCGGCCCGACAGCAGTGGGGCGCTAATGGCCGGCAAGCTAGGCGCCGCCAAGGCCGAAACATGCCGTTTTAACGAGGTTTATTTGCGCAATCGTTATCGGGAACGTTACCATCGCCTCCGCCGGGTGGCGCCTCGTTTGCCGGTCCTACTGCCCGTGTCAGAACTGCTTTATGTGGGCAGAACCAACTATTTGGCAGTTGGCCGCCCCCCGCCGGCTATTTGGCAACGATGCCGGCAACGATTGCGCAATTAAAGTTGGCGGTGGGCATCCGGTTTGGGGCAAGCGCGGTGGAAATTGCGGTCCTTATTCCGGTTCGAGGTGTTCTGATGCGCCCTGACTACCCGCTTTTCAACCTCAATTTCTTATTCCGACCTTACCATGAAAAAAATTGTACTTCCCGCACTGCTAGGTTTGGCGGGCCTGGGTCTGGCTCACTCGGCCGTTGCGCAGGCTACTTTCGCCCAGTGGCCGCTCACCGCCAATAACAGCGCCGACGCTGCCAGCCGTACCTCTAACATTACGACGGGCACGCCCGTGTTCCGCCGCTACGTGCTGTCGGATGGCAACCTACCCACCGGCACCGGCAACCAGGCCTTCCCGGCGTATTCGGCTGCTGGTCAGGCTTTTGCCCCGGCTGCTACCGGCGGCGGCTGGAGCTCTTCCAGCGCCACACCGCCCGGCACCGGCAGCACCCCGCGCCGCCGCTTCTACGAGCAGTTCACCATCACGGCCTCCGCCGCCGCGCACATCGACTCGATAACGATGAACATTAGCGTGTTCAATTCCGACGCGGGTAAAGTAGCCGTGACCTATTCCAAAAGCGGCTACGTGTCGGACTCGGCCAGCGTGAGCGGCGGCACCGGCCCGGCCATCACCAACAGTACCTATACGGTTGCTGCGGGAGTGCTGGCCGCCGCCAACAACGGCAGCTTCGGCCTGAATGCCAACGGCAACCCCGGCGACGTTGGCAACAACGGCGCCATTCTGCCCAAGGGCGCTGCCGGCGGCATACCCGACCGCTTCGCCTTTGCCCTGAACGGTGCCACCGGCGTAAACCTGGCCGCTGGCCAGACGCTGACGGTGCGCATCTGCGTCGGCGTTGGTAGCTCCAGCGCCGGCCGCTACGTGCTGCTGCGCAATGTGACCCTGAAAAGCGCCGCCGCTGGCCCGAACGCTACCAGCAGCGCACGCCTAGTGAAAAACGGCCTGCAGCTGGCCCCCAACCCCGCCACCGAGCAGGTAGCCGTGAGCCACCCCGCCGCCAAAACCGGCGCTACGGTAGCCCTCTACACCATCACCGGCCAGAAAATCAACGCTGCCGCCACCCAGCCCGGCACTACTTCGACGACGCTCGACCTGCGCTCGCTGGCCACCGGCCTCTACCTGGTGGAGTACGCCGACGGCGAGCAGCGCGTAACGGCCCGCATTTCTAAGAACTAACTGAGGTTTCCCCCTCCACCCCACCCAATTCTGAAACGCCACTGGATTTTTCCGGTGGCGTTTTTTTTATGCTGCCGCACCAAACCAATCGGGCTTTTACGCTCCAAACGGCAATACTCAGGTAGTCCGGCGCTTGCGCATCAGCAGCTCGGCCTGCGATTTTACGTGCAGCTTGGCGTACACGCTGCGCACATGGCTGCGCACGGTGTTGAGGCTGATATAGAGGCGTTCGGCCACGCGCTGGTAGCTCAGGCCATCTTCGAGGGCGCGCAGAATGTCGGCTTCGCGGGCCGTGAGCGGCTCCAGGGCCGGGCCCGCGCTACTACGCACCGGCGGGGCCGCCTGAAACGCCCGCACCACGTGCCGCGCCACGGCCGGGCTCATGGGCGAGCCGCCGGCCGCCGCCTGCAGGATATTCTGCTTGAGCAACGGCAGGGCGGTGTTTTTCAGAATATAGCCTACCGCCCCGGCGCAGAGGGCCTCGAACACCCGCTCGGCATCGGTGTACACGCTGAGCATGACCATAGTGGCCTCGGGCAACTGTGCGCGCAATAGGGGCAGGCCTTCGAGGCCCGTCATGCCGGGCAGGCCAATGTCGCTCAGTATCAGGGCCGGCGGGCGCGGCGCGGCAGGCAGCTGGGCCAGAAACTCCTCGACCGAGCCGGCAATGAGAACGCACTCGAACTCGGGCTGGGCGCACAGGTATTTCGTCAGCACATCCCGGATGGAGGGCTGGTCTTCGATGAGGGCAATGGCGAGCGGATTCATGCTAACAAAAATACCGGGGGCACCTGGCAGGCGTCCTCGCATCATCATGCGATTTTGCAGCTGGCTGTGCCGCCCGGGTACCTGCTTGCCTATCTTCGCCTGACGGTTGTGAGCGGGTCTGCTTCGGGTTGGCTGGCCGGCGGCCGGCCTTCTACCCTGCTCTTCCTATCTGCCTTCTATCTATGAAACGCTACGCCTACTTTTTTCTGCTGCTGGCGCTGGCTACCGCGGCCCGGGCGCAGGCACCTGCTTCGTCCGACAGCCTAAGCGCGAAGATGCGCTACAACCGCCGCTCCGAGATGGGCCGGGTGCGGCCGGCGGTCCCGGTCCGCGACCCGTTTGCCGCCGCGCCCACGCCCGTAGTCACCGGGGCCGACTCGGCCCTGACCGAGGCCCGGCGGTGGGGCGACCAGGCAGGCCAGCTGCAGGCCCACCGCGACCTAGCCTTCCTGCACAAGTCGGCGGGCCGCTCGGCGGCGGCATTGCAGCACATGCGCGCCTCGCAGGCGCTGGCGGGCCGGCAGCCCCTCCGGCCCTGGCTGATGACGGCGGAGGCCACGTACCATTTCCACCTGGGCAACTACGAGCAGGCCATTCAGACCCTGAACCGCGCCCTGGCTTTCGCGCCGCCGCACCGCGTGGGTATGCGCGCCATTATTTACGGCCACCTTTCGATGATGTATGCGGTGCTGGGCGACGAGCCCGAGGCCGCCCGCTACGAGCACCTGGCGGCCGGGGTGCTGCCCCACGTCCGGCCCATTCGCACGAAGGGCATCGTGGATAGCATCTTCTCTACCATCTCGGTGCTGGGAGCCAGCAATATGTTCCGGAAGCGCTGGACGGTGTCGGAGCAGTATTACCTGCGGGCGCGGCAGCATTTGCAGCAAACCGACCAACTGGAATACCTGCACGAAACCAGTGCCTACCTGGCCAGCGCCTACAACTGGCAGCACAAGCCTCTGCTGGCCCTGCGCTACACCCGGCCCTTCGTAGCCGGAGTATTACGCGATACTGCCAATGTGCATTACCTGCCCTTGCGCCTGGCGCTAGCCACGGCCTACTACGAAAACCACCAGCCCGACAGCGCTTTCCTGCACGGCCGCCCCGCCCTTGCCCAGGCCCGGCGCATTCGCAATAAGTTCACGGCTTACTGGCTGTGCTGGGCCCTGGCGGGCGCGGCAGCCGAGCAGCGCGACTATGCCCGCGCCTGGCGCTACCAGCAGCTGGCCACGGCTTACCAGGACAGCCTGCACGTGGAGGAAACCGGCCGCCGCGCCGACTTTAACCGCCACAACACCACCGTGGCCCGGCAGCGCGCGCGCATCGTGCTGCTCACCAAAGACCAGGAGCTGGCCCGGTTGCGGCAGCAACGCCTCATCATCAGCCTGGTACTGCTGGTAGTGCTGCTGGCTGGCGGCGTGGCCGGGGCCGTGTACCTGGTGCGGCAGCGGCAACGCCGCCAGGAGGCCGCCCTGCGCCAGCGCCTGGCCGCCGACCTGCACGACGAGGTGGGCTCGCTGCTCACGCGGCTGTCGCTGGAAAGCTCGCTGCTGAGCGAGGGCCTGCGCCCGCCCCACGAGCAGCAGCAGCAGCTGGCGCAGCTAGTGAGCGTGAGCCAGCAGGCCCAGCGCCAGCTGCGCGACGTGGTGTGGAGCATCCGGCCCGACTACGACACCATGCCCCACCTGCTCGACCAGATGCGCGAGCATGGCTACGACCTGCTCGGGGCCGCCGGCCTGGAGTTCGACTTTCATGCCGACGAAGAAGTATCCGACACTGAGCTATCTACGCTGGCCCGACAGCACCTCTACCTCATCTATAAAGAAGCCTTGCACAACGCTGTGAAGCACGCCCGCGACGCTACTGCGGTGCTGGTGCGGCTGGCTTTGGACGGCCCCGCCCTACGCCTGACCGTGCAGGACGATGGCACCGGCACCGCCGCCCCCGGCCGCTCCAACGGCCTGGGACTCGACAGCATGCGCCAGCGCGCCGAGGCGGCCGACGGCGCCGTGCGCTACGACACCGCGCCGGGCCAGGGCTTTACGGTGCGGGTGTGGCTGCCGCTGGCCGGCCAGCGCCTGCGGCCGGCCCCCGAGCTGGCCGGGACCGCACAGCTGTAGCCGCCCCACTCGCCGACTGCACCATCGGGGGCCGGTAACGGTTGCCCGGGGCCTGCCTGCCGGTGAGTCAGGCTCCCAAAGCTCCGCGACCGGTGGTCGCGGAGCTTTTTTGTGCCGGGTGCCCGCCGGGCCTGCGGCGCGGGCCTGCTACTGGGCCGGGGCACAAATTCACATTCTGATGTGAGGCGCGGCATGGCAGCCGGGCCGTGCTTTGTGCCTGGTTACGGTCCGTCATATCGGAACCAACACCGGCCTATGAGACAACTATTTACCCTTGGCGGACTGAGCCTGCTATCAGCCTTGACTACCCCGCAATTAGCGCAGGCCCAGACGCCGGCTGGGGTGGGCATTGGCACCACCATGCCCGCGCCCTCGGCCGCGCTCGAGGTGCGCAGCACCACGCAGGGCCTGCTGCTGCCCCGCCTGACGCTGGCCCAGCGCAACGCCATGGGCACGGGCAGTATCGCCGCCCCGGTGCCGGGCCTGGTGATTTACCAGACCAACAACACGCCTGGCCTCTATGCCTACGACGGCACTGGCTGGGTGCGCTTGGCCGCCGACAACCTCGGCAACCATACGGCCACCCAGAACCTGAACCTGGCCGATAACCTCCTGGTGGGCGGCACGGCAAGCACCCCGGGCACGACGGGCATAGGCATCGATGCGAATGGCTTGGTAGGCATCGGCCGCAGCCCGGCGCTATACCGCCTCGACGTGAGCAGCACCAACCACCTAGGGGCGCGCTTGAGCAGCGCCAGCATCAACGGCACATGGCTTAACCTCACCAACACCAGTTCCGGCGGTGGGGGTTTCACGGTGCTCAGCACCGGCTCGGCCAATGGCGAAGGGGCCAATAAACTCATTTTTAAAACGGGCACGGGGGCAAGTACCGCCGGCGCGGGGCTGGCTTTCGACGGCTCCAGCAAAAACTTCGGCGTCAGCACCTTCGACCCCCAGGCCACCTTGCACGTGGGCGGCAGCGGCAGCACCGTGCGCTTCGATGGCTTGGCCGGCACCGGCACACGCGTGATAACCGCCGATGCCACTGGCAACCTGGGGGCCACGCAGGCTTTTCCCGACGGCACGAACTTCATTCAGAACCAGACGGCTCAGCAAGCCAGTTCGAGCTTCAACGTAAGCGGCGCGGGCACCGTGGGCGGCTTGCTCACGGCGGGCTCGGCCACCGTGACCGGGGCCAGCACGCTGGCGGCCACGACGGTAAGCGGCACGACGAACATCAACTCGGGCACCAGCACGGCTACCACCAACATCGGCACCGGCAGCGGAGCCAGCCCGGTGAACATCGGCAACAGCGCCGGGGCCGTGGCCGTGGCGGGCAGCACCATCGGCCTGACCGGCACCACCACTATCACCGGCACAGCCACCGTCAGCGGACTCAGCACTTTGGCGGCAACCACCATTGCCGGAACGGCCAACCTCAACACCAGCGGCTCGGCCGCCACCAACATTGGCACCGGCGGCAGCGCGGGCACCGTCAGCATCGGGCGCACGGCCGGCACCGGCACCGTGACCGTGAACGGCACCACCAACATCAACAACGGCACTGGCTCGGCCGCCACCAACTTGGGCACCGGCACCAACGCGGGCACCGTCACCATCGGCCGCAGCGGCGGCACGGTGCGGGTGGCTAACTTGGGCGCGGGCCTGGTGACGAGCGATGCCAGTGGCAACCTGAGCGTGAGCGACGCCCCCGATGGCACCAACTTCATTCAGAACCAGACGGCGCAACAGGCGGGCTCGAACTTCAACGTAAGCGGCGCGGGCACCGTGGGCGGCTTGCTCACGGCGGGCTCGGCCACCGTGACCGGGGCCAGCACGCTGGCGGCCACGACGGTAAGCGGCACGACGAACATCAACGCGGGCACCAGCACGGCCACTACCAACATCGGCACCGGCAGCGGGGCCAGCCCGGTGAACATCGGCAACAACGCCGGGGCCGTGGCCGTGGCCGGCAGCACCATCGGCCTGACCGGCACCACCAACCTGAACACCAGCGGCGCGGCCGCCACCAACATCGGTACGGGCAGCACCGCCGGCACCGTGACCATCGGCCGTAGCGGCGGCACGGTGAAAGCCGCCAACCTGACCACGGCCGGCATTGTGACCAACGCGGCCGACGGTACCCTGGGCACGGCTACCGCCGCCAGCCTCGACGCTACCACCGCCAGCAATGGCCTGACTAAAAGCGGCAGCAACCTTACGCTGGGCGGCACCCTGGACCAAGCCACCACCATTGCTCAGGCCGGCAACGCCGTCAGCTTCACGGGGGGCAGCGTCGGCATCGGCACTGCCAGCCCCGCCGCCACCCTCGACGTAAACGGCAGTCTGCAGGTAACTTCCAACGTCGCCCCCTATTCGCTAGGGCAGGCCACGATAATTGGCAATCTTTTCAGCCCCGCTGTCACCAACGTAGGTCAGTCTTTTCAATTGCCAACCGCCGGCAGTATCGTCAGCATTCAGGCCACCTCGCTGGTAAGCTACACCACCACGCTGACGCTGTATGCCGGCATTGGCTTTGGGGGCACGGCCCTGACCAGCCCGCAGACGTTTACGTTTGCGGCTGGCACCCCCACTACCGTGATGCTCAGCAGCCCAGTGGCTCTGGCAGCGGGCACCTACACGTTTGGCTTTGCTTCGGGGCAGCAGCTGCAAGTTGGTGCGGGCAGCTCCTATGCCGAGGGGGCTACCTATTATTACGGTTCTTCCCAATCAGCCTACGACCTGGCGTTCGCCGTCAACTTCACGGGTAGTGCGCTGGTCTTATCTGCCAGCGAAACTACCGGGCGGGTAGGGATAGGTACCGGCAGCCCAACAGCTACGCTGGATGTGGCAGGCGATGCCCAGGTGCGCGGCAATAGCCTGATGGGCGGCAATAGCATCGTGAGCGGCAACTGCCTGGTGAGCGGCAACGTGGGCATCGGCACCAGCGCCCCCGGCGCCAAGCTCGACGTGAATGGCTACCTGCGCGTGGCCGGCGTCGGCGCGCCCGTGGCCAACAGCGCGGTGCCCAGCGTGGCCTACCTGAAGCTCACCGCCACCATGCCCAGCACGGCCAACAGCCAGGTGCTGGTGGCGCATGGGCTGAGCGATGCCAA
>Ga0247804_10001479_pt1 | contig 10895 bp, 10 predicted proteins | sample UWRJL029104C1_FD_181142 | JGI IMG/M metagenome (GOLD analysis project Ga0247804, IMG submission 181142) | Plant litter microbial communities from Arlington Agricultural Research Station in Wisconsin, United States - UWRJ-L029-104C-1 | ecosystem: Environmental > Terrestrial > Plant litter >...
AACATCCATTATATATTTCGGAAATACTGTGCCGGGTTACTGGCACCGATGCTCTTCATGCTTCAAAAAGCGAAACTATGTTCGCATCGCTTGAGCCAGCAGAGGCACAATTATTGAAGGCACTAAAAGAAGATGACTCTCTTTTCGTGGAGGAAAAGCAAAATCTCTTCATTGATGAAGTTAGGGAGACTCAATTGTGGTGCGAAATATTTGAGAAGGTGTGCATTGAAGACAGAAACGCGAAAATTGTCGACAAGTTATGGACGGGCCTACCTATTGACTTTATTGGATGGGTTCTCGATGGTTTGAAAGCGTTAAATAAGTTATTGGAGACTGAAGATGGAGCGCTTGGATGGACATCGAAACCGCCGGTATTTGCTATATGCATGCGCATTATCTTATGTGCAAATGCAGTTTTGGCACATCAAGACATTCTTGCTCAAGCTGTTAGTAAGAATACAGATAGAGAGTTTCACATTTTCGAGGAAACTGTTGCTGAATTGAAGCAGTTTGTTACCCTCGGTCGGGAGAAAAAAATGCATGGTAGTATATTACATGCCATTATATAGTTTAGAAATATAATATCTCCGAGAATATCATGTAACGGGAAATGCGAGAAACAATATTTTGCAATATATGTGGTATAACAAGCAGTAGTAGCAGACTGGTAAGGCTACCTGATCGACTAATTCTCTATGAAGCCTCATGCAATGGAGATGGGCCGACAGCTTTCTTCGATATGTGTTGCTATGTCAACATCGCACTATAAAATTTGAAACACTATATAAGCCAAGGCTCCAACCATCAGTACGCTCGCTAGATGAAACCACTCTACATAGACAGCCTTACCACATCTTTTTCTAGGTTGCCTCTATATACCAGCTAATTTGCTCATGTTAGGATATCTCAGAATATCTCGAAGCAAGAAATACACCTCCCAAACTCCAAAAATCTTCGAAAACGCCTAATCAAAGCCTGACTCCAGTCAAATTTAAAAAAGAAGATATGGAGCAGAAAACAACCATTGCTTTGATTATTACGTTCTCCTTTGTAATCATCTGTGGGTTGTTCTACATAGCGCTGTCGCGCTTGCATATCTGGGTTTGTGATCCCTCCACAATCTAATTGGCATCTAGCTGACTTTGGGTAGGCTAACATGATGTATGACGTCTCTGAGTAAAAGCTCTTAACAGGAAAATAGTACTGATTTACAATTAGGGCAACTGCTTTGCACGATAACCAATCCACTATTGATGCCGAGGCACAAACCGATACCAATGTCACGGTTACGCATACAGAAACTGTTAAGACTTGAGAAGGGACGGATCTTGGGGTTATTAGGAGGAGCCATGCTGCAATACTATTGTGACTATATTGAACTAAAGAGGAATATGGTGACCCTGGAGGAGGATAGTGTCATGGGGAAGGGAGGATGGAGTCAGATATGTGCGAGAACTTTTGTTGATGAAATTAGCGGATGAAATTCCAGTAACCCTACTAAGATACAGACATCAGTCTCTGAAGGAATTGAACTGCAGTTCTCGTAGTCTGCATTTGCCGTTATCTCATAGTGAGAAGTGTTTCATGAAACCATGAAATAACCCTCTTCTGTCGATATCAATTTGAACTCATTGCTCTTTGGGTAGGATTTATATGCAATGAAAGACGCATCGGTCAGTAAATCTGTTAAACAAGTGAATAATTAGCCGTAGAGTGCCAAGTCAAAATATAGCCAAAGACGAGAAGTATGATACTAGCTTACCTGTAGTGAACATTGGCATGCTGAAACTCATCAAGCATCCATTTGTTCAATATCATCACAGCACCAAGAACTGCTTTTCGGAATGAAGGAACTCCAAGTAGTGATATTAACACTTATATTGACTCTACTCACATCTATGACAGTACGTGGAGCCACAGCTACAAAAATTTTCACCACCATCTTCACTGCCCAAAGCCAAAATCCCGTTACTATATTTTTTCCTTGGATAGAGATCAGTGCTGCACCAATCTACAAGAAGAAGCTTGCAGTCTCAATGCCTACTGCTGCCCTCACCAAAGTAGAAGGAGTTTTTGTGAACGTCATTACGAAGCCTATCGAGACCGGTAATTGGCCTCAACTTCCACGTTCCCTGAAAGGCGGCTTCCAACAAAAGCCTCATGGAACTGGTAGTAAATACCTGGAATGTTCAGAATAGAGCTCCTGGCTTCGAAGTGTCATAGCGGGTGTTACAGCTGCGATTATTCTTTGTACTATTATGATCGGGTTGTTGGTATGGTGTTTGCTGGTTTTCCCACGACCGAGAAGGAAACGCTCCCACAATACACACCATCTAGATAATAAAGGTGAGCATACTTCAGAACCACGCAGATTGAGTTTGGTAGGATAGTTGACAACTACGATATACTTTGTAAAATTTGGACTAATGATTAATTATGTTGCCAGCCGGGTGATTATCACGAACCGTGTCCACGATCACCATGTCAGGTAATGATAATAATAACCAGCATCTTATAAACTCCAACCACAACAAAAAAAGATATCCAGAGAGAGTGCGCATCCTAACACTTGCTTAGCCCGCTCCAGAACCGAATCTAGGAGATATGCTGGACCAGAGTTGCAAACAAAGGCTTCATCAGATCGAGCAGTAACACCAAGTGCGAATGTTACCCGATCATCGTTTGTCCCTGGTGTGTATTTGGTTGGTGGGTTACTAAGATATGTCGACGACCCAAGGCAAAACTCGAAAACGGGTCCAAATCGAATAGCTAAGCAAAAATACCAGTCTCGACATAGAAGTCGGCTTCCGAAAGCAAAGACGAGGGGTAGAGGACTGGAGAGATCTACCCATGCCTTATGCTCAAGAAAGAGAAGAGATAATATCATGCCGTGCAGAAGCTTGGTATGGAAATTGTCTATAGAGAACGCTTCGTCTCTGTTGGCTGGAAGTGACAACGTGCCCTTCAATAAGCCCAGAAACTCAGATTCAGAACTTAAGAGATGTTATCAATATCGATTTTCTCGATTCTATGGTCATATAAATGCAGACATATCATCAAAGAGTGCACATACACCGAAGAACCTGGCCCCTCGACCCTCAAGACGAACCCGAAGTGGATCTCCCGGTCTCATACGTGTAAACTATTCCTATATATATAACAGGCACAAGTGCGGAGATGTCCCTGAGGAGTTGAGACGTCTGGAGTCTGCGAGGTTAAGCAAAGTGCTGGCATAAACATATCAGAGGCGAATATAAGCTCGACATTTAGTTCGAGCGTCGGCGAAGAACTTCTTGAGAGCATAGCTCTTACTCTACCATGAATCATCGCACCACGCTACGTGGCTTGAAATCAATGGCTTGACGATAAATCATGCTATGAGAAATATGGGACACTATCTATAGACACTGCTTTGAACTGCTTGTGGCTTGGAGGAATGCAAGTTGAAACAGCTGCTATGGGATGTTAAGCCGCTGGGTTATCACCGTAATAAATGACATGAGATATTTAAAGCAGAAGATATGTGAAGAAAATGAGGATTTATCATGTGTGAACCTTAACAATTCATTGCAATGAAATGTCAGTACCAAGCAACAAGGACCGTATTACAAATATTATATAACACAGGATTTTGGCTCCAAAACACCAAATCTAGAATATTCTTACCAGCAGCTGCATATTATCCAAGTAGGATTGAGCAAATACTGAGCTTGTGTAAGATTCTTTTCTGTTGTGTGCGTGAAACTTCATTGGTTCTCTCTCGTATTTTCTTTGACTTAGCTACGATACACAGAATCACGGACAATTTTATTTTACGGCTAATTCTTAGAGCTGGTACCTATACTAGCAAGAGATTGATAGCTGCATTGAATTAAGAGCCATATTTTGATAATCTACATCTATTCTAGTTTGTTGGCAAGCACATTACACAAGTGAGTGGAGTGACTTGTTCCACCAGACCACGTCAGTGTTTGCTGGCTTGAGAGCCGACGATTTCATTATGTAGAACTCCCTGAAGATTTGGATACTCATTCTTCTTTAATCGACTAATTTTAGCTAGTTGTAAGTTAGATCTCCCCAACTCTGTAAATTTCAGAGTACTTGCGGAGATGAGCTAAGGGCTGGATACTCTAATAGTCACATCTCGCTATCTTATACCTTTAATGAACTGCTTTAGAAGCTGTTTCGATAGCAGAGAGGCTCCTTTCACAATTATTGCCACGGCCGTAAGCTTCACCACTCATGAGGCTGCTCCTTCTTCACCGCCGATAAGCTTTGCTGGGATCATTTCTATAAGTGTCTTTGGGGTCTTGCTCCTATTTGGAATCTTGATTACACTGGCATTCATATTAATTCGCCTCCAAAAACGACGATCAATTCCAGTTGAATTACGTCCCTGGGATCCTTTCCATGGACATAGGCATCGCTATCGACGCCGATATAGTAGACCTGGATGGCCATACACAGACCAGTACAGATACCCATTAGCTTTCCGAGACACGACAGGTCGTACTGTCGGAATATTACCCCGAAGAGGGAGAGGATTTAACATGGGGGAGGAAGATTCTCAATGGCCAGGATATGCTACCCATGATGCTTTAACATATGGGAGAAGGGGTGTTGGCGTACCACTATATCCTGACCAAGCTAGCCTTCGCCAGGAGGTTCGTGATTATGGACCTGAGCATGAAGAAGCCTTTGGGCCAAGACAATTTGGCAGAGGCGAAGGAATTGTTGATCCTCCCAACTATCCTGTTGCCGCCACAGCATTATCCGGTCGAGAACGGCAGGTATATCCTAGAAGGGAAGGCAATTACGACAGGTTTCAGAGAAACGTTGCTGGAGGAGCAGTATCAGATCCAGACTTTGGTCTACAGGATAGAGATGAGAACCTAAGACCTGGTTCAGAGCGAAGAGTGGACAATAGGGGAGGAAGGTTACCAAGGGAATTCAATCCTCAGCATAGAGATGTCTAAAATACTTTATATTTAACTATGGGAGAAGTTACTGATTCTACAGAGAATTAAGAAATCACATCTATATATGACTGGATGATGACTGACTCTTCATACTCCTGTACATATATCAGGCCATAAGAAGCGATCATTGTTCAGATGAAACCAGTAGCAGAAAAAGTTGGGGCCATATGCTTTTGAATTCCTAAAGCCTATGAAATCCATCAAGCAGTCTCATTAAGCTAAATTAATAAAAGTATTTTTTTAAAGAATGCAGTCATGCAGCCAAAACCTTTTTAACATGTAATTTGTTCTTAGAATTGGATAAAAACAAGAAATACTTCCTGGTATGCATATGCAAGCCTTTGAGAAATGATATGTAGTCATGTTTATCTTCTCAGAGCGATAGGACTAAAAGTAAATTATCAAACCAATTTGCAGCATAACAGTAAAGATGGAAATAGATAAACAAAAGAAATAAAATAGGTGGTGTTGATCATCAACAGACAATTGATAGTTAATATATCTACTCCCTAGGTCACTTGGCTAAAAACATGAATAGCAGAACAATATGATGTGTGGAGAGCAAAGAGGCGTGCACGTAGCAATGTGGCCCGAGCGTCGCAAGCATGCTTTCATGACGACGCTTGGGGCTCAACACCACCACCAGGCTGAACTGTGTACCATACAAACCTTTTTTAAAACAACGACGTTTGCTATTGACAACCAGCACTCATTAAGACGTTAATTTATCTCGGCAAGCTCCAGACGGAGCCCGAGTGATTGCACCATGTGGAACGATGAGGATAACAACCCCTACGGGACCAGCTTCGAAAGAAGAGATTCAATCACCTCATCCACACAGAACCCAAACTCCCCAGGTTCCCGTGAGTTCTTCCAATTCTTCTTTCCTCTTGCCTGGCCACAAGATGATGTATTCCATTTGCATAGATGATGGCTCAGACACTGACGCCGATTGGGAGCAACTAGATCAAGACTTTCCTGGTCTTCACACCCCTCCCGCAACCAGCTCTACTGAAGGCGAGGATACGAGGAAAGCTTACGAAAGCGACGAGAGCGATGATGAGCATGGAGAGCCTACACAGGCGGCGCCTAAAAGAAAAAAGGGTGGTTATGATAGTCGCATTGAGCAGATACTTTACGAGAATCCTGAATTACCAATTCTAATTGTTGATGCGGGAAAGAGTATTGAAAGTGGAGGCAAATATATTGTCTATACTATTAGGACGGGGGTATGTTTTATAAGCTTCCGCTCTGTGTGTGGACTGACATATGGCTAGGACTTGGAAGTGCGACGCCGTTATTCCGAGTTTGCGTCTCTAAGAGAGGCGCTTTCACGGCTACACCCTACTCTGATCATACCTCCAATTCCAGAAAAGCATACTATGGCAGACTACGCAGCAAAACCAACGACCGCAAAACAAGACCAACAGATTATCGATCTAAGAAAGCGAATGCTAGCGGTTTTCCTCAATAGATGCCGGAGAATGAACGAGGTTCGAAACGATGGTGTTTGGTGGAGATTTTTGGATCCAAATTCAAGTTGGGTAAGTTACATATGTCAGATTGAGGAACCATTGCTAACATATATCAGAATGAGGTCTTACATTCGCATCCCATCGCATCCATTCCTAAATCAAGCATGAAAGCCCCACCACTTGACCCCGCCAACCCCTCACCAGCTCACGCATTCCTTCCTATTCCTGCTGCTTCTGCAAAACTAAAGGCGGCATCAAACTCGCCACTAAATCCACAGGGAATGCCTCACGCGCCATCTGAATATGCTGCGAGTCCTTCTGCTGCTGCCCATACAATACCCGGCCCCCAACTCTTTGGTCGATTCCCCCCCGACTCTCAAAATCTCTCCGAGCAGGCTCTCGATCCATACTTTATCAACTTCGAATCAGCTACCAAAGACCTTGAAATGTTACTTACTGGCTCGATTGAAAAGGTTAACCGTAGAACTTTAACACACCTTTCTACTTTATCACAAGACCTTTCCGAACTTGGAGCGAGATTTAATGGCTTCTCTCTTTCAGAATCTGATCCATCACTTGCATCAGCAATAGAAAAGATTGGACAAGCTGCCGATTACTCTTATTTAGCAACAGAAGAACTATCAGGAACGCTGGGTGCTAGTTTTGCTGAGCCTATGCGTGAGAGCGCTCAATTTGCTGGGATTGTTCGGAACGTTCTTCGATACCGTATATTAAAGCGAGTACAACAAGAAATGACGAATGACGAGTTAGCAAAGAAGAGAGCACTACTGGCATCACTTGAGAACAGCGAGTCTGAAGCTAAGAGAATTGAGCAATACCTCAGTAGCAGTGGTACTCTGAACACACCTAGACGTTCTAATTCATCAGCAAGAGATCCCCCACCTCCTTCGAGACGAGATCAAGATGATACTGCATCGATCGATTCCGACTTCCCACCTACACACGGTGACGGGTCAAGCCCGCCAACTGCAACACAAGGTGCGCCGCAAGATGAAACCTCACCTACTCATCGAAAAAGCACAAGTGGAAACTTCATAACCAATAAGATTTTTGGTCGCATCAGCCACGCAGTACATGGTGTAGTGGATGTTGACCCCGAGAGGACTCGACGAGATTTGATTGGAAAGACAAGAGAGACAATTGGACAGTTGGAGCAAGCACAACAGGCTTCGGAGCAAGATGTTCGGAATGCCAGTGCGGGTATTTTGAAAGACCTTAAGCGATTCCAGGCCGAGAAGGAGGATGATTTGAAGCGGTACATGGTAAGCAATTCTATACCCTAATAATCCACGTTGTATTAACTAGCATCAGCTTGCATATGCTAAAGCTCAGATCGATTGGGCCAAAAAGAACAAGGAAACATGGGAAGAAGCTAGAGCGGAAGTCAATAAGATAACTGAGGATTGAGAAGCTAACAACAGGTTTGGACTTTGCCCCTCAGGTTACCAAGGAGTTTGTGAACTATCGTGTAGTTTAATCACCCTCTGCCCCTATCAAGGCAGTCATAGACTCAAGAATACCATTTAATTCAAGAAATGTAACTCTTATCGAAGTTTCGTGACTTTGGAATTTGCCAAGTATACTTCAGCCACGAGGCTGATCTTTAGACGAGGCTGAAGTTGGGGAATCTGGGGTAATGACGTACATCAAGATGGGTAACATTATCCTCGGCTTGAAGATGAACGCATCCTTGAGTTGGTTCTGTCTATTCTTCTCTCGTTTGCTTACATTTCATCTGGATTCTTAGTTTATCTACGATTCCAAGCATAATTTTCATTTTATAGCTCCCTGTTGGAGGTGCTAAGTATCGACAGTATAGAACATGGCCAATATCTACAATAGTCAACTTGTTCGTAAATCTTTGATAAGCTAAAAGAATAGTTACTAATTTCCCTCTAGGATGCTTTCGAGCTCTATCATAAGACTCTGGAAGAGAGGCGCTCTTCCTCGCCAGAAACCGGGCCCGCCCTTCCAGCATTAGGCCACGCCATTGCAGGTTCAACTGGAACAGCAATTTCAAACTTAGCACTGTATCCTTTGGACCTCGTTATAACTCGACTACAAGTCCAGCGCCAATTGCGAAAGTCTTCTGAAGCTGCCGAGGAAGGCGAGTATAAGGGTGTGCTTGACGCATTTAATCAGATATATCACAAGGAAGGAGGAATATCTGCTTTCTACGGCGGAGTTTGGCAAGATACAGCAAAATCGTTATCTGATTCGTTCTTATTTTTCTTATTTTACAATTACATGCGTACTAGTAGGCTTCAGGTATGTAGGTTTTGATTGAAGGTTTTCTCATGTAGCTGATTTTTGTTTCAGAAACATGGTGCGCATGCAACCTCACTTCCAGTTCTGGATGAACTGAGTGTTGGGGCATTAGCTGGAGCATGCTCCAAGTTCTTCACAACACCAATTTCCAATATTGTTACTAGGAAAAAGACAGCATCGATGTTATCTGCTCGTTCAGGTTCTTTCTCCAAAGAACCATCTGTTACAGACATTGCTTCCGACATTCGATCAGAGAAAGGCATTCAGGGGTTCTGGTCTGGCTATTCAGCCTCCTTGGTTCTGACTCTGAATCCGAGCATTACTTTTTTCTTATATGAATTTTTCAAGAGGGGACTCCTTCCTCGCTCTAAGCGGGACGATCCTGGAGCAACATTAACATTTCTTATGGCTGCTGTCAGCAAAGCCATAGCTTCGACGATCACTTATCCATTCTCTCTTGCCAAAACCCGAGCTCAGATCTCAGCGTCACCACCTGTCAATCCTGAATCCGCAGCAGAGGTGAAAGAAAAGGTTGAGACGATAGACAATAAAACCCAAGCCAAGAAGGCTGGTAGGGAGGCTAAAGCTATCGCGAAGAAATCTACCGTATTCAACACCATTCTGCACATCTACAGAACTGAAGGAGCTGCCGCTCTATACGAAGGTGTCTGGGGAGAGATTTTCAAAGGTTTTTTCAGTCATGGGATTACGATGCTTATTAAAGAAGCGGTTCATAAGCTCATTATTCAAACTTACTTTTTGATTTTAAAGGCTTTGAGGAAGTATCCTAGTCCTAGCGAATTAGCTGCTCAAGCTGGAGAAACTATACAAGAAAATGCGGAGAAAGCTACCGGAATAGTGAAAGACAGCGTTGAAGATGTTGTGGAGAAAGTCGGAACAGTAGTTCAGGATGGAAAAGAAGCACTTGGGATGGCAAGAGAGAAGTTTGACGAGTTTGGGACAAATACAACTGATACAGCAAAAGGTACTTTGCAAGATGGCAAAGCAGCTGTAGGTTCTGCTGGGACTAAACTTGGCACAGAAACCACAGCTGGCAAGAAAACTGTGGAGGGATCCCATGACCTTCCTAGTAAGGAAGCTGGTCATCTTCTTGGTAATGCGCAGGAACAGCTGGGCGGGAAAATTGAAGAGATCGGAAAAGGTATTAAGTCTGACAAATAGGTAGGGTTTGGTTTGGTGAATTTGTATATTACTATGTAACTTTTTATTGGGTGGTCCAGTTGGTTTGGAGGGTCGTTTGTAACATTTGGTTTGTCCTGTACACGTCGAACGAATCGTTTTTCTACATTCCCAGGATGAATTCCCAGGATGACGCAGTCTCTCATTTTCATTTTGGCCGCAAAGATCAATCAAATTAGTAGAGTGCTTATACTTTAATAGCCTCGATGCGATTATTCTTATGAAAAAAGAGAAGCTGTTCAGTGCTCTTATACTTGGATCATGCTTACTTTGATGTCTCTTAAAGCAGGTAAAGATCTGGCATTTTGTTTCTAGATCCACTTTCCTATATTCCATCTCGTCTAGATTCCAACGTCAAGACTAGGCATTAACTCTACAGAAGTAGCATGTCCTCCTTGATCGCTTCCTTTGTGACTATTTCGTCTTTTGCCACGTAAGATGTATGATTCACTCGGCTCAAAGGGAGCGCGTTGCTAACGCGCTTATTCCATTCTTGGTTTTCTATGCTCGTTATTTACAACACCATTAAGTTGATCTCGGACTTCACAAAACAAGCACATCATCTAAAACAAACCCTTCATTTCCAGCTGCATTCGGCCTATATTCAAGATGTGTTATCCAACATACCGAGAATACACATGTGGTTGCAAGAAGGCAAACCTCACCATCTACTGCCCTGGTAGATACCAGCACAACATGCATCTCTGCAGAATCTTCACCCTAGATGCTCGGCCATTAATGCCATATCGCCAACAATGTGCTTTTCATGCATATACCGCCCCACGTCAGAAGAAAAAGCTTGTTAAGAAGCTCAATGAGGGTGTTAACAAGACGCTGGAGAAGTGGATTCAGCTGGAGGACGAGACAGAGATCCCTGGCGATTTTGAAGTGTGCGGTCCAATCGAGCCTTACTATTCTGGTGGAGTAATCTGACCTAGAACATTGATCATCT
>Ga0247804_10001480_pt1 | contig 10891 bp, 7 predicted proteins | sample UWRJL029104C1_FD_181142 | JGI IMG/M metagenome (GOLD analysis project Ga0247804, IMG submission 181142) | Plant litter microbial communities from Arlington Agricultural Research Station in Wisconsin, United States - UWRJ-L029-104C-1 | ecosystem: Environmental > Terrestrial > Plant litter >...
CCCTTGCCGGGCATTCTGCTTGCTTGTTTTTATGATTCGTTCGCTATTCGTTACCCTGGGGGTGCTGGCCGCTGCCACGCTGCCCACCCTGGCCCAAAATACCAACTCGGGCACCGACAAATTTGCCCAGCTCGAAACCCTGCTGCCCACCCCCAACACCTACCGCACCGCCAGCGGCGCCCCCGGCCACCAGTACTGGCAGCAGCGCGCCGACTACGCCATCCGGGTGACTTTGGATGATGCCAAACAGGCCATCAGTGGTTCCGAAACCATCACCTATACCAACCTCTCGCCCGACGTGCTGCCCTACCTCTGGGTGCAGCTCGACCAGAATATCCTGGATAAAAACTCCATGACCACCGCCACCCAGGTCATGCAGATTGAGGGCGGCAAGCTGCCCTTCCAGGCCGTGGAAAACCTGGTGGAGAAGAGCTTCGACGGCGGCTTCAAAATCGAGGCCGTAACCAGCGCCGGCGGCCAGCCCCTGAAGTACACCATCAACCACACCATGATGCGCATCGACCTGCCCACGCCCCTGCGGCCCCGGCAGAAGGTGAGCTTCGGCGTGAAGTGGCACTACAACATCAACGACCAGCTGAAAATCGGCCAGCGCAGCGGCTTCGAGTACTTCCCCGACGACCAGAACTACCTCTACGAAATCGCGCAGTTTTACCCCCGCATGGCCGTGTACCACGACGCCAAGGGCTGGCAGCACAAGCAGTTTCTGGGCAACGGCGAGTTCACCCTGCCCTTCGGCGACTACAAAGTGAGCATCACCGCCCCCGCCGACCATGTGGTGGGTGCCACCGGCACCCTGCAGAATGCCAGCCAGGTGCTGACTTCGGCCCAGATGAGCCGCCTCAACCAGGCCAAGAACGCGAAGAAGCCCGTCCTCATCATCTCGCAGGACGAGGCCACCCGCAACGAAAGCAGCCGCGCCAAAGGCACCAAAACCTGGAATTTCGCCGCCAAAAACGTGCGCGACTTCGCCTGGGCCAGCTCGCGCAAGTTCATCTGGGATGCCATGCAGATTATGCAAAGCGGCAAGCCCGTGCTGTGCATGAGCTACTACCCCAAAGAGGGCAACCCGCTGTGGGGGCAGTACTCGACCGAAGTAGTGGCGCACACCATCAAAACGTACTCGAAATACACCATCCCCTATGCTTACCCGGTGGCTATTTCGGTGCACGGCCCGGTGGGCGGCATGGAGTACCCGATGATTTGCTTCAACGGCGGCCGCCCCGAGAAGGACGGCACCTACTCGGCCGACCGGAAGTACGGGATGATTTCGGTGATTATCCACGAAGTGGGCCACAACTTCTTCCCGATGATTATCAACTCCGACGAGCGGCAGTGGACCTGGATGGACGAGGGCCTCAACACCTTCTGCCAATACCTGAGCGAGCAGGAATGGCAGCGCGACTACCCCAGCCGCCGGGGCGAGCCGAAGAACATCGTGGAGTACATGCGCACCGACAAGACCCTGCAGGTGCCCATTATGACCAACTCGGAATCGGTGTTGCAGTTCGGCAACAATGCCTACGGCAAGCCCGCCACGGCCCTCAATATCCTGCGCGAGACGGTGATGGGCCGCGAGCTATTCGACTATGCCTTCAAAACTTACGCCCAGCGCTGGGCCTACAAGCACCCCGAGCCCGCCGACTTCTTCCGCACCATGGAAGACGCCTCGGCCGTGGACCTCGACTGGTTCTGGCGCGGCTGGTTCTACACCACCGACCGCTGCGACTTGGCCCTCGACGGCGTGCGCTACTTCAACATCGACACCCGTAACCCCGGCGTGGAGAAAACCCGCCAGCAAAAGCAGCGTGCCGCCGAGCCCCAAACCCTCTCGCAGCAGCGCAACGCCCAGGACATCAAGCAAACCCTGGTAGACGAAAAGCCCGAGCTCAAGGACTTCTACAACGACTACGACCCCCTGGCCGTGACCGAGGCCGACAAGCAGCAATACTTCGACTACCTTAAAACCCTCACGCCCCAGCAGCAGCAGCGCCTCAGCGACAACCTGCACTTCTACGAACTCAGCCTGCGCAACGTGGGCGGCCTGGTGATGCCCGTCGTCATCCAGCTGACTTACGACGACGGCACGCAGGAAATCCAGAACATCCCGGCCGAAATCTGGCGCAAAAACAACGAGCAGGTCAGCAAAGTCCTTGTTACCAGCAAGCCCGTCATCAGCTTCGTGCTCGACCCCTACCTGCAAACCGCCGACACCGACCTTGGCAACAACGCCTTCCCGCGCCAGCCCGCGCCCTCGCGCTTCGAGCTGTTCGAGCAGGGCCGCGCCGCCGGCAACAACTTGCGCCAGCCGCAGAACCCCATGCAGCAGCAGCGTAACGCCAGCCCCCTGCAAAAGCAGGAGCAGAAACCGACGAAGTAACGCGAAACTCCGTTTCCGCGACGAGCGCAGCGAGTTACCATGCGTTTGCTGACGCTTGATACTCGCTACGCTCGTCGCGGAAACGGAGTTTCGCGCTACAGCAAAGCTGCCTCTACTGATTCATTAATCTCCACCCGCCCCGGATACACCTTCAGCGCCTCCGCCAGACACACCATTGCCGCCTCCAAATCGCGCTGGTTAAGCACGTAGGCCAAGCGCACTTCCTGCTGCCCCAGCCCCGGCGTCTGGTAAAAGCCATTGGCCGGCGAGAGCATCAGCGTCTGGTTGTCGTGCGAAAATTCCTCCAGCAGCCACTGGCCAAACAGCTGCGCATCATCCACCGGCAGGCGGGCGATGACGTAGAACGCGCCGCCGGGCACCGGGCAGCTCACGCCGGGCATGGCCCGCAGGTGGCGCACGGTGAGGTCGCGGCGGGCCTGGTATTCGGCCCGGGTTTCGTCGAAGTAGGAGGGTGGCAGCTCGGCGGCGGCCTCGCCCAGCAGCATGCCCAGGCCGGGCGGGCTGATGCGCATCTGGGCGAAGCGGAAGGCGGTGTTCCACACCTGCTGGTTGCGCGTCACGAGCGCGCCGATGCGGGCCCCGCAGGCGCTGTAACGCTTCGAGATAGTGTCCATCACTACTACGTGCTGCTCGCTGCCGGGCAGGCTGAGGGCGCTGGTAGCGGTGGCGCCGTCGTAGCAGTATTCGCGGTAGGCCTCGTCCGAAAGCAGGTACAAATCATGCTGCTGGCAGAGGCCGAGCAGGGCTTCCAGCTCGTCGCGCCGGTACACGTAGCCGGTGGGGTTGCTGGGGTTGCAGAGCAGAATGGCCTTCGTGCGGGGCGTAATCACGGCCTCAAAATCGGCCAGCGGTGGGAGGGCAAAGCCGTCTTCGAGATGAGCCGTCACGGTCACAATCTTCACCCCGGCGGCAATGGCAAAGGCCGTGTAGGTGCCGTAAAACGGCTCGGCCACAATCAGCTCATCCCCCGGGTTTAAGCAAGTCAGGAAAGCAAACAGGATGGCCTCGCTGCCTGCCGTCGTCACTAGTATATCCTCAAACTGCGCCGGAATGCCCGCCCGCTGGTAATAAGTCACCAGCTTGCGGCGGTAGCTCTCAGTGCCCGCGCCGTGGCTGTAGCCCAGCACGCCGATGTGCGCCTGCTGCACGGCTTCGAGCAGCTGCGGCGGCGTCTGAATGTCGGGTTGCCCGATATTGAGGTGGTAAACTGTTTTGCCTTGGGCCTTAGCGGCTTCGGCATACGGGGCCAACTTCCGAAAGGGCGAAACCGGCATGGCTTGCCCTCGCTGCGATATTTCCAACATGCCCACAAAGTTACGGCAGGCAGGCCGTTACTTCCGCCACAGCTGGTGCGGATAGAACAATAAGCTGACTGATAGTTGCAGATTCCCTTCTCGCGTATTCTCGGCATAGGTATCGCCCAGCCGCCCGTTGTCCGAGGTCCAGGAGGCTCCCCCGGCTACTTGTATTTGCAGGAAATTGCCCGCATCTGCGGTCGGGTTAATACGAAGAAAGCCCATTGGCTCCACCCGCAGCATCGAGCTCAATCCGACGGGTAATCCTCGGTTAGTCAGCGCGTCAAATTGCACATCGGTGACGCGTAAAGCTCCGCCCCCGCCCATGATGCGCCCCTGAAAGACCGCAAAAAACTCCCCGAAAATGGTATAGTAGCGCGCATCATACACCCGCCATCGCTCGTCAATAGACGTTCTGGGGCCCAATAAACCATCACTATCAATAAAGCCCCGACGGTTGTGGGCCCGCCCGTAGCCGCCCAGTCCACCTATCACCAGGCGGTTGGTAGGACAGTAGTAACCGCCCGCTGCTAGCTCAAATTGCCGCACCCGAAAAAAGGTCGTATCCGTCGCATTATCATCGGGAAGGCCATTGCGGAAGCCTCCTGCCGCCCGCACCAGCACGTGTTTTACTGGTGAATAGGTGACTGCTCCCTCCGCCCGGAAATTGGCGTTCAGCGTCGCGGCTACCTCCACCTCGCCCCGGTCACGAATGTTGGGCGCCGCACACTTCATCGGGGTATACACGGTGCAGCTGCCCAGGCTCAGAGCAGCAGATGCAAGTAGGAGATTTTTCATAGGTAGAAGTAAGGGCAGTAAAGCTAAGGCGTTTAACTGAAAAAGCCTCCGCAGCAGGCGCTACAGAGGCTTTTCAGTAAAGGAATTAAGCGCCGGCTTACTTCGCGTAAGCCACGGCCCGCATCTCCCGAATCACGGTAATTTTAATCTGACCGGGATACTGCATCTCTTTCTCAATCTTTTGCGAGATTTCGTAGCTCAGCTCGCTGGCGCGCTCGTCGGTCACGTTCTCGGCGTCCACCATCACGCGCAGTTCGCGGCCGGCCTGGATGGCAAAGCACTGATTGACGCCCTTGAAGCCGTTGGCCGTTTCCTCCAACTGCTTGAGGCGCTTGATGTAGCTCTCCATCATCTCGCGCCGGGCGCCGGGGCGCGAGCCCGAAATGGCGTCGCAGGCCTGCACGAGCGGCGAAATCATGGCCGTCATCTCGATTTCGTCGTGGTGGGCGCCGATGGCATTCACCACGTCGGGGTGCTCCTTCCACTTCTTGGCCATTTCCATGCCCAGGATGGCGTGGGGCAGCTCAGGCTCCTCGGTACTCACTTTACCGATGTCGTGCAGCAGGCCGGCGCGCTTGGCTTTCTTCACGTCGAGGCCCATCTCGGCGGCCATCGTGGCGCAGAGGTTGGCTACTTCGCGGCTGTGTTGCAGCAGGTTCTGGCCGTAAGATGAGCGGAAGCGCATGCGGCCCACCATCTTAATCAGCTCCGGGTGCAGGCCGTGAATGCCGAGGTCGATGATGGTTTTCTCGCCGATTTCGACGATTTCCTCCTCGATTTTCTTAGTCGTTTTGGCCACGATTTCCTCCACGCGGGCGGGGTGAATCCGGCCGTCCTTCACCAGCAAGTGCAGCGAGAGGCGGGCGATTTCGCGCCGTACCGGGTCGAAGCCCGAGATGATGATGGCCTCCGGCGTATCATCGACGATGATTTCGACGCCCGTAGCGGCTTCCAGGGCGCGAATGTTCCGACCTTCGCGGCCGATAATCTTGCCCTTAATATCGTCGCTCTCAATGTTGAATACCGACACGCAGTTCTCAATGGCATGCTCCGAAGCGGTGCGCTGAATGGTTTCCAGCACAATCTTCTTGGCATCTTTGGTGGCCGTCAGTTTAGCCTGCGCCACCGTGTCCTTGATGTAGGAGCTGGCCTGAATCTGGGCTTCGTTTTTCAGCGAGTCCACCAGCTGCTCGCGGGCTTCTTCGGCCGTGAGGTTGGCAATGGTTTCGAGCTGGCGCTGGACGGTTTGGATTTGGGCTTCAGCTTCTTGCTCTTTTTCTTCCAGCTCGGCCATCTTTTCCTCGTGGGCGAGGCGGCGCTGCTCGGCCTGGCTTTCCAGCTTGTCGCGCAGGGCTTGCGTATCGGTCTGGTTTTTCTCACGGGCACGCTCCAGGTCGGTTTCCTTTTTCTGGAGCTGCTCCAGCTGGCGCTGGGTGGTGTCGGTGAGCAGCTTGATGCTGTGTTCCTGCTCGGTTACACCCTGGCGGCGCTCGCTGAGCTCCTGGTCGAGGGCCTGCTTCAGGCGGCGGCTTTCCTGGTCAAACTCGTTGCGCAGGTTCTTGAACTTGTTTTTCGACTGTTCGAGCCGCTCGTCGGCCTGCTTAATTTTTTCGTCGCGCAGGCGGTTGCCTTTTTCTTCGGCTTCGCGCAGAATCTGTTGGGCGCGCGCTTCGGCCGCGCCCTCGTGGTCTTGCCGGGCTTTGCCGGCCATCTGTTTACCAACGAAGTAGCCAGCCGCAAGGGCCACTACTGCCGCAAGCAGACAGTATAAAATGATAGGGGACATTAAGATGGTTTTTTGAAATGAATTAAAAAACCACAGCCTCCGGAAACGTTTTCACTCCTGGTTTCGGCGGTGCGGCCGGTTGCCGCACCCGCCCGAAGCCGGGCCAAAGAGTCTATATGTAGTGCGTCGGGCGGCTTACGCCACCCGCTGCACCACGCCTGCGAGCAGCCCGTCAAGTCGGGCCAGTCGCTCAGTCAGCGCCGCGTCGGTGCCGTCTTTTTCCATGCTTACCTTCAATTGGTCAGCCATCGTAGCGAGTGCCACCATGGCCAGAAGGTCCTGTTTGTCCTGAATGCCGTAACCTTCCCGAAACTCGCGCAGCTTCTCGCCCAGCAGCCGTCCGGCCAGGCGCAGACGCTCCTCATCCTGCACGTCCACGCGCATGGGATAGTCGCGGTCAGCGATGCGAATTTTGATAGGTATCTCCGTCATTTAGTGATGAGTAGGGGTAATGTAGGTGAGATTTCTAGCTTATTCCCTCAAATAGGCAAGGCATTTATCCAGTTCGCGGATGTATTCGTTCAGGCGATGTTTAAGCTCGTTGGCGTGGGTGGGTTCCCCAGCTATGGTTTGGACAAGTTTAACAATATTTTCTTGGTTTTGGCGCTCTTTCAATTGCCGGTCCCGTTCGCGCACGTCGGCGCGCAGCTGCTGCACGGTGGTGTTGGCATCGGCCAGCTCCTCGCGCACCTGCTGATAGGCAGTTACTAAAGCCGTCACCTGCCGTTCGAGGCGGTCGAGTTGCGCAAGCTGTTGGGAGGAGGCCACGGGGAAAATATTTTTTGGGTGAAGGTACAGCATGCAGCGCAAGCTTCAGCTTACGACGTGCGGAGCGGGTATTTCACGTCGGGAAAACGCCCGAAACTCGCTGCGCTCGGCGCAAGCTAAAGCATGCGCTACAATTGCTATTTCCGAATCAGCGCGCCGGCCTGCTTCTCAAACTGGCCGATGAGCTTCTGCATGGTTTGCTCGATGGCCTGCTCGCTCAGCGTTTGGGTGAAGTCCTGCAGGGTGAAGCTCACCGAGTACGACTTCTTGCCCTCGCCCAGGTTCGGGCCTTCGTACACGTCGAACACGTTGATGCTCTGCAGGAGTTTCTTCTCCGTGCGGCGGGCAATCTGCTGCAATTGGTCGAAGGTCACAGTTTTATCAACCACCAGCGACAAGTCGCGCCGCACTTCCGGAAACTTCGACAGCTCGCGGGCGGCCAGCGTGGGCTTGTATTTGCGCACCAGGCCGTCCCAGTCCAGCTCGGCGTACCACACGGGCTGCGTCACGTCCAGCTGCTTCAGCACCGAGGGCGACACGGCCCCGAGTTGCGCCAGCGGCTGATTATGCACCAGCAGCGCCAGTCCACCGGCCAGGTAGGCGTGCTGCACCGGCTGCGAGGCCGCCCCGCCGAAGCCCAGCGCCGCCAGTACCTGCTGCACCGCGCCCGCCAAATTATGGAATGCGGCTTTCTCCGACTTCTGCTGCCAGGTTTCGCCGTTGGCGTTGCCAGTCAGGTAAATTACCAGCTTGTTCTTTTCCTGATACTTGCCGTTTTCGTTCTGGTGGTAGGTTTTGCCGAACTCGTAGAGCTTCAAGTCGCGCTGCCGGCGGTTGATGTTGTGCCGAATGGTTTCCAGGCCCGAATACAGCAGCGTCGGCCGCATAATATTCAGGTCGATGCTGTTGTAGTTCAGAATCCGTACCAGCGAAGCATCCTGCTCACCGTTTTTCTCGAAGTATTGCGAGTTGGTGAGCGAATTGGTCAGAATTTCCGAGTAGCCCTGTCCGCTGAGCAGCGCGGCAATTTTCACCCGCGTCACTTCCGGGTCGGGGTTGGGGAATTGGGCGAGGTAAGAAGCCGAATTGTGCGGCTTCAGGGCCACGTTGTTGTAGCCGTAGATGCGCAGAATTTCCTCGATTACATCGGCCTCGCGGGTCACATCTACCTTGAAGGGCGGTACCGTGAGCAGCCACTCGTCAGCGCTTTGCTCGGCAATGTCGATTTCCAGGTTCTTCAGAATCTGGCGGATGCGGGCAGGCTCGATGTGCTGGCCAATCAATCGGTCTACTCGCGAGAGGCGCAGGCGCACCGTGGTGGGCGCGATGGGCATGGGGTACACGTCCACCACCGGCGCGGCCACGGTAGCGCCGGCCACTTCCTGGAGCAGCAGCGCCGCCCGTTGCAGGGCTACCGGTACCATATTCGGGTCGGTACCGCGCTCGAAACGGAAGGAGGCGTCAGTCTTGAGCTGGTGCGTCTGGGCGGTTTTGCGCACCACGGCGGGGCTGAAATAGGCGCTTTCGAGCAGCACGCGGGTGGTGCCTTCGCTCACACCGGAGGTTTTGCCACCAAACACGCCCGCCAGCGCCAGCGGCTGGCCGTTGGCGTCGGCAATCACCAAATCCTCGGCTTTCAGACTACGCTCGATACCATCCAGCGTCATGAACTTTTCGTCGGCCGTGGCGCGCTTCACGCGGATTTTATTGCCCGCAATCTGGTCGGCATCAAAGGCGTGCAGCGGCTGGCCCAGCTCGTGCAGCACGAAGTTGGTTACGTCCACCACGTTGTTGATAGGGGAGAGGCCGATGCTGCGCAGGCGGCGCTGCAGCCACTCGGGCGACGCGCCAACCTGCGCATTTTCCAGCAGCAAGCCAGCGTAGCGCGGCGCGGCAGCTTCATCCTCAATAACCACCGAAACGGCATTGGCCGGTGCCGTTGCAGGAGCTTCGAAGTTGGTCATCTCGGGTAAATGGCAGGGCTGGCCCAGCAGCGCCCGCAGCTCGCGGGCCACGCCGTAGTGCGAGGCGGCGTCGGCGCGGTTAGGCGTGAGGCCGATTTCGAATACCGTATCGGAGCCCAGGCCGAAGTAATCAGCGGCGGGCGTACCGTTGGGCAAATCGGTGTCCAGCACCATGATGCCGGCGTGGGAATTGCCCAGGCCGATTTCGTCCTCGGCGCAAATCATGCCTTCGGAGGCCGCGCCGCGAATCTTGGACTTCTTAATTTTGAAGGGTTCACCGCTGCTGGGATGCAGCATGGCGCCTTCCAGGGCTACTACCACGCGCTGGCCGGTGGCCACGTTGGGGGCGCCGCACACGATTTGGCGCGGGGTGTCGTCGCCCACGTCCACGGTGGTCAGGCTGAGCTTGTCGGCATCGGGGTGGCGCTCGCAGGTGAGCACCGTGCCCAGCACCACGCCGCGCAGGCCGCCGGGCGTGCCTTCCAGCTCCTCGAGGCTCTCTACTTCGAGGCCGGAGGCGGTGAGCAGCGCGCCGATGGCGGGCGCGGGTTGGTCGATGGAAATTAAGGTTTTAAGCCAATCGAATGAGATGCGCATAAAGTCGGTTGCCGGTTGGTAGCGGGCAGTTGCTCGCCAGTCGGCATTCCTACAAAGGTACGGCGGCGCAAAATGACCGAATCAGCTTAATTTGTGGGAGCCACGCCCTCAGTCGTGAAACGACTTTTCCCCCGCCGGAATAGTCACTTGCAGTCGATTCTCAGCCGGGGGTACCGGGCAGCTGTATTCATCATTGTAAGCACAGTACGGGTTGTAAGCCTGGTTGAAGTCCAGCTCAATTTCGTTGACGTCGGCTTTGGGGCGGGCTACGTCGAGGTAGCGGCCGCCGCCATAGGTTTCGCGGCCGTTGCTGAGGTCGGCGAAAGGAATGAACAGAGTGGAATCCGCGCCGCTGGCTTTGCGGAACAAGGTCAGTTTGTGCGGCTTCTCCGCCAGCTCGAACATTGCCAGGCCCCAACGCAGATAAGGCACCGCCTCATTGGTACTGGTTTGAATGATAACCGTGTCGGGGCGGGGATTGCGGGTGATGGCGGCGGCAAAAACGAATTCCGGCGTGGCCAGGTAATATTTCAGGCTGTCGAATTGCGCCCGTTGCGCGGCCGGGATGGGCGACTCCGGCGAAGTGCGGAAGGCAATGTTTTTCTCGTGGCGCAGCTTATTAATGCGGGCAAAATAGACGGCTGAGGAGGGCATAACCTCCTGAGCGAAATAAATAATAATGCCCAACAAGGCAGCGGCAAGCAGCAGTTTCTTCAACATAAACCAGATGTTGCGCCAACGGTCAGAGTGGCGCAGTTATTTTTTCCAGAGGCAGTAAATCACGCCATTTTTATCGTCGCTCACCAACAGCGTGCGCGTACTCCATTGCAGCACATCGCAGGGGCGGCCGTAGCGTTGCGCCTCGGTGCTGCCCTGCAGAAAGCCGGTGAGCACGGGCACGTAGGTATCGCGGCCGGTTACCAGCACCACCTCGTTGCCGCGCTGTCGGCTGACGGTGGTGCTGCCGTGCAGGGCCACCAGCAGATGCCGGTCGAGCAGGGTGTCGGCATACTGCCGGAGGTAACACAACCCCAGCGGGGCCGAGTGCGCCGCGAAACCGCACAAACCCGGCCGCTCCACCGGGGGCAAGGCCGTCCGGGCCGAGTCTTCGAAGTATTCATCGGCCTTGATGCGCTGGCGCTGCTGGTAGAAGTAGGGCCAGCCGTAGTAACCATGGGGCCGGATGGTGGTCAGGATGTCCTGTGGGTCGTCGGGTCCCAGGCCGTCGCGGCCCATATTGGTGGCCCACAATGTGCTGCCTACC
>Ga0247804_10001484_pt1 | contig 10876 bp, 8 predicted proteins | sample UWRJL029104C1_FD_181142 | JGI IMG/M metagenome (GOLD analysis project Ga0247804, IMG submission 181142) | Plant litter microbial communities from Arlington Agricultural Research Station in Wisconsin, United States - UWRJ-L029-104C-1 | ecosystem: Environmental > Terrestrial > Plant litter >...
AAAACTCCCTACACATCCATCTTCACTACCCTATTCTTTCTACATAATATGTGCTTTCGATTTGGAATTTTTCTCTTTCACATAATTGGCAACCCAGTACATGAGTCCGATTGAAACCAATACACTGCCAATAACCACATAACCCAACACATCATAACGCTCCAAATTGCCAGTAGACGATTGCACCACAATCATTCCCGCAATAGCCGAAGCTACGCCTCCTGAAATTTGCTGAATAGACGAATTGACACTCATAAATGCCCCTCTGTCTTGTGGATCAGGTACGGCAGTCATCAAGGTCGAAGCAGAAATCATACGTGAACTAATGCCTGAAAACAACAGAATATTCAAAACCATGATGAGCCACAAGGAAGTAATACCAAGCTGGGTATAAATAGCGACCATGATCGCACTAATCACAGAACCAATTACAAATACTTTATACATTCCTATCTTGTCGCTAAACTTACCAATGAGTGGTCCAAAAATCATGGAGGAAATACCTGTTACGCCATAAAGCAAAGGAAGCTGTTCCATACTCAAGCCAAGATTATTGGTAGAAAATGCGCTTCCAAACGGCATCAACATAAAGCCTCCTGTTGCCAAAAGTACAGTTCCACCGAAGGCACGCAGATAAATTGGGTTTAAAACGGTCTTCACCAAATGTTCAAATGGATTTCGATCCGATTTCAACTCCAAGTGCGCATCAATTGGTTTCATGTAAACGAGAATTACGGCTCCTAGCAAGATTCCAAAACCGGCAATCATCCAGAAAGGAGAATGCCAGCCCCATTTATTCGCTAACAAAAGACCTATTGGCAATCCCAGGACTTGGCTCGCTGCAAACGACATTTGGACAAAACCCATCACACGTCCACGTACTTCCAATTTGAACAAATCAGAAATGATGGCAAAACTTATCGAACCGATTACTCCGCCAAAAATGCCTGTGACAATCCTAGCAGCCAATAATAAATGATAGTTGGGAGCAATGGCGCAAAAGACAGTGCCTACCAAAAAGCCTACGTAAAAAAAGAGCAATAATTTCTTACGATCATACTTGTCGGCAAAACCAGCTGCTAATAAACCGGAAGCCCCGGCACTAAACGCATAAGCCGAGACGACCCAGCCAAATTGTGCAGTGGTGATGTGCAAAGTAGGCATTAGGATAGCACCCAAAGGTGACAAAACCATGAAATCAAGTACGATCGTGAATTGAATAATCGCCATAACGGCAATCATAAATACTTGGTATTGGCTGAAAATTTTTTCTTGTTTCGATTGAGTAGGATTCATTCTGTTCTTGTTCTGTTAATCAATAAGTTCTTCGCAGTCGTAACCTGCTTTTTTTACTAAATCTTGAATTTCTTGCGAAAGGCGGCAAGTCGCTTCTATGCGTAAGATTTTGTCGATGTCTTTCAAATCCACATTCCATCTGATAATTTCATCAGACGATTCAAATAATGGAGTCAGCACTTTTACATCTTTTTTCCGAAGGAGATTGGTTTTAAATACTAGTACGTCCATTCGATATTTATTTAACTAAGGTTTTAAGGCTTTCAACACGAGTTCCAAAGTTTCGTTCATCACTTCTTCATTAAAAGTAAAATCTCGATTTCCCATGCTCTTTCCCTCTTGGTGAAAGCGAAGTAAATTGTACAAAGGCGCAAAAGCAATTGTCCAATAAGTCTCGATCGAAACCTGAACCAATTCTTTGTTGATGACAGCATTGCGTACGAACTGCCCCATTACTTCCTTAAATTCAGCCGACATAGTTTCGACCACCTTCTCTCGATATGGCGAATGTTTTATCTGTTCTACATATCGTGCCGAAATAGGATTTTGAAGCCAGTAACTGGAACGATTTTTCCATTGCACTCGCATTCCTTGATCAAAAGACATAGAAGGATCAAATTTGAAAAAAGTAGCATCAGTCATTTTTCTACCCTCATCTATACCCAATCTTACAATCAAATCATCTTTGTCTTTGTAATAGATATATAAAGTGGCCGGAGAAACACTAGCTGCTTTTGCCAGTTTCTGCATACTAAAACCATCAAACCCTTGTATGACAAGCATTTCAAGAGCTTTTTCTTTTACTATTGCTTCTTTATGTTCGTCTCTAGCCCTCATGTTCGCTACAAATATAAACGAACGTTCGTTCTTTTAAAAATAAAAAGAATATTAAAATAGTTTCTTTTCCCAGAATGAATAAGATTAGCAAAAAGTAATATAATATGGTTGTTTGTCTTCAGCGAAAAGATCGGTTACCCGAAAACCGCTGCTTTGATTAAATAAGTGAAATAATTCTACTTCTTATTGATAGCTATAACTGCTAAAATGCCTAAAAAACCGCCCACAATGGTATTCCAATAAATCACTTCACTTAAAACAATCCATGAAGTAACCGCAGCAGAAGCAGGAACCAAGAAAATAAAACTACTAGCTCGCTCCGCTCCTATTTGGGAAGTAGCAAAAAAATAAAAGGTGGTAGCCAAGGAAGTGGTAATGACTGCACTAAAAAACATGTTTGACCAAAATATCCAGTCAGCGGTTGTGACAATTTGTACCAATTCCACTTTATCGGCCAATAGAAATAAGGCAAAACTGCATAACAAATACATCCATAAACTAAAAGAGCCGGGAAATCCATACGAAGAAGCTTTCGAAGTAAACTTGCTCAATACAGCCCAAGTGAATGTAGCCAATAAGAAATAAATATTTCCTACCGAAAATACCTCCTCCACATTTGCCCAAATTTTTAATAACAAACAGCCTGCCAATAAGCCTAACGCTAATCCAATTTGTTCCTTTCGGCTTGGCATTTTTCTACTTAACCCAAGCCCTAATGCGTAGGCGATGATCGGATTCAAAGTGGTAACCAATACACCTCCAGCACCAGGCAAACCATATCGAAGCCCTTGAAAGAATAGAAAACTATACAAAGTCATGCAGACTGCCGCTATGATCAACGTAGAAATACCTTCTTTTTTAATAGCAAGCGGCTTTTTCGAAACTAATAAAATAGGCAACAAGCCAAAAAACGTGACAATAAACCTAATAAAACCGATATTGATACTTGAACCGTAAGAAGACAATACTTTCCCAGAAGGCCAATTGACACCCCAAGCAAACATACTGATAGCCATACCAATGACCAGAAAATTCTTGTTTTTCATTCTAAAAAAGAAAGGTTTCAATCTTGGCTCTCACCCAAATTGAAACCTTAAAATTACGCTTTAAAAATTACCTACTTAGTTTTCCAATGTACTTTGCCCCATTGCTTTGGATCAAATATAGAAGGCAGAAGTACAATATCAGGATTCACCTCAGCATAACGTTCTGTTTTTATCGTTTTGCCTTTCTCCATTATTTTCACTTCATCTTCAATATAAAATTTGCCTTTTGCTTGATGTTCGCTAAAGTGAATTTCTTGCACTTGTCCAGAATCGTTCGTGATATGCCTTACCAGATATAAATACTGCCTATCTATCCAAAATTGGCGAGTAGTATCGTCTCCAATCGCAGCTCCTATTACAAATGCTGGCTTACCTTTCCACTTGTCTTCGCGAAATTTAGAAGTATCATAACCAAGAGTTGTCAATTTTGACATTATTTCTGGAATAGGTAAACAGAAGATATCACCTGAAAGTAACATTGTTTCATTTATTTTTTTCTCTGTCTTTTCGAGCATTCCATCTTTGAAATAATATACCGAATCGTTCAAAAAAATATGACCGTTCACCCCTAAACTTGGCCCATAATCTACTCTCAATTTACCTGGATATTCAAATGCTTCGTACCAAACAGAAGTTTCTGAAAGTGTATCAGCCCTGAAAATCTTATTTAGCTGTATGAATGTAATGTGTTTGTAAAATTTGCCATTATAACGCTTGTGCATTTCCTTTAGCAGATCTCTGGTGTTTGTTATTTGTGCATTTACTTGAGATCCAAAAAGTGTGCAAACAAACAGACTGAAAATAACTCTTCTCATAAAATACAAATTTGAATTCCTATACGAAGTATGGCTATATGAAGTTTCCTAATTCAGAATTTTTATCTCAATTCTTCGATTTATTTTTCTGCCTTCGTCTGTCAAATTGTCCCCAATAGGCTTCGCTTCTCCATAGCCTTTAAAGACAAGCATTTCTTTCTTTATTCCTTTGGATATTAAATAATTACAAACAGATTGAGCTCTTTTCTGAGACAATATTTGATTATCAATTGGTGTACCTACATTGTCTGTGTGACCACTAATTTCAACCCTTAAACTGTTGACTTTGATTAAATTAACTAATTTCACTAACTCGGTTGTAGAAATAGTATCGAGCTCATACTTTTTCGTCTCAAAAAACAAGTTTCGCAACGCCACTTCCGTATTTTTCTGGATAGGTTTCAATCTAACATCAAACGACTCATTACTTGCAAATGCTTCTGTTTCGGTATTGAAATTCAAACTTTGATACAGAAACCCAACAGCCGAAACAAACAATCCATAATTCTTATTACTCGGAACTACTAATAAATAAGCGCCAGTTTGTTCATCAGAAATAATATTTTGTTCAGTTTGTCCCGTCTGAAGATTGATCAATTCAATCTTCGCTTTTAGAGGTTGGCTTGTGGCATCGTTTAACACTTTTCCTTTCAGATACACACATTTTTGTGTGCCTTTAAGACTTTCTGGAACTTGAAACGAAAAGATAGAAGACGCATATTTTCCAAGTGCATAACTTTGATCTTGAGAATAATACCCCATCGAAAAATCAGAAGAAATACACAAGCCAAGTTCATCAGAAAAGGTATTGATCGGATAGCCCAAATTTTTCGGATTCGACCATTCGGTCTCGTTCAGCTTCTCGCACATAAACAAATCTGAACCACCCATTCCGTCCCACCCTTTTGAGGCAAAGTAAAGCGTTGTACCATTCGGATGAATAAACGGAGTAAATTCACTGTCAGAAGTATTTATCTGAGGGCCTGCATTTACAGGACTTGTCCATACATCATTGCTATCCAAGCGAGTGATCCAAATATCTTCACGACCAAAGCCACCTCTTCTCTCCGAAGAAAAATAAAGTGTTCGCCCATCGGCCGACAAACATGGTTGAGAATCCCAGTCTTTCGTATTCACATTTACTCCCAAATTCTTGGGTTTCGACCACTGATCTCCTGTTCTTTTTGAAAAATACAAATCACAAGGTTCGCTTCGAGTACCGTAGGTAAAAACCAAGGTTTTGCCGTCTCCCGAAATAGTAGAAGCACCCTCGTATTCTTTCGTATTAATCGTATTTCCTACCTGTTGCGGTTCAGACCATTTATTGTCCTTTTTTTCTGAAAAATATAAATCCTCGTCATCAAACTTGCCTGTTGCATTTCGAACAGTATACAGCATATACTGCCCATCGGCCGTGAGAGACGGAAAATATTGATTTCTGAATTGATTTATTGGTGCAGGCAAGGCAATTGGTGTAAAATCAAGTGGCGTTTTCATTGCTATTTCAGCAAAAGCACAGCTTTTGCGCAGTTTTTCAGCAAAAGGAATTATCCTTTTATCGGTTGGCTTGAAGGAGAAAAACTTTTCAAGATAAAAGGAGGTATTTTTATAATCACCTTCTCGAAACAGCAAAGATGCCAATGAAAAGTACTCATAACTAGCTTCTGGAATATTTGGCTGAATACTGAATGCGATAATCAGATTTTCTTTCACCTTTTTATCCTCTCGCAGTGTGCGATAACAACCTGCAAGTGCAATATAGGCTTCTACAAATTGCTTGTCTTTTTCAATGGCACGCTCAAAACAAGGTAAGGCGTCATAATATTTTCGGAGAATCAAGAAATTTTTCCCAATCTCATATTGTTCGATCGCTTTCTTGCTTTTGGTGGAATACACAGGCTTTTGCGCTTCCGACTGGATAAAAAAAGAGACTAAAAAGAGTAAAAATAGATAACGCATAGCTTTTTGTGCATTTTTATTGCCAACAAATCTATTATTAAAGTCAGAAACATGAATTGAAGTGTTGATTTTTATTTAGTACTCTGTAATTTCACGTTCGAATTCTATCAAACCGATAATACATAAATTTTTGACCGTTCAAAATAGTAGCAAATGGCTGAAGTGATAAAAATGCCCAAGATGAGTGATACGATGACAGATGGCACTATCGCATCGTGGGTGAAAAAAGTAGGTGACAAAGTAAAAGCAGGCGATGTGTTGGCCGAAGTGGAAACTGACAAGGCAACGATGGAACTTGAATCTTACGAAACAGGTACTTTATTATACATTGGTGTGAAAGCAAACGAATCTGTTCCTGTTGATGCCATTATAGCAATCATCGGAAAAGAAGGCGAAGATATTAGTGCATTAATTGCTGGTGGTAATGCTCCCGCTCCAAAAGTAGAAGCTGCTGCCCCTGCTTCTGCCCCAGTTACATCTGCACCTGCAGTAGATACTTCTGGAATTGAAGCTACTGTAATCAGAATGCCAAAAATGAGCGATACCATGACAGATGGAACTATCGCATCGTGGTTGAAAAAAGTAGGCGATAAAGTAAAAGCTGGTGATGTCTTAGCAGAGGTAGAAACCGATAAAGCTACAATGGAACTAGAATCGTACGAAGATGGTGTTTTACTATATATTGGTGTAGAAGCTGGCAAATCTATCGCAGTTGATGGCATCATCGCTGTGATTGGAAAAGCTGGAGTAGATTTCACTCCATTGCTTTCTTCTGCCCCAAAAAGTAATGGACAAGCAAGTGCTCCTGCACAAGAATCGGTCACAAGCGCAGCCGCAGTTTCTGCACCTGTAGCAGTGGCAAATTCTTCCGATGCTCGTACTAAAATTTCTCCTTTGGCTAAAAAATTAGCAGAAGACAAAGGAATTGACATCAAAGCATTGGCAGGTTCAGGCGAAAACGGCAGAATCGTAAAACGTGATGTTGAAACGTTCACACCTAGTGCTAGTCCAGCAAAAGAAACAACAACTGCTAGCGTTTCAGCTCCAATCGCTGTTGGTACTGAGAGTTTCGAAGAGATCCCTGTAAACACCATGCGCAAGATCATTGCGAAACGTCTAACAGAAAGTCTATTCACTGCACCACATTTCAGTTTAACTATTGATGTGGACATGGACAAAGCAATGGAAGCTCGTGCAAGTATCAATGCGTATGCTGAAGCGAAAGTTTCGTTCAACGATATGGTCATAAAAGCAGTAGCAACTTCTATCCACAAACACCCAAAAGTAAATGGACAATGGTTAGGCGATAAAATCCGTTACAACCACCATGTACATATTGGTGTAGCTGTGGCAGTAGAAGATGGTTTGATCGTTCCTGTAGTTCGTTTTGCTGATTCACTTTCATTAACTCAAATTTCTTCGACCGTGAAAGATTTGGGTGGTAAAGCGAAAAACAAAAAACTTCAACCAACCGAATTAGTAGGAAACACTTTCACCATTTCAAATTTGGGAATGTTTGGAATTGAATCGTTCAGCTCTATCTTGAACCAACCAGAAGTGTGTATTCTTTCGGTAGGTGCTATTCGTCAAATACCAGTAGTTAAAAACGGACAAATAGTACCTGGCAATATGATGAAAGTAACATTAACCAGCGACCACCGTGTGGTAGATGGTGCTGTAGGTGCCGCTTTCCTTAAAACGTTGAGAGAATTATTGGAAGACCCAATTAGAATATTGGCGTAATAAAAAACAGCATTTGTTTTTGAAAAGGAGTAAGGTCAGAAGCCTTACTCCTTTTTTTATTTTGTGAGATCATGAATTTACCTTCAGAATTATAATTAATTAAATTATCTTCATGATTCCTATTTCATTGAATGCTTGTAATCAAGCGATTAATTACGGACATTTGCTGTTTATATGAAGAAGAAAATAGAAATTCTTGCTCCTGCCAAAAACTTGTTTCAAGGCATGGCAGCCATCAATGCTGGGGCTGATGCGGTGTATATTGGTGCACCATTGTTTGGTGCTCGTACCAATGCTACAAATTCAATTGAGGACATCGCACAGTTGGTAGAATACGCCCATCTTTTCAAAGCCCAAGTCTTTGTGGTACTAAATACCATCTTGTACGACAATGAATTAGAAACTTGTAAGGCATTAATTTACGAATTATATGATATTGGGGTCGATGCTCTGATTGTCCAGGATATGGCTATCATGGAAATGGACTTACCTCCTATTGTGATTCATGCCAGTACCCAAGCCAATAATAGAGACCCCAAACACGTTAAATTTCTTGCCGATGCAGGAATGAAGCGTGTCGTTTTGGCTCGCGAATTGAACTTAGACCAGATCAAGGAAATAAGCGAAGCTTCCGATGTAGAATTAGAATTTTTCGTTTCAGGCGCGCTATGCGTTTCATTTAGCGGAAACTGTTACATGAGCATTGCCAATGGCGAACGCAGTGCCAACCGTGGTTCTTGCGCTCAAAATTGCCGTTTGCCTTACAATCTTATAGATGGTACTGGCAAAACTTTGATTGCGAACAGCCATTTATTATCCATCAAGGATTTAGATTTGAGCAATCAACTTCCGAATCTGATCGAAGCAGGTATTAGCTCTTTTAAAATTGAAGGACGATTAAAAGACATTGTCTACGTTAAAAACAATGTTTCTTATCTTCGAAAGAAGTTGGATTCCTTTTTAGAAAACAACGATAAGTTCCAAAAAGCAAGTTCGGGGCGTACTTTTTACAATTTCGAGGCCGAAATGGACAAAAGTTTCAACCGTGGTTATACCGATTATTTTGTCAACCATCGTACCGAAAGAATTGGTTCATGGGAAACACCTAAATCCCAAGGTCAGGCTATTGGTAAACTGATCGCCATAAAAAACAACGGCTATGTGATCGAAAATTCAGACAAACTGAACAACGGTGACGGTTTGTATTTTATCAATGAAGATGGCGAAGCCGATGGTGCTCAGATAAATACGATTTCAAACAAGCTAGTTGTTCCCAACACCTTCAAGCATATCAAAGAAGGAACAATGATCTACCGAAATGCAGATGCTGCATTCAACAGATTAGTAGAAAGAGATGACAGCGCGATTCGTAAAATTGGTGTAAAACTAGTTTTTACTGAAACTCAAACAGGTTTTAAGCTTACTGTCATTGACGAAGATGGACACACTAGTAGTTCAAGTATTGAATCAATAAAAGAACTGAGCAAAAAAGAAGAATCTATTATTCCTGACATCAGAAAGAACCTTTCGAAAACAGGAAATACGCCTTTTATTGTAGACGAAGTTGAAATTGATTTATCAGCTAATTGGTTTTTACCTATTTCGAAAATAAACGAGATAAGAAGAATTGTATTGGAGCAATTGATCGAAGTTCGGGTGAAAGAATATCACCGAAAAGAAGTTCCTGTTACTAAAACAACACACCCCTACCCTGTTACGCAGTTAGATTTTACATACAATGTTTCCAATAAATTGGCACGAGCATTCTACCATCGCCATGGCGTAACCGAGATCGAAAAAGCATTTGAACTGCAATGGGATCCTGGCAAATCGCGTGTGATGGTCACAAAATATTGCGTGAAATATGAACTAGGCAAATGCGCTCGTTACCAAAAAGACTCAATGGGCGAAAAAGTAGTAGAACCACTAATCCTAAAACAAGGCGAACTAGAATATAAATTAAAATTCAATTGCAAGCCTTGTGAAATGGAGATTTGGGAAAAAGATGCTGATTTGGTGTTTGAGGAAGACTAAATTCAACAGAAATAACTGATATAAAAAGGTCAACTTTCATTTAAGAAAGTTGACCTTTTTATTGCGATTAGGGAGATAAAACTATTTTTTAATCATGTTCATCGCTTTTAATTTCTTGCCGTTTTCGAACAACACCACATGATACAAGCCAGCATTTAACGTCTCGCCAAAAACAGAAGTATTCTGATTGGTAAACTCTAAAACCTCACGACCCAAATCATCATATACTTTCACCAGTACCGTTTTATTTGTGCCTAAATTGAAGCTTTCGTAACTTGGGTTTGGATACAATGAAATATAATCATTCACTTCTTCCATTGTTTCTACATTCGTAGTAACACAATTGGCGTCTATTTTCGCTATCACAGGTAAACGTTTGCACACCGCACCCGAATTGAACTGAATGTCATAGAAATACATATAATCATTGGCATCATTATCGCCACCTGCTGTACCTGTAATGGTGAATACACCTGAAGGAATAGAGTTATAAGGATAAACTGCACCGCTATTGTTCCAATAAGGATTGGCGTTCAATGAGGATGATTTTGCCGAAATCCTCATTCGAAGGCTTGTTCCCCAGGCTTTGTCTATTGTAAAACCCGCAAATGGCACTGTAATTAACTGTGCACCTGTAGAATTAGAAGTAAACGTCAACGTATTGGAAACAAATGTTTTGGCAGGACTAAAAGCATTTCCATTTGCATCTAGTATTTCAACCGTAAATGTACCAGATGAAGCATAGTAATCAGCCAAAATTTTCATCGAAGTAATAGTAATTGAACTGCCGATAGTAAACTTCATTTGATTACCTGTAGCTACTCCCCAATTCTGCGTTGATGTCAAAGCCGTTTTTGCGCCCACACTTCCCGAAATAGCACTTGCATCTTGTACATAATAAGTAGTGGTAGCTGATGGACTTACAGTAATTGAAGTTCCAGTACCTACTTTATTACCATTGGTAGCAGCATCAAACCATTCGTAAGTTCCAGTTCCCAAACCTGGATTTACAATTGCAATTGTTTGATTGTTTCCAGCTTTCGAGGCGCAACCATCTTGTGGCGTTGGCAAGCTAGAAGTGACCGTTACATCGTCCTGTTGACTTGTACAACCCGTTGCTTTGGCAATCACTCTATATAATCCTGC
>Ga0247804_10001487_pt1 | contig 10868 bp, 13 predicted proteins | sample UWRJL029104C1_FD_181142 | JGI IMG/M metagenome (GOLD analysis project Ga0247804, IMG submission 181142) | Plant litter microbial communities from Arlington Agricultural Research Station in Wisconsin, United States - UWRJ-L029-104C-1 | ecosystem: Environmental > Terrestrial > Plant litter >...
ATAAGAAAGGTGAAATTATATATAAGAAAAATGGAGAAGCTAAAATGGTTACAAAATCTGTAGAGTATAAAGATGGGAAATTGCTTGATGAAAAAGGAAAAGAGTACAAAGGCGATAATAAGTTTGTAAATGAGACAAAGGCAGGGTTAGATTATATACAGAAGAATGGAGCAGACGTATACGAAGGAAAAAGTATGGTGCAAGAACTATCAAACAGTAATGAAAAAATATTTATCAAACAAGGTGAAGGGGAGACAAATTATTTTACAAGTGTAAATACTTTAATGTTTGATCCCAAAATAGGCTTTAAGTTTTTTGATAAGGTTGGAAATGAAACCGGGCGACAATCTCCGTCAACATTGTTATTACATGATATAGGGCATGCTTATAGAGATGTTTTTAATGGAGTGAATGAAACAAGGTTTAAAGGAATGAGCCCTATACAGATTGCTAATGAACAAGCTAGGGACGAACAATTTGTAACAAGATTTTATGAAACCCCCGGTGCAAAAAAATTAGGAGAAGGAACAAGAAGTTCTTATGAACAATCTAAAAAAACATTTACGCCAATTTCTGTAACGTCAACAGAGGAACAAAAAAAATAAAATGAAATACTATTTGCTTGTATTAACTACTTTTTTTTACAGCTGCGGGAGTTCCGCAGTGATCAAAAAATCCCTGGAGAATGAGTTGCAGTATCAACTTAAAGAAGCTGATTCCGCTAAACTTATTTTTGAAGTTAAAAATTTGCCAAAAAGAGTGATTGCTTTTTTTAAACAAGAGTATATAGTATTAGCAGATACAGGAAAATATTATAATGCTACTGATTTGCGTTTCGATTATACAACTCCTAATGCAAGAATAGTCTTTGGTGGCTCGGTAAGTAAGGATTTTGGATTTGCTCTTTACGAAAGTCAAGGAATTACAACCCAAAGCCATTTATTAATTTTTAAATTTCAAGAAGCTAAGGAAATCTACGTCGAAAGAAAAATTATAAATTGTAGACCCGTTGATTTTTTGAGTTTGAAAAATTGTCTTCGTTAACTTTCTAAATGCTATTTAAAATTTAAAAATGAAGTATAATGAAGCCAAAGATTATACTAATTCTAATATCCTCACTGATTATTTCTGTCAAATCATATGCTCAATAAAATGACGAATGCAGGTACTTGATGGTTTTACACTATTTAACTACGAATACGCAATTTAGGGACAACATTATTAGCATGTTTGTGAAGCACAAAGCGTTGCCCAAGAAAACGAAACATGTTTCATTCAATTTATCATCTAAAATTTATTTTATTAGTACAGCCTATTTTAAGAATGATGTAGAGGCTATTAAAACTATAGAAGAAATAAGGACCCATCTCTATTCAGGAAAAACTATTATTTCGAACCGTACCAGTCCAATTTTTTAAAAAATATTAAAGATTCTACTAACTCTCCACTATTCCTTACATTTTCAAAGCCTGTAAGAGATTTTTTAATTGTAGAATTAGGTACCGATAATCCCGAATACCGAATACAAAAAACAGGTTTAGGAATGACTATGATGTTTAAATTTAATGTTGAAGGTTTTATTGATAAAGTTTATTACTCTTACTCGGCATATAATTAGAACATCTAATTTCCAGTCTACGCCCGATAGAAGTGGAAAGCCCGGATCCGCCGGCAGGCGGAGAGGACTTGTAACGGATAGCGGGACAATGCCCGGGGAGAAAGAAGATGCCGCCCGTACAAAAAATAAAAATACCAAAGGCAGAACGATGCACCCAGTTTTATACCCTATATCGATAAAACAAAGTTCAGTTCGGCGTACAGTTACGATGCGAATGGGAATATCCTTACGATGATGCAGTACGGGTGGAAGGTGAATGGCAATGTGGTGATCGATCATTTGAGTTATGGCTACCAATCGAACAGCAACAAATTACTTAACGTAGGCGATACTGTAACGAAGAAGACGGGACTGGGCGATTTTACGGATAACAATAACTTCGGCAACGATTATAGTTACGATGGCAACGGCAACCTGGTAGCCGACAGCAACAAGCACATTTCGAAGATCGCGTACAACCATTTGAACCTGCCATCCACAATAACCGTGGACGGCAAGGGCAGCATCGATTATGTATATGATGCCAGCGGTGCGAAACTATTGAAGAAAACAACCGAAGGTGCCAAGACCACGAAGACACAATACAGCAACGGTTTCGTGTATCAAAACGACACCCTGCAGTTTGTGGGCCATGAAGAAGGGCGCGTGCGCTGGACCAAACGCTATTGGGAGAATGGCGATAGCGCTTACCAGTTCGTATATGATTACTTTATTAAAGACCACCTCGGTAATGTAAGAACGGTACTCACTGAACAAACGGATACGAGTTTTTACCTCGCCAGCTTTGAAGCCGCTACCCGGGCCAAAGAAAATGCGCTGTTCTATAATATTCCCGAAACCTGTGTATGGCGCGATAACAGCTTCCCGCCCGATCCCGGCCCGAATGTAAATGACAGTATTTCCAGCTTATTGGGCAGTACAAAACCCATTGGCGCGGCGCTGGGATTGAAGGTAATGGCCGGCGACCGCTTTGATGTGGGTGTTCAGTATTATTACAAAGGCTGGAGCAGCAGCAACAATGGCAACGTGGACAACAACGCCATCCTGGACCTGCTGGGTACGCTGATCACGAGCGTGGAAGGTGCCGCCGCGGGCAAAGTGCCGCCCGGTGGATTGGGCACGGCTTTGAGCACACCTTTGTTTACCGGCATCGATGATTTTTTTAGACAACCAGCAATACGATACGCTGAAACCCAAAGCTTACCTGAACTGGATACTGCTGGATGCTTGTCCCGGCGTATGACGGGAAGCAATTCAACTATGTTCCCTCCGGCAGCGGCTTCTTGCAGGTGGACCAGGAAGCGGATATCTACAGCCTTGCCAACACGAATGTGAGCATTGTTAAAAGTGGTTATTTGTTCGTGTACGTGAGCAATACCAGCAATACACTTGCCGTTAATTTTGATAACTTAGCAGTGCGGCATTACACCGGTCCGTTATTGGAGGAAACGCATTATTATCCTTTTGGGCTGACGATGCATGGGATAAGTAGTAAGGCGGCAGGCAAGTTAGAGAACCGGTACAAATATAATGGGAAGGAAAAGCAGGAGAAGGAATTTGAGGATGGAAGTGGATTGGACTGGTACGATTATGGCGCGCGGATGTATGATGTGCAGGTTGGGAGGTTTTTTACACAGGATAGGTTTGCTGAGAAATATTCTTCATTTAGTCCTTATCAATATGCGGCTAATAATCCAATTTTATTTATTGATATAAATGGAGATTCATTAAAATTGACTGCGGAAAAGGAAAACTCAATAAACCAGTTTAATGAGATTATGAACGAAGGATTGGGAGGATACTATACTGTTAATCAGGATGAGGACGGCAATACAACAATGGTCAAAACAGATAAGAAAGGGGAAATGACAAAATCACAAAAAAAACTTTATGGGCATCTAAATAAAGTAATTACGAGTAAAAAAGATGTAAGTATTGAACTTGTTGAAAATGATAATAATACTTTCATTGGAAGTTATGATGATCAAAAAATTGATATAGCAGATGTGGTAAAAATTGGAAATGGCGAAGCCATAAATTCTTTAAGCGTATTAACACATGAAGTTGTTGAACAGGGAGCAAAACAAATCGATGGGTCAAGTATAGAAGATGCTCATCAAGCGGGGATGAATGCCGAAACTGATATAACTGGTTATAAAAGGGACGAGCAGAACGCTACATCGACCCTCAGAAGAGATCCGACAAAAATTGGAGTATCAGGTATAGTTATGATTCCCTATACAAAAGGGCGTAACTTAGTTAATGTTGAATTACAAATAGTAAAGACAAATCTTGTAAGAATTAATCGTTATAAATCTTTAAACAAATGAGAAAAATTTCATTAATCAAGGTATTAGTATTTACTTGTACCATTTTAACATATTATTCTTGTAAAGCCCAGGTTTTTAGTCAAAATACTGTTGTTAATACGTTTAAGGAAATTGATTCCTTAGTATTGGCTAATAATGAAGATTCACTATTTTACTGTAGTCCTGCATTAATAAGAAAAATAGAAGCGATTACCCATATTCATGCTACGAATAAATCTGGTTCATTTGTAGGTAAGTTGTATTTTACAAAAAATGATTATAGTAAATGGAAAACTTGGCAACTTCGTGAAACAAAAAAGGGACGGACTATTTCAAAAGTCCGCGATAAGTAAGGTTTTCATTTATGATTAATAACTATTATTCTCTTGGATTGAGCCTCATAAGATGAAATAATGTCTGCTGAGAAGAAAGATACTCTTCCAGTTTACGCCCGATAGGAGTGGAAATCCTGGAACATAGATACTTTATATAATAAAATTACCAGTACATTAAATAGTGTCAAAGATATTGAGCTCCATAAAAATATTGCTATTCTAAATCAGGCTTTAATTGAAGAAGATAATTATGTTGATAGTATTTGTTTTCTTCTCAATTATTCTGATCAATTTCTGTTGAACAATCGGGAGATATTTTATTAAAACACAATTCGATTGATTCAATTTTTAGTAAATTGACAACTGTTTTTTTATTAGTAAATAAGAATTCGCTACCTATTCAGTCCAAAATCATTGTAGATAGTATCAGCAATAATTTTTTTGAATTCAAAAGAAATAGTTTGAACAATAATTATTTTAATGTTTCAAATCCGCTAGGAGCAAGCATGATTTTAGTGGGCATGCAAAAAGACTTATACAGAACTTGCCTAGTAAGTTTAGATAACTATTAAATGCAGCTTTTTAAAATATGAGTATGTCTTATTCTCCGCCAGTAGCTAAATTTTTTTTTGTATTAGTATTCATTGCATTAAGTGGCTGTGCTCAAAAATTAAATTGTAGTAAGTTAAAAAATGGGAAATTTTACTACTATTCTTTTTATGCCAGGAATATAATAAATATTGACCGCCAAGATACTTTACAAATTGAAACAGAGTCTGCTACAGGCACAATTCTTAGAAGTAAAATTATTTGGGAATCCGATTGTGATTATAAATTATACATAGGCGCCATGGATCCGGTTCAATCAAGTTATAAAGATTCTCTTATATCAACTATTCCTTTCGATTGCCGGGTCGTATTTTTGTCAAGTGATTTTTACGTCTGCAAAGTTTCTGCTAAAACACCTTATTTTGATTTTAATAAAAGAGATACTATCTACTTCCAAAAATAGACAACGATCCACTTGTGAAATACTCGAAGAGTTAAAAAGCGATTTCTTTTTCCACGCTCGGCTCTCCAAAAATAGAGTGAAATACGAGTGATACCCATCGGGCTCGGCCGCGGGCAAGGTGGACCTGGCGGAAAGGGTACGGCGTTGAGCACGCCTTTGTTCACCGGCATTGATGACTTCCTGGATAATCAATCCTACGACACGCTGAAACCCAAGGCCTACCTGAACTGGATACTGCTGGACGCTTGTCCCGGCGTATGACGGGAAGCAATTCAACTACGTTCCCTCCGGCAGCGGCTTCTTGCAGGTGGACCAGGAAGCGGATATTTACAGCCTGGCGAACACGAATGTGAGCATTGTTAAAAGTGGATACCTGTTCGTGTATGTAAGCAATACCAGCAATACATTGGCTGTTAATTTTGATAACTTAGCAGTACGGCATTACACAGGTCCGTTGCTGGAGGAAACGCATTATTATCCTTTTGGATTGACGATGCATGGGATAAGTAGTAGGGCAAGTGGGCGGTTGGAGAATAAGTATAAGTTTAATGCAGGTACAGAACTTAATATAGATTTGGGTCTTAGTTTTTATGAAACACAAAACAGGTTATATGATCCCCAGTTGGGAAGATTCTGGCAAGTGGATGAATTGGCAGAAGCAAATTGGGAATGGACGACTTATAATTTTGCTTTAAATAACCCAATTAGTTTTAATGATCCATACGGCCTATTTGAAGAAAACCCATTAGATAAACCGGATGCTGGCAGTAAGTTGGCAGAGGCAAGGATCTTAAAGAAGTTACAGTAAGGTCATATAATCATAAGCAGCTACAAAGCTTGTATTGGGTGTTGCGTGATAAAGGGATAGGATTTGACAGGGTAGGGAATGATAGATTACGTGAAAGGCTTGAACGCTGGGATGGAATACAGCGATACATGGAAGTTGTACATAAAGGAGTAAAGGAAGATGGATTAATGCTTTTAGAAGCAGCGTCCTTTTTCGTTCCCATGAGTTGGTTAACAAAAGTAAAATATTTAAAAAACGCTATTACACTGTTTAAGGCTAAGCGCGGCGCGGCAGTAGAAAAAGTAGCTACAAAACTAGCAGAAGATGGCGCAGAGCAAGTAGTTAAGGAAGGAACTACTGCTCTAGTAAAAACTGGCCTAGAAGTTTCTGTACATGCTGCTCAACGAATGGCAGAACGAGGGATAACTCAAAAAATGGTTGAAACTGCTTTAGCAAAAGGAACTAGGTATCTTGATCCCAAAAATGGTACATTTAACTATGTAATTAAAAATGGTTTTGCTTCAGGCAAAGATTTGTTAGTTGGCACTAATATTCTAACAGGAAAAGTAACTACGGTTTTAAGAGGTAGTAATTTAGTTAAGGGGCGTTTTATACCATAATGTAAGATGAAAATTTTGGAAGAAATATTGTATGATAAGCAGAACCGAAGCGTTCTAATAAAAGAATTTCAAGAATTGATTTGGAATGATAATAATCCGAATGAAATTTTATCAGAACTTGCTTACGATTTAGACTTTTATGAGCCAAACGAAGAATGGCGAAAACAGGATATAAGTTATTATGGAGATGAAAGATTAGAAGAAGAAATAAAATCTGTAATAAAGAAGATAAAACAGCAAAATGAGGAAAATGCTTACGAGAAAGACAATCTTGATTCTACGCCCGATAGAAGTGGAAAGCCCGGGACGTAGTGAGGACTTGTAACGGATAGCGGGACCAATGCCCGGGGAGAAAAAAGATGCCGACCGTACAAAAAATAAAAATGCCAACCGGCTGATCAGCGCCAACTGGCAGAACGATGCGCCGGCTTAATAAACAAGGTACGGGCATGATAAAATTATGATGGACAAACAAATTAATAATACGATTAAAAAAATCATACATATTCCTCAGGATTTTCATGATAGGAAAAATGTATCAGAAATCAACTTATTAGCTGAATAAAATTATATTGAATTTTATGATCAGATAAATGAAGAAGATATTTCTAAAGTATTGAAACAACATCCAAATTTAATAGATGAATGGTTGCGATGGTCAGCGGATAAACGAAGCACTCCTACCCGGCACTTTGTAAAGTATGACGATAATAAATATTCCGTTGAATATTCATCTGGGAAGGAGTCTGAAGAAATTACTACTGCGGACAAATTTATAGCGTGCGCAATCTTTATTAAAAGAGAAATGGAAATAGGACGGATTCTCTTAATGAATAATAAGTGGAAGAAGACTTAAAATGAAAGGGGGGAGTGAATATTTTATACCAGGTGCTATTGGAGATCTAACATTGTTTTATGTCATCTGATTAAGGGCAGCGTTAAAAGTTACTACGGAGATGTATGAAATATTTATTAAAACTTTTGATTGTTCTATCCCTACTAATTATCTCGGTTGTTGGTTATAAACTACTTGATACCTACATTTCCTTAAAATATGAAGTAGAAGAACCGATTGCGATGAGTAAAAATATAAGTGAAATATTGAAAACTAAAGAGCACTATATAAACCAATTAATATTTTGGCTCTGGATAATAATAGGCATTCAAATTATTAACATAGCTCTTTTTTTCAAGATCCTCACAAACAATAAATAACCTTATTAGGGTAGCATCTAACGCTCTTTCAAAACTTTATCTAATTGCAATACAAAATAACGGTCAGTACCAGGAAATAAGTCAATTTTGAAGTTTTATGGAAAACCTAATGGGTTTAAAAACGGATCACCTTATTTTCAAAAAAAGCAATAATTATGCGTTTTATAATTTTTTTGTTATTGACATTGCATTTCCAAACTGCACAATCCCAACTTATTTCCCTTTTCTCTAAAGAGCGAACAAGGGATGAAAAGGGGGTTAGTTTTTTTCATCAATATAATTTAAGCTTAAATTAGATAGTAACCAGTATTATATAGTGTCAAAGAGTGACAGTGTATTATTTAAACCACCAGCACGTAGTTTTTATGAGATCTTCGATGATACATATTTAATTTCGACTTTAGTAGATACCCAGTTTATAAAAAGAGGTGAATCTAATGCTTATTGTAGCTTCCCACGTCGACAATCGTTTGTTATCCCTATAAACAATAACGAAAATTTTGAAACTATTTATATTGTAGACTTTCAAGAAAAAATTATAATGGAGGATTTTAAAATTGAAATCTCAACAAAGCAAAGGTATTATAGTATAAAAAAAATTGATTTAGATAAAATGGAAGTTATTATTTCTAATAAAAATGGGAAAAGGAAAAAGTTAGCCTTAAGAACAATTAAGAATCATCTTTAGGCTCGTAGCTAACATGACGAAATAGCTATTGCTGCCCAGAAAGATAATCTTTCATCCTACGCCCGATAGGAGTGGAAAGCCCGCAACGCAGTGAGGACTTGTAACGGATAGCGGGACAATGCCCGGGGAGAAAGAAGATGCTGCCGTACAAAAATAAACATTGATATGATTAAGATTTATTTTATTCTCTGTACCTGTTCAACCTTCTGTGCTTACCCGCTGGTAGGACAGAATGATTATGATTTCAAATTGGATATTCCAATAGATTCCTCCGGGCTAAATTATTATGGCGATTTTGTTCTTTCTATTGGCCCATCCAGTCAAGTGCAAGCAAGGGAATTCAAAATTGGGGCCGTTAAATTCTTCGTTGGAGTAGACAAATGCTCGCATATTGTTTTTTATTCAACCAATGATTCCAATTTTCTTATCAATAAGCGCAGGTATTTAACCAGGGACCAACATTTTCTTGATTCAATAAAAAGCAACAGTAAATTAATGAACGATGCAGGCTGGGCCGGGTTTATCCCGGTAGAGGATGGATGGAACCTGGGTTTTGATTTTGAAGATGTCAAAGAGAATCCCAACTCGAAAGGGTATGTCTTGAAAAAAGGAGCAACACCAACTTTTATTTTTAAAAAGTCATGGAAAGCTTGTGAAAACAGGTCGCTGCAAGGGAAGGTGCGTGGCGCACAAGTCATTAACTGATGTATATAAAAGTATTGATATGGACAAGCAGTATTATTTTTTATACTTGAAATCGCTCTAAACAAAAGCGACGATTTAAGTATTTACGCTTATGAAATGTATCGCATATACCTACAGCTAAGTTGATAGAAATATTTAGAGAAGTACGGATAAACTTTCTCTTGGTAATGGTTACAGGAACAAGCTGAGTGATGAATTTGGACATATTTGAATATACCTTACGGGATATGCATCCAGTAATATTAAAGAGGTACGTAAGCTTTACAAGGAAATATAATGGAATAGCTCGATATAGTTACCCCTTACAAAACCGCTCCACTTCAAAAGCAATCCTTTCCGCTCCCACTTTTTCAATAGGGTGGTCCGTATTGGGTAAAACACAAAGCGCTGCGTTGGGCAGGCGTTTATAAACGTTTACCGTTTCATCGAGGCTTACCATCTTATCACGGTCGCCGAGCATCAATAGAACGGGCGTTTCAATGGTTGAATAACCTGTGCCAACGAGCGGATTTCTTTTGCCCATCTCCAGCATCATGCCGGCTGTTTGTTGCAGCAACAGTTTCCAGTCGGAATGCCTTGCCGCCAGCACCTTTGCAAAGGCCGGGACCTTCTCTTCGATCTTTGCAGGGTTAAGCATAGTTATTTCTTTGGCGGCAGTGGTTTCGTCCCAGTAAAATTTGGTCGCTAGCGTTACCACGCCTGCTACTTTCTGCGCATGCTGTGCGGCAAAGTACAGCGCTGCATAACCACCCATGCTGTAACCGAAAATATAGGTACGTTCGATCCTGTGTGCCAATAAGTAGGCGCCGATCTCTTCAGCAAAGCCCGCGATCGAAAAAGCGGCACCCGGAAAGGACGCGCCGCCATGACCGTTAAAATTAAAACTATGTACCGTGAATTTATCTTTCAGCAACTGCTTCAGTGGGTTCAACTGGTCTGCGGCACCGAGTGCCCCGTGTAGTAATAACAGGTGTTCCATGATCTTGTAAATATAAGAAGGGTTTAGAACGTTTAGGGGTTAGAGGTTTAGTTTGAAGTTGAAAATAGTTGAACGTTGTTAAATGTAGTTGAAAGGGATTTTATGTTTGGACAGTTTTCCTTTGTCAAACAGTTTTCTCCGTTCCAAAGAAATATTCATTACTCAATCCTCAACATTCAATTTTCATTTCCAGGAGTCTCCCTGCCTTCTAAAAAAATATTACTTATTCCCTATTCCATATTACATCCCTAAAAACTGCCTTGCGTTCCAAAACAATCTTAAATCTTCCCTCCAACATCTTACATAAAAAAAGCTCCCGGGTTACCCGGGAGCTTTTTTTATGTAAGAGCGTTTTGTTTATTGAACGATCGCCCTTCCTACTGCCAGCCGGTTACCATTGCGGTCGCCGAGTTCTATCCAGTAGATGCCTTTACCATACTTGGTAAGGTCGAGATCCATCCTTGAATAAGGAGCGGTGTTGGTAAAGTTCTGTACCATCACCCTTGCACCCTGTGCATCATACACGGTGATACCACGTGCCAGGATATTGCCTGCAGCACTGTAGTACCTCACCTGGAAGATACCGTTGTTCGGGTTCGG
>Ga0247804_10001488_pt1 | contig 10865 bp, 8 predicted proteins | sample UWRJL029104C1_FD_181142 | JGI IMG/M metagenome (GOLD analysis project Ga0247804, IMG submission 181142) | Plant litter microbial communities from Arlington Agricultural Research Station in Wisconsin, United States - UWRJ-L029-104C-1 | ecosystem: Environmental > Terrestrial > Plant litter >...
GGTCGAGGCGCAGCTCTTCACGGCGGGCCAGGGCCGCCTGGAGTTGCCGCAGGCTGCGCCACACGCCGCCCAGGCGGCGCCACCACGGCCGCCGGCGTAGCAGACTTTGCAATTCAGCCGCAGCCTCTTCGTGCAGACGGCTGGTGCCGGCCGCGCCAGCCGCGGGCGTTTCCTGGCCCAGGTAGTTGCTCAGATACCTGTAAAACAGAATTTCATCCGTGCGCATGGTTTCGGTTTCCAGCTTTAGCTCGCCGATGCTGCGGTCGCCGTATTGGGCAATGTATTCGCCGATTACCAGGTGTAAATCGGGCGCTGATTCCTGGATTTGGTGGAGCAAGTCGGGCGGTAATTCGCGCAGCAGGGGCAGCAGCTGCGGGTAGTGGGCGCGCACCTCGCGGGCCAGAGCCTGCATGGCGTGGGCGGGGCGGGCGCTGGCCAGCTCGGCAGTGGCAGCGGCGAAGTAGCGACTCAGAAACTCGTCGGGGTCGGCCACGCCGGTTTGGCGCAGGCGGCGGGCCACGTCGCCGTTCAGCATCATCACCCGGAAGTCGTTGATGATGGGCGTAGTCCACTGGTCGAGCAGCGCGGCGTCGAGCCGGGCTTTTTCGGCCAATAGTTCGGCAGCGCTCAACGTATTCAAGGGCAAATGGTAGAAGCGCTGGTATTGCTGCTCAAACTGCTCCTGAAACGCCTGCACCCGCCGGGGCAAACTGGCAAAAGCCGCCAGCAGGCGCGTCATATTCAGGGCCAGGCGGGGCAGCAGGCGCAGCTTTTCGGGCAGGGTTTTGGCGGTGCTGCGCACGAAATCGACGGGCTCGTCGAGGCCCATCATGCGCTCCATGTCGGCCTTGTTCTGGCGGAACGACGGCAGCAGCTGCAAGCCCCGGTACCAGTTGTTGATATTGTAGTAGATGCGGCCCTGCACCAGGCCCAGCAGCTGCGTCACCACCGGCTCGTGGGCGGCGATGGTAGCGGCGGGCAAGCCCAGCGTGTGCATGGTTTGACGATAGACGGTGGCGTAGGCGCGCTGGGCAAAGCTGAAGGTCAGCGGAGTAGTTACGCCGCAGTAGCTTTCCTGGATGTTGGCGTTGTCGTACACCACCACTTCCGGAATGGGCTGGGTGATGGAGCGCGTCTGCACCAGCCACAGGTGCTCGCTCTCCACCACAAATTCCACATCCTGCGGCTGGCCCAGCGAGAACTCCAGAAACGCCCCGGCCTGCCGCAATTCGGTCAGTATTTTGGCTGATAATGAGGGTTTGGATTGCTGATTTTCAGGCACCGGCACCAGGCCGGGCGCCGTGCCGGCCAGCGGCTGCACCTGCTCGGTTTTCCGGGCAATTTTGCGGTGGATTTCGCGGCGGCTGGCTTTGTCGAAGTAGAACTCATCCGGCTCCAGCGCGCCGCCCACCAGCCCCTCGCCCAGCCCCCACACGGCATGAATGGCCATTTCCTGCGGGTATTCGGGGAAGGTGCTGAACAGCACGCCGGCGGCCGTGGCGGCCACCTGCCGCTGCACAATTACGGCCGGCCGCGCCGTCAGGGCCAGGCCTTTCTGCCGCCGGTAGGCCAGGGCCCGCGCCGAGTAGGCACTGGCCGCGCAGCGGGCCACGGCCGCCAGCACCTCGGCCAGCGTGTGCAAGCCCAGCAGCGAGTCCATGAGCCCCGGAAAGGCTGCTTTGGCCCCATCCTCATCGGCCACCGACGAGCGCACGGCCACGCCCGCCGCACCCCACACCGCCAGCACCCGGCCCAGCGCCGCCTGCGTGGCGGCGGGCAATTCGAAGCGTGCCAGGGCCTGCTGCCGCGCCGTCAGGCCAGCTTCGTCGGTGCCCAGGCCCGCCAGCGCCGCGTCGAATACCTCGGCCGGAATGACTACGAAACCCGGTACCGGCAAGCCCAGGCGGCGCAGCCGAAACAGGCCTTCGGCCTTGCCGCCCACGGTAGTACCAGCCGGCACCGTGGCCTGACTGGAGTCTATCAATCCATTAGTTACCATAGCCGTGGACGTGAAAAATCAAGGACAAATAGCTGCACAGCATGAACAGCGACACCAGCACCTCGGCCCGCCGAAACCAGGCCTCCTGCGGCCGCGCCAGCGCCTGGCCATACACGCCCAGCGTGAGCACCAGCAGCCCGCCCAGCACCGCATAGGGCCACCCCGGCGCCTCCAGCAGGCGCAGCAGCCAGGCCTGCACCGCCACCCCGCCCAGCAGCACCAGCACCACGCCCGCCACCGCCCCGCCTACACCCAGCACCTGCGAATACGACTCCACCGTGGGCCGCTCGGCGGCGGGGGCGTGGGTTTTGCGGGCCAGCTCGAAGGCGAAGCCGCCCAGCAAGCTCAGCAGCATGAGCAGTAGCAGCTTCGCATCGCCGTGCGGCACGTAGGCCAGCCACAGCCAGGCAATTACCAGCGGCATGATGAGCATGTGCGTGAGGGCATACAGCAGCAGCCGCGCCCGCAGCCAGGCGGGGGCGCCAAACTCGTAGCGCATCGCCAGGCTGTAGGCCAGCGCCAAGGCCCAGCCCAGCAGCGCCGCCCCGCCCCGCGTGGCCGACCAGCCCAGCTCCAGCGCCGCGCCGGCCCAGGCCAGGGTGCGCAATTGCGGCAGTGTCACGAGGCCGCGCTGCAGCACGCGCTGCGGGTGGTTCTGGGCGTCGAGGGCAAAATCCTTGATTTCATCGAACACCCGCAGGCGAAAGAAAAACGAGATGGTGACGACCATGCCCAGCCCCTCACTGCCGCCAAAGGTTAGCCCCGTGCCCACCGTGCCCGCCACCGACCACACCGTGAGAAACAACACGGCGAACAAAGCCATATTGACCGGGGGGAAACGCTGGCGCAGGTAAGCCCAAAAGTTGCTAAGATTCATATCGAATGCAGGTAGCCGAACCGGTTACGGCTCCGCAGTCGCAAAGAGAATACCTGGAAGCAGGTTTTCCAGTTCGTCTTGTTGCCGTGTGGGACTTTCCTACAAACATATAGCTGCCAGCAAAATCTTATTAGTCAATAACAATTTAGCAAATAAAAGGACTTTTACAAGTACCCTTGGTTCACTGCCGAGAAAATCAGACTCCTGATTTCAGTTATTTTAACTTAAGCAGTTTTCGATGGCTCATTTCTTAGAAAAAGTCAAATTCAACAGCCTTGGCCCTGGCGAGTGCGTATTAGGGTGTTGGCAATGCACTTTTTAGGGACTTCATCCTGACCTCACTAGCTCTTTGAAGGGTACTGCTGCGTTTGTATACCTGGCTACCGGCCAACTTTAAGGTTGTACTTTTACCGACTAAATTTACCTTTCTACTGCGGCCGCCCCCGGCGCCTTCGCCCACCGATTAGTCTGCTCATGGTTACTGCTGCCCTGCCTGTTGATTACCAGCGTCTGTTTCATCAGCTGCCCGAGAACTTCCTGCTCATCGGTACCGATGCGGCGGCCACCATCGTCGACAACACCGATGCCCACGTGGGCGTGTCGCTGAAGCCGCGAGCCGAAGTGGTGGGCAAGGCTTTTTTCGAGGCCTTCCCCTCGCCCGACCAGAACCAGGGCGACGAAATCCGCCGCTCGCACGAGCACGTACGCCAGCACCGGCAGCCCCACCAGATGCCCGTCATTCGCTACGATTTGGAGCGGCCCGGCGAGCAGGGCGGATTCGAGGAGCTCTACTGGCAAGCCACGCACTACCCCGTGCTGAACGAACGAGGTGAACTACAGTACATTCTGCAGCGCACCCAGGACATCACTGAACAATACCGCGCCGCCCAGGCCGCTGCCGCCGCCAAAAAAGCTCTGGCCGAAGAGCAGGAACGCACCCGCTTCATGCTCGAAAACCTGCCCGTGCTGGTGTGGACCGCCGGCCCCGACGGCGGCCGCAACTATTTCAATAGCCGCTGGCTGGCTTTCACCGGCCGCCCGATGGAAGCTGACCTCGGCAGCGGCTGGCTCGAAAACCTGCACCCCGACGACCAGGCTCGCGTGAGCGAAACCTGGCACCAGTCGGTGACCACCGGCGCCACTTACCAGGTAGAATACCGCCTGCGCCGCCACGACGGCCAGTACCGCTGGATTCTGGTGCGCGCTACCCCGCGCCGCAACGCCGCGAATGACATCACGATGTGGGTGGGCGGCGCTACCGACATCCACGAGCAGCGCCAGATGGTGCAGGAACTCCTGGAAGCCAACGAACAGCAGGGCCTGCTGTCGGAGCAGGCCTACGAGCTGTACCAGAAAGCCGAAGGCCAGCGCGAGACCTACTACAACCTGTTTATGCAGGCCCCGGCCATGATTTGCGTGCTGCGCGGCCCCGCCCACGTCTACGATTTCGTGAACCCGGTGTATCAGCAGATTTTCCCCGGCCGCCAGCTGCTGGGTTTGCCCGTGGCCGAGGCCCTGCCCGAAGTGGTGGAGCAGGGTATCATCGACATCCTCGACAAGGTATATCAGACCGGCGAGTCGTTCTATGGCAATGAACTCAATCTTAAATTTATTCGTCCCGGCGAAGGCCAGCCATACAACGGCTATTTTAACTTCACTTATCAGCAATTCCGCGAGCACGGCCAACCAGCTGGCATCATGGTTTTTGCCTACGATGTAACGGAGCTGGTAGTGGCCCGTCAGGCCCTCGAAGGGCTGGCCGGTAACCCGCCCGCCGCCTAAGCTCGCCGCTGCCTTTTCCGCTTTTTTTCGCTTACCACTCCCCCACCGCATGGCCCTTACCTCATTCGACTTTCAGCAAGCCCGCGTCAAGCAGGTGCTGTTTAAGTCGCGGCTGCGCTCGGTGCTCTACGGAGTACGCGAAGCGGAGCCGGAGCTGTTTTCCATGCGCGAAAACCCCCTGGGTCAGTGGCTCCAAACGTCCGTGAAGCCTGCCCTGGGCGCCCAGCCCGAGGTGCGCGAAATCGAGCGCGTGCTCCAGCAAATGCTGCAAACCGGTCATGATTTGGCCCGCCGCTACCAAAGCGGCCTCATCGAAGAAGCCCGCAACGGCCTCGACCAGGTGAACATCTACGCCGACCAGATTGAGCTGCTGCTCACTGGTCTGGAGCGCAACGCGACGGCCTGAAGCAACGGCGTAAAAAGCACGTCATGCTGAACGCAGTGAAGCATCTCGCTTGTGGTAGTAAACCCTGACAATTGGGATTAGCTACGCGGGCGAGATGCTTCACTGCGTTCAGCATGACGTGCTTTTACTCCTTATCCAACCCAAACAGCTCAAACGCATTCCGCGTAGTAGCTTCTGCCACGCGCTCAGGCGTTTCGCCCAGCAGCATGGCCACGCGGTGCAGCACCAGCGGCAGGTAGGCCGGCTCGTTGCGCTTGCCGCGGTAGGGCACCGGCGCCAGATACGGGCAGTCGGTTTCGAGCAGCAGGTGCTCCAGTCCGATGCCCGGCAGCGCCTTATCCGCGCCACCATTTTTGAAGGTGGCCACGCCGCCGACACCCAGCTTAAAGCCCAGTGCAATAACCTCCTCGGCTTCTTCCTTCGAGCCGGAGAAGCAGTGGAAAACGCCGCGCAAGGTGCCATCCTGCGCTTCTTTTACCAGGGCTACGGTTTCGGCGTGGGCCTCGCGGGTGTGTAGCACGATGGGCAAGCTGAACTGCTTGGCCAGGCGTAGCTGAATGCGCAGAGCCTCCTGCTGCTCAGCAAATAAGGTTTTATCCCAGTACAAGTCGAGCCCGGCCTCGCCCACGGCGGCGAAGGGGCGGCGGCCCAGCCATTCTTCTACTTCGTAGAGCTGTTTCTCGAAATTTTTGCCCACCGAGCAAGGGTGCAGGCCCATCATGGCAAAGCAGACTTCGGGCGCCTGGGCTTCGAGCGCCAGCATGGCGTCGATGCTGGAATGGTCGATGTTGGGCATGACGATGGTGCTCACGCCGGCGGCGATGGCGCGGTCGAGGGCCGCGTCGCGGTCAGTTTTAAATTGCTCGGAATAGAGGTGAGCGTGCGAATCGGTAATGTGCATAATGGTGCAAAGGTCGGCAGCAGCCGACGATTTGCGGCCGTTTAAGCCCGTTTGGGTGGAGTTGACCGGCCAGCTAGTACCGCCGCCCTTTCCACTCCACCCGGGGCTGAAACAGCCGGAATACCACCAGGCTGACCGTCAGCCCCAGCGTGTACAGCTCGAACAGCGGCAGCAGCGCCCAGCGCAGCCGCAGCCCGGCCCGGCGATGCGCGGCCGCCAGCAATAGGCCCTGTACCAGCAGCTTGCTCAACCACACGCCCGCCGCCAGCGCGGGCGCTACCCAGGCCAGCCCCGCCAGCACCGGCCAGATGCCGCTGAAAAACGCCAGCTCCAGCCGCAGTCGCAACGGTGCCCCCTCGATACCCGCCAGCCAGCGGCGGCGCTGCCGCAGCAGCCCGCGCCAGTTGCGCATGGGCAAGGAATCGGCCCGGGCCTCAGCCTCGAATACCTGCCGGAAATCAAAGCCTTGCGCCAGCACCGCCCGAAACAGCGCGTAATCTTCAGTGACGGAGAAGGGCAGCGCCTCGTAGCCGCCGGTGGCCTCGTAGGCGGCGCGGGTCACGAGCATGTTGTTGCCCATGGCCGTGACGGGGCGACCAGTGTCGCTTATCATCTGTAGCAGGGCCAGCGAAAACAGCCAATCGAGCCCCTGCAGCTGGTCGAACAAACGCGGCCCGCGCACCGCCGTGATGCCCGTGACGGTGCCCACGCCCGGCGTGGCGCGAGCCAGCAGCGTTTCTATCCAATTGTCGGGCAGCTGGATATCGGCGTCGGTGATGAAGAAATAGTCAGTAGTGGCGCGGCGGGCCAGATGCGCCAGTACGTTGGCCTTGCCCCGCGCCTGCCCCATATTTTCGGCGATGCGCACTACCTGGAACTGCCCGGCGAAGCCGCGCATGGCTGCCGTGGCCACGGCGGCGGTGCGGTCGGTGCTGGCATCGTCGCCCACCCATATTTCCAGTAATTCAGCCGGATAACTCAGCGCCCGCAGGCTGGCCAAACAGCGCGGCAGGGCCTGCTCCTCGTTGCGCGCCGCGATGAGGATGCTTACCTGGGGCAAAGGCGTTGGCAGCGACGCAACTGGCACGGCACCGCGCCGGCTGGCAAACTGCCACGCCGCCCCCGCCAGCGCCAGCAGCCACAACGCGCAGAAACCAAGCAGCAGGTATTCCATACTTTACAAAGCCTCAAACCGAAAGCCCCGCCCGGCAAAGTGCGCCAGCATGCGGGGCAGCACGTAGCGCAGCCGGGCGCTGGCCTTCCGGCTGTCGTGAAATACCACGATGTCGCCGGGCCGCACGGCGGCCAGGGTTTGGCGCAGGCACTTCTCGGGGGCCAGGTCGGGGTCGTAGTCGCGCGTCAGCACCGACCACATAATAACCCGGTAATCAAGCTTCAACTCACGAATAAGGGCGCGGGTGAGGCGGCCATAAGGTGGGCGGAAGAGGAGCTTAGCCAGCGAGTGTGGAGCTGGTATTTGGGACTGGGGACTGGGGGTTGGGTATTCGGGGTTGGGTATCAGGGGTTGGGTATTTGGTGGTGGGTATTCTTGTCCTGATACCGAATACCCAATACCTAACACCTTGTCATCACCAAGCACTACCTGCAATGTGCGATTACACGCTGCCACCTCTTCCAGATACTCTGTTCTTGTTGTTTGCCAAGCACTTCGATGATGCTGCGTATGATTACCCAGCCGGTGACCGGCGGCCAGGGCGGCACGGGCTATTTCGGGGTAGCGGGCCACGTTGTCGCCCACGCAGAAGAAGGTGGCGCGGGCGTTGAACTGCGCCAGCTGCTCCAGCACCCAGGGCGTCTCGTCGGGAATGGGTCCGTCGTCGAAGGTGAGGTAAATAACTGGGGTACTGGATGTGGCAGAGGCAACCGTCCACTCACAGCCGGGCAGCAGGGCGTGCAGCAGCTTGGGCGGGCGGGTCATCACCAGGGCCTCCAGCCACTTGCTCATGAGCGCACGATTCGCATGTAGGGCACGTCGGCGCCGGGCAGCGGGCCCAGTACCGAGGCCAGCGCTTTCAGGAAAGCCTCAGCGGTGTCGGGGCGGCCGCCGGCGGGGCCCCGGCCCAGGTGGTGGTGGTATTCGCCCTGCCACTCGCCCACCACAGTGGGGCTGCCGTGGTCGGTGCTCAAACCCAGCGTGGCTTCGAGGGTGAAGTAGCGCGGGCGCGTTTCGGGCAGGTCGTCGTCGGCTTCGTCGGGCTCTTCGCCCAGCTCCTCGTCATACACCAGAGCGGCGAAGTGCGCTTCGGTAGTGGATTGAGGGGCTGGCAGATGCACCAGCGCCGTGACGCGCCCCGCCACTTCGTGCCAGCTCAGGCGCAGGCCGCGGGGCGGCACCCGGTCGGCGGGCGCGAGGTCTTCGCCGGCTTTTTCCCATACGTACTGTAACAGGTCGCGGGCCAGGGCGGGGTCGCTGAGCTCGCGGCGCACGGCGTCGGGGCGGCGCCAGGCCAGTTGGGGCAGCAGCACATGAACGAAATTGTAGGGATGCGGACGGGCCATACGAGTGGCAAAAGTACGCTATTTCGCCCGAGCTGCCGCCTCCGAAATGGCCGCCTGCACGGCTTGCCACAGCACTTCGGCGCTGGCGTCCCACGAAAAACGCCGCACGTTGGCCAGGCCGCGCTCGCGCAGCTGCTGGCGCAGCGCCGCGTCGTGCCAAAGCCGACCCAGCCCGGCCGCAATGGCAGCGGCGTCGAAGGGGTCGGCCAGCACGGCGGCGCCCGGACCGGCTACTTCGGGCAGGCAGCTGACAGCGGAGGTGAGCACCGGGCAGCCACTGGCCTGCGCCTCCACGATGGGAATGCCAAAGCCTTCGAAATAAGGCACAAACACCGTTGCCAGCGCGGCGGCGTAGAGCTCGGCCAATTCCGCATCGCTCACGCGGCCGGTGAAATGCACGGCCTCCTGGTGCTGCATTTGCTGGTAGGCATCGAAAATCGGCCCGGCTTTCCAGGCCCGGCGACCCACGATGAGCAATTGAGCCCCGGCCGCCGCCGGGCCATTTTGCTGCTTAAATAAGTCGAAGGCCTGCAGCAGCTTGCCCAGGTTTTTGCGCGGCTGCAAGGCGCCGACAAACAGAAAGTACGGCCGGCCGTCACTGAATTTTACCCTGGCAGCCTCCTGCGCTGCCGGCGGTTGCGGCCGAAACTGCCCGGCGGGCGCGTTGTAGGCCACCGTGATACGCTCCGGCGCAATGCCGTAGGTTTGCAAGATGTCGGCTTTGGTGGCTTCCGACACGGCCACCAGCCGGGCCGAGGCCCGGACGAAGCGGGGCATGAAAAACTGGTAATACTTGCGCGGCCACACGCCCACATCGAGCGGGAAATGCTCGAAGGCCAAATCGTGGATTACCGTCACGCGGGGCACGGCGGTTGCCAGCGTGGTAAAGCCATCGAGGCTCAGGAAAACGGCGGGTTGGTGCCGGGCCAGCCACAGCGCCACCGCCCCCTCAAACCACGCCACGAACAGGAGCGGATGCCGGGCCGGGGGGTACAGCACGTGCGGCACTACATTGGGCCCGAACAGATACCGGGAATCGTAGGCCCGGTCGAACAGGAAGTGAAACGTCACCTCCGGATGCTGCCGCACCAGCCGGCTCAGGGTTTCGTAGCTGAAGCGCCCAATCCCCTCCAACTGGTTGCCGGGCAGCAGGAAACGGGTATTGATGGCGACATGCATGGCAGAATATTAAATTTGAAGGGCATCATTCTTCGGCGCCGCTTGCTGCGCCGAATGCTCAGAACGACACGGCTGAAGCAGGGCAACGATACTAATTACGACCTTCCAGCGTTGGAGGCTCACTCATTACCGCACCCGGGGATTGGGCAGCTCACCCGGCGTGGTTTGCGCCGCAAAGCTACGGCCAGGGCCTGGCCACGGCGGCGAGGCGGGCCATTTCGGGCTATCTTTGCTCTGCCATCGAACCGTCAGCTACTTATTACAAACCGGGGCGAGGTTGATTGTCTTTTCGTCATTTATGTCTGCAACTTCGTTTTCGCTGGTCGGCCTGGGGCCGATAATTAATCGTTGGAAATTTCTGGTGGGTGGAGCCGTCGTGCTGGCCGCCATCGTTAGTATCGTGGTGGCAATCATGCTGCCCAACGTGTACAAATCCACCTCCGTCTTCTTCCCCACCGACCCCCAGACCTCGGACCCCGACCGCCTGCTGGAAGCAGATAAAGAAAACCGTAAGATGCTGGAGCTGGGCGGCCGGGCCGAAGACCTGGACCGCGCCATCACCATCGGCGAGTCGCAGCCGCTGGCCGAGATGATTATCAAGAAGCACAACCTCTATAAGCACTACGAAATGGGAGCGCCCGGCGACGACGCCTCCGACAACGCTGTGCTGTACGAGTTTAGCAGCAATCTTAGCATCGTGCACAACGAGCGCGACGCCATCGAGCTGACGTTCATGGACCGCGACAAGTTTCTGGCCGCCCGCATTGCCAACGACATCGTGCAGGCCATCGACTCGATGAACCAGCAGCTGACGTACGAAAACCGGCGCAAGGTACTGAACCTCTACCGCCTGCGCTACGACACCCTTAGCACGTTATTCGAAAGAAACCGCAAAGCCACGGTGGCGGCCCGTTACCGCAAAGGCGTGTTTGGCCTCGAAATGCAGGGGCGCTACCTGGCCAAGGAAATCATTAAGGTTGAAACCGAATTACGCAAGGCCGAAGCCGGCGGGGGCGGCAACATACCGGCTTTGCGGCGGGCCCTCCGCGGCCTCACCCGCACCGATGGCGGCAACGTTATCAACCTGGAAAGCTTCACCAATGGCGGCGACTCGCTGAGCATTCTGGCCGACCGCACCAACGACCTACAAAACCGTCTCGTGGAGGCCCAGGGCGCCTACGAAACGGCGGCTCTCAGCATT
>Ga0247804_10001490_pt1 | contig 10856 bp, 8 predicted proteins | sample UWRJL029104C1_FD_181142 | JGI IMG/M metagenome (GOLD analysis project Ga0247804, IMG submission 181142) | Plant litter microbial communities from Arlington Agricultural Research Station in Wisconsin, United States - UWRJ-L029-104C-1 | ecosystem: Environmental > Terrestrial > Plant litter >...
CTTTTTTAATTCCTTTATCTTCGGATTCCCAAATTTCGGACCTCTGACTTCTTCTAATTGTAATTGCGTTTTTGTGTGCTTCTAAACCCTCTGCAGCTGCAAGTGTTTCAACAGTAGTGCCAATATTATCTAATCCAATGGCTGATAAGTGCTGAAAAGTTATTTTTTTAAGAAAAGCATCAGTTGATACACCCGAATATGCTTTCGCAAAGCCACTTGTAGGTAAAGTGTGGTTTGTTCCAGATGCGTAATCGCCTGCACTTTCAGGCGTAAGGTTTCCTAAGAATACAGATCCAGCATTGATTATCAATGGAATAATAGATTCAAAGTTTTCAGTTGACAAAATCAGGTGTTCAGGTGCATATTCATTCGAAAAGTCCATAGCAGCAGATAAATTATCAACCAGAATAGCATAAGAGTTTTCAATTGCTTTCGCTGCTATTTCTTTTCTTGGAAGCATAGATAGCTGTTTTTCAATCTCCAAAAGTGTTTTTTCTATTATTTCTTTGGAGGTAGATACCAAAATAGCCTGACTATCAGTTCCATGTTCAGCCTGTGCAAGTAAGTCTGCAGCTATAAATGACGGTTTGGCAGTCTCATCGGCAACTACCAAAACTTCTGATGGGCCCGCAGGCATATCAATAGCCAAGCTGTTTTGAACCATCGTTTTGGCCGTCGTAACATATCGATTGCCGGGACCAAAAACCTTGTAAACTTGGGGTACGGTTTCGGTTCCAAAGGCCATTGCCGCAACCGCTTGTGCACCTCCAATCAGGTAGATTTTTTCTATACCTAAAAGCACAGCGCAATAAGCCAGATAGCAATTGGTTTTGCCATCACTTTGAGGTGGGGAACAAACTACGATTTCTTTGCAGCCGGCAATAAGTGCTGGCGTGGCCAGCATCAAGAAAGTGCTGGGTAAAACCGCTGTTCCGCCAGGAATATAAAGGCCAACCTTTTCAATTGCCCTTGATTCCCGCCAGCAAACCACACCAGGCATAGTTTCGATTTTATCTTCAATTTTTAATTGCGATTCGTGAAAGGTCTTAATGTTTTGATAAGCGGTTTCAATTGCTTTTTTTGCATCAGCCGGTATGGTTGCTGCGATAGCTTTTAATTCAGCGGCATCTAAGTAAAGTTTTGTTAATTCAACTTTATCAAAAACTTTAGCGAAATTAATCAGCGCTTTATCACCATCATTTTTTACCGTTTTGATGATGTCTGCTACACGTTCTTCAACCAACTTGTCGTCTTCAATCTGTCGCGAACACAGTTCCTTTATTTTTGATTTAGATAAACCTTTATAATTATAGACTTTCAATGTGTTATAATTTAAAATTAACTAATAGTTAATATGAATTTATACGTTTTATGCTGTTTTTAAGTGATAATCTTCTCAATTGGCATCACTAAAATACCTTCAGCACCTGCCGCTTTAAGGCTGTTGATTTTATCCCAAAAATCTTCTTCGGCAATTACAGAATGAACAGCAACCCAATCCGGTTCGAACAATGGAACTACCGTAGGACTTTTAACGCCTGGTAATAAATCGACAACTTTTTGCAGGTTGTTTTTCGATACATTTAACACCACATATTTATTGGATTTTGCGCTTAAGACCGAACGGATTCTTTGCAGTAATTCTGCAACTTCAAGGTTATCCAATATCGATTTATTTCCGATTAGAACGGCCTCCGATTGCATCACATCTGCGAATGGTTTTAGTCCGTTACTCTTTAAAGTTCCGCCAGTAGAAACGATGTCAAAAATCGCATCACTTAAACCTAAACCCGGACCAATTTCTACCGAACCGGAGATGGTTCTAATATCCGATTTTATGCCTTTTTCAGCTAAGAATTTTTCAAGAATAACCGGGTAAGAAGTGGCGATTGCCTTACCATTTAAGTCTTCCAGTTTCTGGATTTCGCTTCCTGTTTGAACAGCAATTTTCAAGGTGCATTTTCCAAAACCGAGACGTTGCAAATACTCAACATTTGCTTTAGTTTCGGTGATTACATTTTCTCCAACAATGCCCAAATCGGCAATGCCATCCTGAACGTATTCCGGTATATCATCATCACGAAGAAAGAGAATTTCTAATGGAAAATTTTGAACGGTTGATATTAAAGAACTCTTATAGTTTTCGAAAGAAAGACCACAGTTTTTTAATATTTCTACAGATTTTTCGTTTAACCTACCCGACTTCTGGATAGCGATTTTAAGTGTTTTCAAAGTATTGAATATAGAATGAACAAGAAATAAGTTTACGGAAAAAAAGTTTTGAGTACAAAACAAACATATCATATCGCCTATCGGCGATGATGTAAATGTAAGTGATGTTTCAAAGTTAAATTCATAAATTATTTATGCCAGTATCAATACGTTAGCTGATAAGCGCTGGCAAATATAGTGTTTGAAACCGTAAATCAAAAAATAATGGCACTTAATTTGCCATTATGCTGTTTTAAATTGAATTACCTTATTTTTATATTAAAATTTACGTGTTGAAGAACTTCCGCTTTCTTATCATTCCCTCTATAATTTGTATTTCTGCCTGTAACTGGTTTAAATCACCTCCGGAAATAGGCAAGGTCCTGTCTGAACATTTCAAAAATAAAATCTATAAAGATTTCGATACGGTAGCATACGACAGCGTTTTTGTTAAAACGATGGGTGAGCTTTCAGGAAATTTTATCAATCCGAAAACGATAAAAGCTTTTTATGCGGAGAATAATGATGAGCCGCGATTGGTTACCAAATTCTATACTAATGGTGATTTGGATTCTCTTGTGAATTTTTTACAAAACAGTACAGTTCATGGCATAAATCCTAAGTTATTTAAAACTGAAGAGATAAAAACTTTACTTCAGGAACTTGGAGCAAATAAATTTAAAACAGTTGATGAGAGTTACCCTGTCATCGCAAGATTAGAAATTTTAAGCGCGAATGCTTATTTAAATTACGCCAATTTTTTGAAGTTTGGTGTCGTTAATCCACGTAGTATTTTTTCAAGGTATTACATCAAAGTTAAGCGCCCTGATAGTTTAGGGATGTCGAAATTATTAGCTTCGGAAAACCTGGTTGATACATTAAACTCTGTTCAGCCGAAATCTGAACAATATAGAGGATTGCAGCAAGCATATTTGTCTACAAATAACGCCGGTGAAAAACGAATTTTAGCGTTGAATATGGAGCGTTTCCGTTGGAAAATGCCGGAGACAGGTGATAATTATGTTCAGGTTAATATTCCTGATTTTAAACTTACCTGGTTTGATAAGCAAGATACCGTTATATCAATGAAAGTCTGCGTAGGCGGGAAACGTGAAAATGGCTATGAGGACAAAATGAAGGCATTCGCAAAGTCTGGTAATTTGGATGATAAACCTAAGAACCACGAAACGCCTTTGCTATTTAGCAAAATTAATTCCATTCAGGCCAATCCAATCTGGAACATTCCTGTAAGTATTGCACAAAGCGAAATCTACTGGATGGCCAGAAAAGATCCTTATTATTTATCAAACAGCAACATTAATGTGTACTATAAAGGCAAACTGATTGGTGAGCCGGATACCATCAACTGGAGTCGTTATTCCAGAGATAAGCTTCCTTTCAAATTTAAACAAGGTTCTGGTGGCGGAAATGCTTTAGGGAAATTCAAGTTTATTTTTGACAACAGCTCTAGTATTTATCTTCATGATACCAACAATAAAAATGGTTTTAATTTAGCTAACAGGGCAATAAGTCATGGTTGTGTTCGCGTAGAAAAGCCTTTGGAATTTGCCGAAAAACTGCTAAACGACAACTATTCTTATGATAAATTGAGGGTTGAAGTCGATTTGCTTCCTGTTGATACCACACATATGAACTGGTACCGCAAACGTATGGCTAAGAAAGCTGATACCCTAAAATCTTTTCAATTAAAACCGGCCTGGTTTGGTCCGAAAAAAGCTGTTCCCTTGTTGATTACCTATTATACTGCTTGGCCTCAAAATGGTAGAATCGAATATCGCCCCGATGTTTATGAAATGGACGAAAAACTTTGGACGGCCATGAAGAAATTTAGATAGAAGCTGTAGATTTGCGCAATGCAGGACAATTCCACTTTTAACCATCAAGCTGATATTGTGAATAGTGCCATCAGGTTTATTAACTCGTGGTTTAAGCAGTCGAAGTCGATTACAGAAGAACTGAATGATTTTTTTATCCTTCCGGGAAATAAGGTGGTTGGAAAAGGTGTTGTCGTAGGCAGGTTAAAAGGTATCTTCGGTAAATCTGATGAATACGTTGGAGGCAGGTACGACATTATCGATGTAAATTTTGAATTGCTCAGCGAAGAAAAAGGAATGGGTTTCGTGGAGGGGGTTGCAGGTTATCGTGATGTTATTCAAAAACAATCTAATATTATAAGTGGCCCATTTAAATTGTATTTCGCTTTAGATAACAATGCCTGGAAAATTGTCAATATAGAGTTTCCAGGGTTTTCTTATTAGATTACATTTCTCGTTTGTCTTAAATTTTTTGTAGGTTACCGTATAATTAGCGTCTGCAATCATGAGAAAAATCAATTCGCTTCTGGTAACTATAGGCACCATATTCATAATTTCATGTTCAAATAATCTGCCAAAACCGATTACACCTGCTTCTGAAATATTATTAAATCCTGATACGTTTTGGTCTTATTACTATAATCAGGTAAATCTTTCTGATGATTTTATCGGCTATGATGAAGATAATAACCTATTAAGTAGAAAACAATTTTTTGCTAAAATAGCAGAAGGATACTACCTCCCTGTTTCTTTAGTGACAAGAGATTCGCTGAAGCATTACAGGCTCTATAAAGTAACTACAGCTGTAGACTCCGAATTGCGAGAAAATATAACGAATACATTTAAAAATGATGTTAAATTCTTTAATATGGAGGGTAAAACCATACCGAAATTTAATTTTTTAGATCTAAATGGTAAAGTTTATGATTTAAAGAGCACAAAAGGTCAGCTGGTCGTTTTAAAGTTTTGGTTTATTGGCTGCGGCGCCTGTGTGGAAGAAATGCCTGCATTGAATAAATTGGTTGCAAAATACTCTAAGAAACATAATATAAAGTTTTTGAGCTTGGCAACGGATAGCAAAGAGCAGCTGCATGAGTTTTTTAGAAAAACGAAATTCTTATATGCGACTTCATCTGTGAGCGACGATTACGTTGTAAATGAATTAGAAATAAACTCATTCCCAACACACATGCTTGTGAGAGATGGAAAAATTATAAGAGTTATTAGTACTGAGAAACAACTTGAGGATGTGTTGTTAAGACAAGAAAAACTTTAAGTTTGTATGATATCTGACACATCCTATTTACTGCAATTTCCCTAATCTAAAATCATTTTCTTAAAATTGAAATTCGCCACTTTACATAATTTTTCTATCTTTGGTTTTTAATGAATTTCCTTTACCCGGGCTTTCTTTTCGCACTAATATCGGTTGCAATTCCGGTTGTCATTCATTTATTCAATTTCCGAAAATTTAAAAAAGTTTATTTCTCAAATGTTCAGCTTTTAAAAGAGGTAGAACAACAAAATTCATCGAAGGAAAAGATTAAAAATCTGCTCATTCTTCTATCAAGAATTTTAGCCATCATCTTTTTAGTTCTTGCTTTCGCCCAGCCTTATATCCCTTTAAGCAATCAAAAAGCAACATTATTAAACAATACGGTAAGTATCTTTATTGATAACTCCTACAGTATGGAAGCGGTTAACAAGGATGGCAATTTGCTTGACGAAGCTAAAAGACGAGCAAAAGACTTGGTAAAAGGTTTTGGTTTGAATGATAGATTTCAATTATTAACCAACGATTTCGAAGGGAAATACCAACGTTTATTAAATCAGGAAGAATTTTTGAAAGCGCTGGACGATGTTAAAATTTCTGCTGCACACCGCAATCTTCAACAGATTTTGAACCGTCAAAGTAATGTGTTTACGGGCTCAGCAAATAAATACAGCTTTCTCATTAGCGATTTTCAAAAAAACATCGCCACAAATAAAAAGCTGGAAACCAAACCTGATATTCAATATTCTTTTTTAAAGCTCAATGCAACAACTTTGCCCAATGTAGCTGTCGACAGCGTTTGGACACTTTCCCCAAACCATCAACCCGAAGGGAATGAAAAGCTTGTGGTTCAGGTTAAAAATAATTCTGAAGAAGATGCTATAAGTATTCCCTTAAAACTCACCATCAACAATCAACAGAAAGCCTTAAGTTCAGTTACTATTCCGGCAGGGAAAATCAGAAAAGATACATTAAATTTTTCCGGCCTGGCCGCCGGTTGGCAGAAAGGTGTAATCAGTATTAAAGATTTCCCTGTAACCTTTGATGATTCCCTTTCTTTCAGTTTTAAGGTGGATTCGAGTTTTCCAGTACTCAGTATTAATGGACCGAATGCTGGAAACTACATTAAGGCGCTGTTCGCTGCTGATAATTATTACAAACTCACTGAGAATGCTGAAAGCAATATTAATTACAGTGGTTTCTCTAATTATGGCTTAATCATACTCAATGGCTTAAAAAATCCATCCACCGGTTTGGCCCAACAATTAAAAACTTACCTGAAAGCAGGCGGTTCAGTAGTTATATTTCCTGATTTAGATGCAGATATGCAAACCTACAATACTTTTTTAAGTAGCTTGTCATTACCGTTTATTCAAAACTTAAATACAACTGCCACCAAAGTTGATAAAATAGATTTACAGAATCCTATATTTAAAACGGTTTTCGAAGAGATTCCGAAGAATCTGGATTTACCGTCTTTAAATCGTTACTTCAATTTTATAGAAAGCAATTCTGCTAATAAGGAAACAATATTAAGTTTACCGGGTGGAAAATCGTTTTTCTCAAAATTTGGAATCGGCAACGGTTCTGTGTACTTATCAGCAAGCGGATTAAATCCCACTGATGGGAATTTTGCCCGTCATCCGGTTTTTGTACCATTGATGTATCGGTTAACATTAAGCAGTGGTAGCGAAAGTATTTTATACAATACTATTGGAAACGAAACCACCCTGAAAAGTAGATACATCACGCTGGGCAAAAACCAGACACTAAAGCTGAGTTCGAAAAATTTTGAAGCTATTCCTGAAGTCAGACAATTTGATGGTAAAACCCTCATTTATGTTGCTGACCAAATTAAAACCGCAGGTTTTTACAATTTAATGCTAGCCGATTCACTGCTTGCAGTTTACAGTTTTAATAATGGCCGGTCAGAATCTGATATGCATTATTTAAGCAAAAATGAACTTGATAATCTTGCGGGAAAAAGTAATCTGAAAACTTACGATATAGAGAAAGACGCAGTAAAGGTAGTTTCCGGGGCAAATAAAATCGGACAAACTTTATGGAAACTTTGTCTAATTTTGTCGCTGATTTTTATTGCAGCAGAAATACTGCTCATCCGATTTTTTAATAACACAAAAAGAACAATATGAATCTCCTTGTAAAGCATGTAACTATTGCCGACCCGCAGAGTAAATTTAATAAAGAGCAATGCGATGTCCGGGTAGTTGATGGAAAAATCCAAAGCATCGGTAATTTATCAGCCGAAAAAGATGAAAATGTTTTTGATGCTGAAGGTGCATTTTTAACCCCTGGTTTTTTCGATTTAAATTGTGTTGCCGGCGACCCTGGTTTCGAAACTAAAGAGGATATTCAGACTTTAACTGCAACGGCAAAAGCCGGAGGCTTTACAGGTTTAGCATTGCTACCTCAAACCAGTCCTGTTATTCAGTCAAAATCTCAGGTAGAATACATCATCAACAAAGCAAAAAATAATCTGGTTGATGTTTACCCGATTGGTACGCTAAGTCAGAATCGAGAGGCAAAAGAACTTGCCGAGCTATTCGATATGAAGCAGGCAGGTGCTGTCGCTTTTTCTGATGGTGACAGGGCGATACAGGATGATGGCTTTATGAGCCGTGCCTTACAATATGCCAAAGGTTTCGATGCCCTGGTAATGGTTTATCCCGAAAATAAATCGATTGCAGGTAAGTCTCAGATAAATGAAAGCAAAAATTCAGTGCTTTTGGGGATGAAAGGTTTGCCAGCCCTCGCAGAAGAAATGCATATCGCCAGAGATATTTTCTTAGCTCAATATAATGAAACAAAAATTCACATCAGCAATATTTCTACAGCCGGTTCAGTTGCTTTAATTCGCAAAGCTAAAAAAGAAGGCGTTCAAATCTCATGCGATGTTACGGCGCATCATTTGGTTTTTACAGAAGAATTATTAGTTGATTTTGATAGTAATTACAAAGTTAAACCGCCATTGCGTACCAAAAGCGATGTTAAAGCTCTAATTGCAGGTTTAAAAGATGGAACAATTGATGCTATCACTTCGCAACATCGTCCGGAAGAAATTGAATTTAAAAATGTAGAATTTGAAATTGCTCATTATGGTATTATTGCTTTACAAACCGTTCTTCCACTATTGCTTAGAGCAGGATTAGATGCAAGCCTCATTGCAGAAAAATTAGCCATTAATCCGCGTAAATTATTAAATTTAAACGTTCCCGTAATTGTAGAGGGGCAAACAGCCAATTTTACAGTTTTTGCACCCGATAAAAAATGGGTTTTTGATGCATCTTCAAACCAATCGAAATCGGCGAACAGCCCTTTGTTAGGAAAAGAACTTACCGGAAAAGTGACTTTGGTTTATAATAATAATCAATACCAGGAAAGCTGAAAGACTAAAGCTAAAAGCCATAACAAGTCTTGATACTTGATACTAAATACTTGATACTACAAAAATGGATAATAGAGTAAAAAAAGCGCTGAGCGCTGCAATAAATAAATATGCTGAAATAGAAAAAGTTGAGGCTGGAAATTTCCAAAATGAATTAATAGCGGCTTTTGAGCTTGATGTTAATTTCTTAGACAAAGCAACTGCCTTTGACGCCGTTTTCGATTCACACCCAAAATTTGAAGAGCTCAGAGAGATTTTCTTTGATTTGCTGATGGTGAATTTTTTCAGCAGTGATGTTCAGAAACTTGAAGATGATTACCTTGAAAGTGACGAATGGGCAAATATCGAAGAAGAAACCATCGATAGGGGGACTGAACTTTTAAATCTCCTTTTGTACATCAAAGAATGCCATGACGAGGATTTAAATCCGGAATTGAGCGATTTCCTCAAAGAATTTTTATTAGTCGAAGACGATGAATTTCAGGATGAATTCGAAATTTATGAAGAATTAATTAGTAACCAGCAGTTAGCGGAAAGCAGCATTGAAGAAATTTGTAAAACTGCCGGGACCTTAAATGTGAGCGAAGAAATGAAAGATCTGTTTGTTCCGTTTATGGCATTTTTCCTTGATACAGAGGGTAGCGCAGAAACAACGAAAGAATTAATTCAGTTTAGCCGTAACAAATCGTTCGATTCTGCTACTTATATATTGATAACAACTATTAATAACTAAACTAAAACAACCAAACAAAATGGACAAGAGTACTTTAATTACCAAATTATCCTTGAAATATGGTTTTATACTTGCAGTAGTTTCAATTGTAATTTCGTTAACGCTGTATTTCATTAACCCAGTAATGCTTTATACCAATTTTGCATTGCCATTTATAATTCTGATAATCTTTATCGCCTTAATGGTTTTTGTAGGAATAACCATTCGCAAAGAAATAGGTGGTTATTGGACATTTGGTGAGGCTTTTAAGTCATTTTTGATAATTGCATTAATTTTAGCTGTTACTTCCGTATTATATAATATTGTTTTAATGACATTAATCGATCCTGATTTGCCGGCAACAGCTGCAGCAGCTATCGAAGAATCTCAACGAAGCATGATGGAGAAATTTGGTATGGCTTCCGAACAAATAGATGAGGCTATGGCTAAAGCAGGTAACATGCAGGAGAAATTAGCTCCTACTTTCAAAAACTCATTTACAAGTTTTGGTGTATCAGTGGCAATGTACGCTGTATTGGGATTAATTCTTGCGGCGATTTTGAAGAAAAAAGAACCTGTAGTATTCAATACTTTGCCTGAGCAAGAAGCTTAGTTGTAATAAATTATAAAATTTTCAACGTGCAGGTTTTATCATTTAATTTGATGAAATTTGCACGTTTTGTTTTGAACAAACCTCATAGGTTTTCAAAACCTATGAGGTTTAAATTTTGAAAATGGATATATCAGTAGTAATACCTTTATATAACGAAGATGAATCGCTTCCGGAATTAACAGCCTGGATTGCTAAAGTTATGGATGAAAATAATTTCAGCTATGAGGTTATTTTGGTCGATGATGGCAGTACGGACCGGTCCTGGGAAGTTATAGAGGAATTGAAGTTGCAGAACAATGCAATTAAGGGCATTAAATTCAGAAGGAATTACGGTAAATCTGCTGCATTGAATGTCGGCTTTGAGGCTACAAACGGTGATGTTATCATTACAATGGATGCCGATTTGCAGGACAGTCCCGACGAAATACCAGAATTATATCGTCGCATCAAAGAAGAAAAACTCGATTTAATTTCCGGCTGGAAGAAGAAACGTTACGATCCCATTACCAAAACCATCCCAACAAAATTATTTAACGCGGCCACACGAAAAATGAGCGGAATTGAATTAAATGATTTTAACTGTGGTTTAAAAGCCTACAGAAGCGACGTAATCAAAACCATCGAAGTTTATGGCGAAATGCACCGCTACATTCCGGTAATTGCAAAATGGGCTGGTTTCACAAAAATTGAGGAACAGGTTGTAGAACATAGGGCACGTAAGTATGGGACAACTAAATTCGGGTTTAGCCGCTTTATAAACGGTTTTTTAGATTTATTATCTATATTTTTTGTCGGTAAATTCGTCA
>Ga0247804_10001491_pt1 | contig 10855 bp, 6 predicted proteins | sample UWRJL029104C1_FD_181142 | JGI IMG/M metagenome (GOLD analysis project Ga0247804, IMG submission 181142) | Plant litter microbial communities from Arlington Agricultural Research Station in Wisconsin, United States - UWRJ-L029-104C-1 | ecosystem: Environmental > Terrestrial > Plant litter >...
CCGTGTTTGGCGGCGAACTCACGCAGCACGTCGGCGCGGCGGCTGACCACGGTCGGCGGGGTGCACTGGGGGAACAGGGTGGCGAACAGTTTTTCATTGCAGTCGCGCAGGCTTTGCGGCTTGTTGACCACCAGGACACCGGCGCGCTCGGCTTGCTCGAGCAGGTAGGTGGAGTAGACGAACTCCATGTCGAAGGGCGGATCCTTGCGCATCAGGATCACATCCAGGTCGCTCAGCAGCGCGTCGGTCTCGGCTTCGAGCTCGAACCATTTCTGCGGGTCGGCGAAGACTTTCAACGGTCGCATGCGGGCCCGCGCCTCGCCTTCGCCCTGGTACAGGTCGCTCTGTTCCATATAGAACAGTTCCCAACCGCGTGCCTGGGCGGCCAGCAGCATGGCCAGCGAGCTATCCTTTTTATAGGAAATGCTGGCGATAGGGTCCATGACAATCCCGACGCGAACGCTCATGGGTGTTTCCTCGAGTTTGAAGGGCTGGGTGTGTCTTGTGCAGGAGCGAGCTCGCTCCTGCAAAAAAACCAGCCGAAGGCCAGAAAAAGTGGCGTCAGAGTGGCGCCCGGTGGGTTCCCGGTCAAGGAAAAACCGCCTCGCGGGTCGGCCGATAGATTGGACATGGAGACTGTGCTAAAAAGGCTGGCATGTCGCGCTGGCCCTTGATCATCAAGGGTTTCGAGCCAACGGGCAGCCGCAAACGGACAAACTGATTCGCCCAGGCGATGGTAGAGCAGATATGGAACAGCATTCCAACGCCTTGAAGGTCATGGTGATCGACGATTCGAAGACCATTCGCCGTACCGCTGAAACCTTGTTACGCAATGCGGGCTGCGAGGTGATCACCGCCATCGATGGTTTTGATGCGCTGGCCAAGATCACCGACAACCATCCGGGGATCATTTTTGTCGACATCATGATGCCGCGTCTGGATGGTTATCAGACCTGCGCTTTAATCAAGAACAACAGTGCGTTCAAGGCCACGCCAGTGATCATGCTGTCGTCCAAGGACGGCTTGTTCGACAAGGCCAAGGGGCGGATTGTCGGTTCCGATCAGTTTTTGACCAAGCCATTCAGCAAGGAAGAACTGTTGAACGCGATTCGCGCTCATGTACCGGGCTTCGCTGCCGATGCGCCGCTGTAAGACACGCACAGTGATGCCCGGCCAACCGGCCTGGCGTCTACAAGAATGGGGAAGACCATGGCACGTATTCTGATCGTCGATGACTCGCCGACCGAAATGTACAAACTCACCGGCATGCTGGAAAAGCACGGCCATGAAGTGTTGAAGGCACAAAACGGTGCCGATGGCGTGGCGCTGGCGCGTCAGGAAAAGCCCGACGCGGTCTTGATGGACATCGTCATGCCCGGCCTCAACGGCTTCCAGGCGACCCGTCAACTGACCAAGGACCCGGAGACCGGTCATATTCCGGTAATCATCATCACCACCAAGGACCAGGATACCGACAAGGTCTGGGGCACTCGCCAGGGCGCCAAGGACTACCTGACCAAGCCGGTGGACGAAGACACCCTGATCAAGACCCTGAACGCTGTGCTGGCAGGCTGACGGCCGCGCCATGGCCGAGTCGCTGAGCGCCTTTGAACTGTTGCTGCAGATCGACCAGCGTTGCCGCTTGCTGGCGGCTGACTTGCCGTCCCAGCCAACCCGCAATCACGGCTGGAGCGGCATTGGCTTTCGCCTGGGCGAACACTGGTACGTGGCGCCCATGGGCGAGGTCAGCGAAGTCCTGCATGAGCCGCGCCTGACCCAGTTGCCCGGGGTCAAGCCGTGGGTTCGGGGGGTAGCCAACCTGCGTGGCCGCTTGCTGCCGGTGATGGACCTGTGCGGCTTCCTGGGCGCCGAGTTGTCGGCTCAGCGCAAGCAGCGCCGGGTCCTGGTGGTCGAGTACAAGGAAACGTTCGTCGGCCTGATGGTCGATGAGGTGCTGGGCATGCAGCACTTCGACCAGGCCCGGTTCGAGCCGGGAGCGGCGGGCAGCCAGGACGACCCGGCGGCGGCTTTCATCAAGGGTCGGTTCGAGCGTGAGCAACGCTGGCAGGTGTTCAGTCCGTTTGCCGTGGCGCAGTCGCCACGCTTCATGGATGTGGCGGTGTAGGCGGGTACCTGTAGCAGCTGCCGAAGGCTGCGTCCGAGTGCGCAGCACGCGCAAGGACGCCGGACAGGTTTCACAATGTGGGTCAACAGGCGAAGATCGATGATTAAAGTCAACACGGGCACCTCAAGCGATGGATCGCGCAGTCGTTCGCAGATCATTGCGCTGTTCATCGCGCTGATCGTGTTCATCGTGCTGTTGTTCGCCAACTTTGCCTACCTCAATACTCAAGCCTCCTACGACAAGCAGTACATCGGCCATGCCGGTGAGTTGCGCGTGCTGTCCCAGCGTATTGCCAAGAACGCCACCGAAGCGGCTGCCGGCAAAGCCGCGGCGTTCAAGTTGCTCAGCGACGCGCGCAATGACTTTGCACAGCGTTGGGGCTACCTGAAGAAAGGCGACCCGGCCACGGGCCTGCCGCCAGCACCGGCGGTGGTGCGTCCGCAAATGCGCGCCGTGCAGCTGGATTGGGAGCGCTTGCTGAAAAACACCGACGCGATCCTCTCCAGCGAGCAGACCGTGCTGTCGCTGCACCAAGTGGCCGCGACGTTGGCCGAGACCGTGCCGCAGTTGCAGGTCGAGTACGAAAAAGTCGTCGAAATCCTGCTGCAGCGCGGCGCGCCAGCTACTCAGGTGGCCATGGCCCAGCGCCAGTCGCTGCTTGCCGAGCGCATCCTTGGCGCCGTCAACACGGTGCTGGCCGGCGATGAAAACGCCCAGCAGGCCGCCGATGTGTTTGGCCGGGACGCGGCGCGCTTCGGCCAGGTGCTCAACGGCATGCTGCAGGGCAATCCCGCGCTCAAGGTCAGCCAGGTCGAGGACCGCGATGCCCGTGCTCGTCTGACCGAAATCGCCGAGCTGTTCCAGTTTGTCTCCGGTTCGGTGGATGAAATCCTCGAAACCTCGCCCCAGCTGTTCAAGGTCCGTGAGTCGGCGGGCAATATCTTCAATCTCTCGCAGACCCTGCTGGAGGAAGCCTCGCACCTGGCCAACGGCTTCGAGAACCTGGTGGGCGGACGCTCCACCGACACCATCGGCGGTTACGTGCTGGGCCTGCTGGCGCTGACCTCGATCATCCTGATTGGCCTGGTGATGGTGCGTGAAACCAACCGCCAGTTGCGCGAGACCGCCGAGAAGAACGAGCGCAACCAGAACGCGATCATGCGCCTGCTCGACGAAATCGAGGACCTGGCAGATGGCGACCTGACGGTCACGGCGTCGGTGACTGAAGACTTCACCGGGACCATTGCCGACTCCATCAACTACTCGGTCGACCAGTTGCGCGATCTGGTGGCCACCATCAACCTCACGGCCGGCCAGGTCGCCGCCGCCGTGCAGGAAACCCAGGCCACGGCGATGCACCTGGCCCAGGCCTCGGAGCATCAGGCCCAGCAGATCAGCGAAGCGTCGGCTTCGATCAACGACATGGCCCAGTCCATCGACCAGGTGTCGGCGAACGCCGCCGAATCATCGGCTGTGGCCGAGCGTTCGGTGGAGATCGCCAACAAGGGCAACGAGGTGGTGCACAACACCATTCACGGCATGGACAACATTCGTGAGCAGATCCAGGACACCGCCAAGCGCATCAAGCGCCTGGGCGAGTCGTCCCAGGAAATCGGCGATATCGTCAGCCTGATCGACGACATCGCCGACCAGACCAATATCCTGGCCCTCAACGCGGCGATCCAGGCGTCCATGGCCGGCGACGCCGGGCGCGGGTTTGCCGTGGTGGCCGACGAGGTGCAGCGCCTGGCTGAACGTTCTTCCGCCGCCACCCGGCAGATTGAAACCCTGGTGCGGGCGATCCAGACCGACACCAATGAGGCGGTGATTTCCATGGAGCAGACCACCACCGAGGTGGTGCGCGGCGCGCGGCTGGCGCAGGATGCCGGAGTAGCCCTGGAAGAAATCGAAGGCGTTTCGAAAACCCTTGCGGCGCTGATCCAGAGTATTTCCAATGCGGCGCAGCAACAGACGTCGTCGGCGGGACAGATTTCCTTGACCATGAACGTGATCCAGCAGATCACCACGCAAACCTCGTCGGGCTCCACGGCCACCGCAGAGAGCATTGGCAACCTGGCGAAAATGGCCAGTCAGTTGCGGCGCTCGGTGTCCGGCTTCACCTTGCCGGCGGTACCGGAGCGCGGAACCGACAAGACCTGAACCCTGCACGCTGGGAACGAATTTTGACTGGAGTGGTTATGGGTGATCGGCACGACTATGTGGCCCTTGAATGGGTCAAGGGCGAAATTGCCGAAACGCTGAAGCAGGCCTACCTTGCCCTCGATCAACTGGTCGAGGACCCGCAGGCGCTGCACGCGCTCGAGCAATGCCTGGCAGGTATCCATCAGGTCCATGGCAGTCTGCAGATGGTCGAGTTCTACGGTGCGGCCCTGCTTGCCGAAGAGATGGAGCAACTGGCGGCAGCCTTGCAGCGTGGCATGGTGGCCCATCGCGACGAAGCCATCCGCCTGCTACAACAGGCCCTCGGCCAATTGCCGATTTACCTCGACCGCGTGCTCAGCGCCCGGCGCGACTTGCCCCTGGTGGTGCTGCCGCTGATCAATGACTTGCGCAGCGCCCGTGGCGAAGGCCTGCTCGCGGAAACCAGCCTGTTCAGTCCACAACTGCAAGAACTGCCGGCCCTGACGGAGGCGCAACTGGCGCTGCTGGCGCCGGCAGACTTGCCCAATGTGTTGCGCAAACTGCGGCAGATGCTGCAGATGGGCCTGGTCGGCCTGCTGCGCGAACAGGACGACAGCACAAACCTTGGTTACCTGGCCAAGGTCTTTGCACGCCTTGAGGCGCTGTGTGCCGACGCGCCATTGAGCCCGCTGTGGCAGGTGGCTTCAGCGCTGGTCGAAGGCATGCTCAGTGGCCGTATCGATAACAGTCCGGCACTGCGCAGCTTGTTCAAGGACACCGACAAGGAACTCAAGCGCCTGCTGGAACACGGCATGCCGGCCATCAACCAGGCAGCGCCGCCCGAATTGCTGAAAAGCCTGCTGTTTTATATCGCCAAGGCGCAATCCCCCAGTGCCCGGATGTTAATCATGAAAGATCGCTACGGGCTGGATGACGCCTTGCCTGACAACGCCTTGCTCGATGCAGAGCGCGCGCGCCTGGCTGGGCCTGACCGCGACGCCATGCGCTCGGTGCTGGCCGCCTTGTGCGAGGAACTGGTGCGGGTCAAGGAACGCCTGGACCTGTTCGTACGCAGCGACCGCCAGCATGCCTCGGACCTCGACAGCCTGCTGGCGCCGCTTCGGCAGATTGCCGACACCCTGGCGGTGCTCGGTTTTGGCCAGCCGCGCAAGGTCATCATCGACCAGTTAGGCGTGGTGCTGAGCCTGGCCCAGGGGCAGCGCGAGCCCAACGATGCGATCCTGATGGACGTCGCCGGAGCCTTGCTCTACGTCGAGGCGACCCTGGCGGGCATGGTCGGTATCGTCGAGGAAAACCGTGAAGAAAGCCGGCTGCCGACCACCGACCTGACGCAGATCCACCAGATCGTCATCAAGGAAGCCCGCCTGTGCCTGCAACAGGCCAAGGACATGATCGTCGAATACATCGATGCCCACTGGGATCGCCAGCCGTTGCAGTTACTGCCGGACTTGCTGACCCAGGTTCGTGGTGCGCTGGCGATGATTCCCCTGCACCGCGCGGCGAGCCTGCTGGAAGCCTGCAACAGTTACATTCGTGAACACCTGCTGGCGGACCGTACGCCGCCGGATTGGCAGCACCTGGACAACCTGGCCGATGCCATCACCAGTATCGAGTATTACCTGGAGCGCTTGAGCGAGGACCCGCAAACCCTCGGCGAGCAGGTGCTGGATGTGGCCGAACAGAGTCTGGCGACACTCGGCTATCAGCCCAGCGCGGTTCATCTGCCGCCGTTCAATCCGTCGTCGAGTGCCGATGGCGGTCGGTTCGCCGAAGCTGATCCAGTCGCCCAGCAGTCGCTGGCAGATGCCCTGGCCAGCCCGGTGTCGGCCGTCAACCCGCCGGCCGTGAGTACCCCCGACAGCCTGCAACCACCGCCGGCCGATGAAGAACCGGTGGATGACGAGTTGCGCGAGGTGTTCCTCGAGGAGACCGCCGAAGTCCTGGATATCCTGCGCGAGTACCTGCCGCGCTGGTCGTCCAACCCAGGCAGTGCTGCGCTCCTGGGCGAACTGCGGCGGGCCTTTCATACCTTGAAGGGCAGTGGACGGATGGTCCGCGCGCTGGTGCTCGGCGAACTCGCCTGGGCCGTGGAAAACCTGCTCAACCGAATACTCGAACACAGTGTCGAGCCTGGGCCGCAGGTCGATGAGCTGTTGCGCGACACGCTGCACCTGCTGCCAGAGTTGGTGGCGGAATTCGCCGCCAGCCACCAGCGCCAACGCGATGACGTGGACCACCTGGCAGCCCGTGCCCACGCGTTGGCCCGGGGCGCGGCCCTGCCCGAGCAAGCGAGCGGAGCGCACGCTGGCGCCGCCGATCCGCAGTTGCTGGAGATCTTCCGCAACGAAGCCGACAGCCACCTCAACAGCCTCCAGCGCTTTCTCGAGCAGGCCGCCGAACATCTGCCGTTGCAGGCCACTGACGAGTTGCAGCGTGCGCTGCACACCCTCAAGGGCAGCGCGTCGGTGGCCGGTGTGGTACCGATCGCCGAGCTGGCGGCACCCTTCGACCAACTGGCCCGCGAATACAAGGCGCACCTGTTGGCCCTGGACCTGGATGAAGTCGAACTGCTGCTGGAGGCCGAAGGCTTGCTGCGCCGCGGCTTGGCGCAATTGCAGGGCAACCCGCTGGTGGAAATCCGCGGCGCGCCTGATCTGATCCTGCGCACCCAGGCCCTGCTCGCCGAGCGCCTGGAAGCCTTGCACAGCTCGCCCGACAGCGGTGTGCGGATCAAGCGTGACCCGCAGCTGATCAACAACTTCCTGGCCCAGGGCATGGACATCCTGCTGGACGCCGAAAGCCTGTTGCAACGCTGGCAGCAACACCCCGGCGAGCGCCAGGAACTGACGGCCTTGCTGGATGAGCTGACGACCCTGGGTGAGGGCGCACACCTGGCCGACCTGCACCCGATGGATGAGTTGTGCGAGGCCTTGCTCGACCTGTATGGCGCCGTGGAGGAAAGCAGCCTGGCGGTCAGCGAGCGGTTCTTTCACGAGGCCCAAAGTGCCCATGAAGCCTTGATCAACATGCTCGACGAACTGGCGGCAGGCCAGGAAGTCAGTCACCAATCGGCTCGTGTGCACGCCCTGCGCGATCTGCTTAATGAGGGCCTGGATCCGTCCGCGATGGGCCTGATCCGCAGCGACGGCAGCCGCACCCTGAGCATTACCGAACTTGGCAGCGTCACCGCCGAACTCGGGCAGTCCTCGCCGACGCCGTTGGCGGCGGACGATGAAATGGAGGCGATTTTTCTCGAAGAGGCCGTGGACATTCTGGAGAGCGCCGGGCAGGCCTTGCAGCGTTGGCTCACGGAACCGCAGAACCCTGCGCCGTTGTTGTCGCTGCAGCGCGACTTGCACACCCTCAAGGGTGGGGCGCGGATGGCCGAGATCGGACCGGTGGGTGACCTGGCCCACGAGCTGGAAAGCCTTTACGAGGGGTTGGTGGACCGGCGCTTGAGCTATAGCACCGAGCTTGGCCAGTTGTTGCAGCAGAGCCACGACCGCCTCGCGCAACTGCTGGAGCAACTGCAACGCCAACAACCGCTGGGCGATTGCACGGCATTGATCGAGGCCATCGCGCAGTGGCGCCAAGGCAGCGCCAACCCTGCCGACGCCGCTGCACAGGTGCCCGCCGACGATGCGCCGGGTAATGACCCGGAGTTGCTGGAGATCTTCCTCGAGGAAGGCTTCGACATCATCGACAGTTCGGGCGCAGCCTTGCTGCGCTGGCAGGCCGACCCGCAAAGCCGCCAGGAAATGGAAACCCTGCTGCGCGATCTGCACACCCTCAAAGGTGGCGCGCGAATGGTCGAGATTGCGCCGATTGGCGACCTGGCCCATGAACTGGAATTTCTCTACGAAGGCCTGTCGACCGGCTTGCTGCAGGCCACACCGGCGCTGTTCGGGCTGTTGCAGCGCAGCCATGACCGGCTGGCGCAGATGCTCGACGCTACCCGTGCCGGTCAACCGGTAGCGCCGGCCGAGCGCCTGCTCGAGGCCATCCAGGCCTTCAGTCACCCCTCGGCGGTCGAGCGTGCTGCGCCATCGGTGGCGCTCGACAGCCTGGCGCAGAACAAGCCGGAGCCGTCCGCGCCGCCCGCTGAAGCGGGCGCCGATATGGTCAAGGTGTCCGCCGAACTGCTCGACGACCTGGTCAACCTGGCCGCCGAGACTTCGATTTTTCGTGGGCGTGTCGAGCAACAGGTCAACGATGCCCGGGTGACCTTGAGCGAGATGGAAACCACCATCGAGCGCATGCGCGATCAACTGCGCCGCCTCGACACCGAAACCCAGGGACGCATCCTCAGTCGCCAGCACGTCGACGCCGAGCGCCTGGGCTACGAAGAATTCGACCCGCTGGAAATGGATCGCCATTCGCAACTGCAGCAGTTGTCGCGGGCGATGTTCGAGTCTGCTTCCGATCTGCTCGACCTCAAGGAAACCCTCGATCGGCGCAATCTCGACGCCGAGAACCTGTTGCAGCAACAGGGGCGGATTAACAGTGAGCTGCAAGAAGGCCTGATGCGCACGCGCATGGTGCCGTTCGAACGGATGCTGCCGCGCCTCAAACGCATCGTCCGCCAGGTCTCCAGCGAGCTGGGCAAAGACGTTGAGTTTATCGTCGGCAACGCCGAGGGCGAGATGGACCGTAATGTCCTTGAGCGCATGGCCGCCCCGCTGGAGCACATGTTGCGCAACGCCATCGACCATGGCCTGGAGTCTGCGCAAGTACGCCGCGCTGCCGGCAAGCCCGAGCAGGGGCGGATCAGCCTGGACCTGTCCCGCGAGGGCGGCGATATCATTTTCGACATCCGTGACGACGGTGCCGGCGTGCCCCTCGATGCCGTACGGCGCAAGGCGATCAAGCGCGGGCTGCTGGCCCCCGAAAGCAGCCTGAGTGACCGCGATGTGCTGCAGTTCATCCTGCAGCCCGGCTTCTCTACTGCCGAGAAAATCACCCAGATCTCCGGGCGAGGGGTGGGCATGGACGTGGTGCATGAAGAAGTGCGCCAGCTCGGCGGCCTGATGAGCATTGACTCGGTCCCGGGCAAGGGCGTGCATTTTCGCATTCGCCTGCCGTTCACGGTGTCGGTCAACCGCGCGTTGATGGTGCAGTGTGGCGAGGATCTGTACGCGATCCCGCTCAATACCATCGAGGGCATGGTGCGAGTCCTGCCCAGCGAACTGGAGGCCCGCTATCAACTGGATCCGCCCCGGTACGAGTACGCCGGGCAATGTTACGAGCTGTGCTACCTGGGCGAGTTGCTCAAGACCAGTATTCGCCCGCGCTTGCTGGGGCAGAACCTGCCGCTGCCGGTGCTGCTGGTGCAGTGCAACGAGCGGCATATCGCGGTGCAGGTCGACGCCATGGCCGGCACCCGGGAAATCGTGGTCAAGAGCCTCGGCCCGCAGTTTGCCGCGGTCCAGGGCCTGTCCGGCGCGACGATTCTCGGTGATGGCCGGGTGGTGCTGATTCTCGACCTGCTGGCACCGTTGCGGGCGATGCAGGTACGTTTGCCGGCGCCGGCCGCGACCAGCCCGGAAGGCGAGCCGCAGCGCTCGATGCTGGTGCTGGTGGTGGACGATTCGGTCACCGTGCGCAAAGTCACCAGCCGGCTGCTGGAGCGCCACGGCATGAGCGTGCTCACGGCCAAGGACGGGGTGGACGCGATGCAGTTGCTGGAAGAGCACATGCCCGACCTGATGCTGCTGGACATCGAAATGCCGCGCATGGACGGCTTCGAAGTGGCCACCCAGGTGCGCAACGATCCCCGCCTGCAGCACCTGCCGATCATCATGATTACCTCGCGCACCGGGCAAAAACACCGCGACCGGGCAATGGCCATCGGCGTCAACGACTACCTCGGCAAGCCGTACCAGGAATCGGTGCTGCTCGACAGTATCGCCCTGTGGAGCAAGGCCCATGCTTGAGCACCGTACCAGCCACCTCACCGGGCTGCTGCTGCCCCTGGCCGACCGCACCCTGATCCTGCCCAACGTCGCCGTTGCCGAGCTGATCGACTATCAGCCCGGAACCTTCGACCTCGACTCACCGCCCTGGTACCTGGGTCAGGTCAACTGGCGCGACCGCCAGATCCCCCTGCTGAGTTTCGAATCGGCCTGCGGCAGCAAAACGGTGATCGGCGAACGCGCCCGCATCGTCATCCTCAACACCCTGGGCGGGCGAGCCAACCTCAGGTTCATTGCCTTGCTGGTCCAGGGCATCCCACGCTCCTGCAAGCTCGACAGCCAGTTGAGCTACGTCGACGTGCCGCTGTGTGCACTGGAACAGGCAGCGGTACAAGTCGTCGATCAAGTGGCAAAAATCCCCGATTTGCTGGCGTTGGAGGCGTTGTTGGTGGGGGCGGGGTTGGTCATAGAACATGGGATTTCTTGATAAGTCTCAAAAAGGGACCTATCGTTCCCTTTTTGGGACTTATTGGTGCTGGCTGTGCAAACCCTTTCACTCAGCAACGCCCTATTCACGGTGACCCAGCAAAAAGTGCTGGGGTTACTCTATGGCAAACCCGATCAGAGCTTTTATGCCATGAGATCGCTCGCTGGG
>Ga0247804_10001492_pt1 | contig 10844 bp, 6 predicted proteins | sample UWRJL029104C1_FD_181142 | JGI IMG/M metagenome (GOLD analysis project Ga0247804, IMG submission 181142) | Plant litter microbial communities from Arlington Agricultural Research Station in Wisconsin, United States - UWRJ-L029-104C-1 | ecosystem: Environmental > Terrestrial > Plant litter >...
AAACATACAACAGTAGGGATTCGCTGGTGGTCACCCACCCAACTACTAGTCTACCGATCTGAGGCTTGTGTATGGCAGAGCGGACGGGATGCCCAATTCTCCTCAGTCTATGGTCGTATGTATCAGCTGGTTCAGTCGATATCACTATAAACAATGTATGTTTGTGTAACAGGACAATAGTAGCCAGTATCTGACAGCCCCACCTTTCTCGCTTAGCACCGGTACGCAAAAGGGGTAAAAGTTGATGTTGTGTATTTTGGTTTGACCACACACATTTGGGATATCGAAAGAGAGTCTCGGCGGATTATCTCAATTGTAACGTCATAACTTGGCCAACTTTTAAAGGATATTTTCAGTCTCCAGACCTTTGTCCACAATGACAATATCATGAACAGTCGGATCGAAGAGATATAATTTCATCAGTAATTGGCCTAGCAAGAAATATTTCGCTGGCGCTCATTGAACCAGATTATTCCAACTTGCATATTGAAATTTCCTTCTGAGCATAATTGAAAACATAGGGCGTCTTGTTGTCCAAGGTCGTACATCATTATCTTTATACATATCGAAACGCCACCCTGCCTCACTACTTTGGAAGGTTGAAAGTGGAGATTGTATTCCTAATGATAAGCATTGATGATGAAACCTTCTGTTTTAGATAACATAAATACTTTAATCGATTCGCGATGGAGCCAGAAAGAAACGCCTTCAGCAGATCCAGCTGACCAACCAGCTTTCTCAAGACTTACGTTCACACGGAAACTGATGATGTTGGATGTAGACTAGCCACGGGAGGCGGGTGTGGCTGAATTGTAAGTCTGACCCGTGAGGCGGACCTGCTAGCTTGCGTCGATCAATCCGGCTTTCAAGGACCTTTTCCGCTAGTGCTCTCTAAGGCAGACAGACAATCGATAGCAGTGAGACATTGTAGGCGTCACCAACAACCGAAAATCTCACAAGTTGAAATCTTAACTTTGGATGACATTCTGTTTGTTATAGATCGAAGTAAATGGACATTACTTTGACGCTGAGAAGTGAGATATTGCCAGCTTCAAACATACGCTAACACCAGATTCTTATCCTACTTCAGTGTGTTATGTACTGGCACTTTGGCACTATTGTATAAATACATCATTGTATTTCACACTAAAATGCTTGTCCTCAGAACATTTCCAACAAAATGTGTCCTTGCAAAGCAATATCCGACGACCAGAGTTGGTATTTGAGAACTGGTTTATACCTGCGACGGCAAGACTCAATCGAGCGACCCAGTTTCCGCGGGCTCTGACCACACTTGGATAGGATGGAAGGTCAAGAAATTCATCCCACGAATCTATAGCAGTCAATGCAATGCTTGGTAACTGATCCTTTTTATGTGAACAGACCCCCACAGAACTCTGATCAACACCAACTAGAAACTCACTGCCAAGTGCCTTGAGCACGTCGAGATCGGCGACCCACTTCCCATGATCGTGAACTGACACGACCGATTCGAGAAGAAACACCTCTGCATCTTGAGCGCCATGCTCATTAAGCGTTATCGGTGGGTTGTACCCGGTGAACGATAAATGAAGTGTCGTTCCTTGAAAACTATCCTCCCTTTTCCCGTCGTAACCAGCATGCGTGATTACATTCCAATTTTCTGGACCCGCCTTCCTAGTCAAGGGATTTGCTGGTGGTACAAGCATAGTGATTCCAGGACGCCCGATATTTCCTATTACACGTCGCATTTCGTAAGGATGTTTACCTTCCAACGGATCGCACAACAGCGGAGCTGTTACGTAGATAGAATCACCTGAAGAAAGTGCCATCACTTCTTCCAAAACGGTCGGTTCAACATCACAATGTCCAGATTCGAAAAGAGTAAGACAAGAGAAGGTAGCGGCACGGCTGAGCATACTGACGGGAATTAGTCCTGATTCCGTCAGTGGAGCGAGGGTATTGACTGGTATTGCTATTTTACTAGTTACAGACTGGGCCGTTTCTGGACGAGTTGATATCGCCGAGGCCCAATACCTGCTATAAATTGGTTTCCCAATAATTCCGATCGCGATTGTTGAGTCGGGGAAATTTCCATATACTTTGGACGCTGCTGCAAGTGCTTTCAAAGAGTGGTAAAAGTTATTCCGGGGGCCATCCAAAAGCAATTCTCTTCTTCGATTTGACCTATATACTTTTACTCGTTCCCTCAACTCAGGTAATTCTTTTAGTAGCAACTTGTTATCAATTTCACCAAAGTACGATACAAGGCTATCTATCTTGATGCTTTTCATACTGTCCAACGTAATTAGCTCGTTCAAGGTTAGTAACTGCTGGCTGTTGATCATGTTTTTCGTCGCTGTCCATACTTTGTGGGTTGAAGAGCCTCGTAGGACATAAACACCAGCAGTCTTTTCATCGCCGAAAAGGTATTCAAAATCATCCCAACTATTTTCTGCAACCTTAAGAGCTCCGTTGGTGAATTCATGGTCCAGAATGCCTGCTCCAGTTCCACGTGGTACCTCTATTTGAATACCTAGTGACTCAACTCCTATTAGATTGACGACCTCTTCTCCGCTTTTACTAATCACCCCTCTCCCCGCTCTGTAAAGCTTTGAATCCTCTGTGTTATCACACTCGGGACAACGCTCGGATTTTGGTGATCGATGACACCTGGTAGTGCGCCTTAAATTGCGTCGACAGTATCGAAACATCCGTCCATAGCTCTCTTCTGGTCCCATAATCTTGGCATATAGCAATGGCTGGCGTTTTTTATAGTTACATTCTGGACTACCAAGATCATCAATTTGCTTTTCTTCATCGCCATCCAGCATATTACTTTCGTTCTCTGCACTCTTGTAATGATCCCGAGTCAAATTAGGATCTTTTTTACATGCAGCATGGCTGCTAGATTTCTGCACATTTTCATCATCTGTTTGCATAGACTCATCGAACTCCGTTCCTATATCTGAATTTCCTTCTTCGTCCAATTTAGGATAGGCAAAGTATCGGATGAGAATGTGATTGTCAACAAGACGAATCCTTTCCACAATTCGCCGCAAGAGCCAGATCCGCTGTTGTGGTCCTTTGAGCATTGGGAGAAGCTTTTCTAAGTCTAAAAGTCCAAAGCAGGGATAAAGGTTGGAGTGTTCTCGTTCGCGAGCTAGAAATTCACGTCTATGCTTTCGACCAACATTGAGGAGCTTCCCTACAACTTCGCGCTCCCGTCCTTTGGCTGTTACGACACTGCGAGATGCATTGATTAACACGGCCAGCCAATCTGGTAGTCTTTTCCAATTACTTTCTGAACGAGATGTTTGATCTTCTATCTTGGTAGTGTCGAACAGAGCACCTAGCGACACGAACCATTCTGCCAATTCGAAAGCATTCAACGGGGCATTAGGTCTACTCCAAGAAGCACTCAAACTTCCGAGAGAGACTTGTATAAGCTGTAGGAATGTGATTCGTGAGGATTCTCTAGCAATAGCTTGTGTGCGAACAACAGGTGCCCCATAATATCGTAGGTGTGCTAGTGATAAAGACCAATAAACGCCTTGTAGGCCGGTTTCGCCGTTTTTGTACATCCCAAGGGTCAGAGTACCGCTCGAAGCAATCAAAGAGTCATTAAACTCTACCTTTTGATGCTGTCTTTTAAAATCAAGAAGTCGGGATAAAGATGCCATGCAGATAGTGCTAAGAGAATCGAGCCCTCTTGATGCAAGCTCTGAGGCATTCCTACCACTAAATTCTCCAGTGCCTGAAGCGCGGTTTTCCATGCTGCAATAACGCTAGAATAGACCCTCATGTCGTGATTTACAGGCACCTCTATATTGTCAATAATAAGCATCAACTGCTTCTGTTGAAGTAACTTGGCTTGATCGGCGGTACGAAGCCACGCACGAGCACTTGCGTCCCATTCTGCCAACTGATCGCGTGATATCTCTTGTCTGGTGGCCATTACAGCGCCATAGGGAACAGCATGACCATCTTCACACTGCTTTGCGATATCCTCCTTTCGCTCCTTGACAAGCTCAACCCAGACCGAGATCGCTTCGGGGCCATCCCAAACACGAGCTAACATGCAAGTAAGTAATTGGATGTGTAATGCCCCAGAACCAGAGGTTGCCGCGGCCCAAATTGACGTGCCATCCGCCCCGGCATGTTTCCCAAAGACCATGGTCCTTTGTCCTTGAGGATTCACCTCTGGGTTATCCGCAATTTCAGAAACACGGCGACCATACGCTTTCACCAATTCTGGAGTCAGTGGTGTAATATCACTGAAAAGAGCACCAAGTTTCCTGGCTGTGATATGAGGTGGCCCGCTTTCAGCTTCCATTCTTCTATGCTCCGAGAGGCCTCTGCCGAGGCCGTGGAACTCTACTGGTGCTTCAACTTTCATGAGAGAAAAGTCTATGCTGAAATTTGCTGCAGCAAGAGTAAATTCATTCGTTGCCGAAGCAAATGCTGCTGTGAGCTTGCTGATTGCTGACATTTTGAAATACTGCTTACAAGGCAAGGCTGCAATTGGAGAGAGGTATAGAATGCAATCGTGACAGCTGCTAATAAGAGGAGGACAAAGTAAACACGATGCCGAAAATTCAATCGTAGGTCCAGATCCTCGCATGCGACTACATACACTGTAAAGGTGGGATTGTATAGGGATAGTCCAGCGTATTGAAGTAGAAAACCGAACATGTTTTCTTTTGGGCAGGCAACAACGAGGCTGTGAGCCATAAAGCATTGAGAGCCACTCGAGGGCACCAAGCTTCCATAAACGAAGAGTGGCTTATGTTTGGGGGAAAGTATTGCGAGGGCTATATGATACAAGGGTCAGTTATACACGGGTGAGGATTTCGGGATACACAACATACAGTCAAGTGCGTTTTGACCAGAGGGGGTCGAAATTGGATTGGGCAGCGATTCACAAAAAGCCTGACGAGGAATCGAGAGCGCATGTCAACATATCAACGCGATGCTATGATAGGGTCAAAACTAGCAGGCATCGGCAAAGACTCGTACTTCGAAAAGAAAGCTGAAATTACAGCCGATTTGCAAGGCCCGTATGCCCTCTCGCGAGAATATTCCAGCTAGCTTATTAGCGTGTGCTCTGGACGTATGGCTCAGCGCAGGTTGTGCCAGCAATTGCTCAGGTCTAAAGAGAAAAGTGGAAATGAGAGTTCTGAATCTAAACCTAACAATGTAAAACAATGGGGCAAGCAAAAACGTTTTATTCAAAGTGAGACAGTAGGTTCTATGACTTAAGCGGTATGTGAAACGTTCAAGATGTAAGTGGAATTACAAGATAAGCTCGAACCTAAGGATGATAGAAGAACAGCAAACAGCTCAGAGGAAAGATATATGAGAAATGAGAATTCGGCGCAGTTTGCAAGTATGTGAGGATCTTTACATGTACAACACAAAGCAAATATAACAATACTTTCATTCGCCCATGGAGACAAATGCATTTAACCTGGTATACCAATTCCCTGTCCATAACCATCCCAAAAATGCATTCACCACTTAAAGAGATCAGGTTCAACCCGAAATAAGTACCATCTATATGACTGAAATGAAAAGAGAAAGACTTCAGAAGATCGACTTATGCAGCAGCACCTTCCTCCTCATCAGGATCAAACACAAATGGCGCCTTCTTATCTTTCTTACCCTTCTTTTCTTTCTTTTCTTTCTTTCCTTTCTTCCCTCCCTTGGCACTCTTTTCAGGGAAAGATGGGGACATTGGTGAGGCAATTGCAGAGGTAGAGGCAGATTCCGCATCCGCTTCACTGAAAACTGGGCTGGTGAGCGGTTCGTCTAGGGGTTCGCTTTCTAGAGTTGGAGAAGGCTCGAGTGCTTCAACTGGAGAGAAAATGGCAGATTTGGGACTATCAAGGCTGTTTTCGGCTCGCGCCGGGGATATTGGCGAAGGTGGTGGGAGGTGAGGTTCTTCCGGTTCAGGTGTTCCGTCTTTTGCAGTAGGGAATTCGGCAGGTTGAACATCCTCTACCACATCTGCGTGAAGAGCATCTGCTATGGGAGAATGTTGTTTGTCATGGTCCTCATCAGCTCTCGAATTGATTGACTCTTCCGCTTCTGGCCCAGTGACCAATGCTGGAATGCTCTCCTGTTCTGCAGCAGGCAAAAATTGGGTCTCCTCAGCCACGAGGTTGGTCTCGTCCTTCTGTTCTTCTTCCTCTGCAGCAGGAAGAGATTGGGTCTCATCAGTGATGAGTTTCTTTGTATCTCTCTGTTGTTCATCCTCTGTAGCCTGTATATTAACTACAGGTAAGTCAGTTTCAACACTTGTTTCATCTGGCTGTTTGCTGTCAACTAATAAAGGTGCCTCGGCAGTCTCCTGGCTTTTGATTTCCTCCAAATCGCCTTTCTCAACGGATGCAGCCTCATCTACACTTTTCAGACCAACTGAATTTTTTCGAATAGCATTTGGCTCTTCTACTATCCCTAACGAGTCCTCATCCCCCTGTGATACTAATGTACTAGCATTTACTCCACCAGTCTCATGCTCCTTCCACCATGTTCCCTTATCATTTGACCTTTGAGCAGACATGCTGCGTGTCCCTGACAATAGGGCATGCTCTTTAAGCTGACCAACACCATTATCATTCAAATGTAAACCTTCCATCTTTAAATTGATGATGCGATCACCAGTATCCTGCACAGTTCCATGAAGTCCATTGAGCGATGAACTTATGCTCTTGATCTCCGTTCCATTTTCATTAATAGCAGCGGAAGATCTCAGAACGTTTGGAACGATAGTGTCAATAAGAGTCGAATCGATGTTTTTAACATCTCCATTAATTGTTGCGAGGGAATCGGTAATCTCCGTCCCAGTGGCATCAATCTCGGATTTGATCTCGTCACTCATGGTAGTTATCCTCGTGGTAATCGTGGTATGGTTAGTTTCAATCTGCGCCGCTGTGGAGCTTGTAATTTCTCGTAGCGCTTCAATTGAACCGGATGATCTCTCAATAGTGGCTCTGATAAAATTCACTCCTTCGAGAAGCTCCAAAGAGTGGTCATCATCTGATGAAACCAAAGCACCTACACCTGCTTCAGCTGCACCCCCTGCAGCTAAGGCAGCAATTGCCTGAGCAATATCTGAATAAGAAGCTTTCGTCGATTCCTGAAGATTTTTCACTGATGCACTATGGTCGCCGAATTCTGCTCTAGATTCCTCAATTATGGACTTTAGAGATGAGATATTTGCAAGTATATCATCGTGAGAATCAGAGTCTTTGATGGATTTCAGAACCGAAGATTGTGATTGTAACAATTCTTGCGACTCCTTGACAATTGTGAGAGTCTCCGCATTTCCAGCTGCGTCTTTGAGTTCCAAGAGAGTAGTAGTCTGGACATCAAGCGAAGAAAGAATGGAGTCAAAGCTTGCTTGAAAAGACCCCAAGTCAACATTGTTTTCTCCAGCAGCAGGCTGTATGGATCTAATTTCTGAAAGTGAAGTAATATGAGAAGCATGGAGATTGTTAGCTGCGAGACTGGCGTCCTTCAGCTCAGCCAATGCCTTTGAATGACTTGCGTGGGAGTCAACTGAGGTGTTCAATGCTCCTTTGAGCTCTGCTAGTGTTGTATCATGTGCTTCTTGAAAGCTCTTGGCAGAATGAGTTGCTTCCTTAATCTCGGCAAGAGCTGCAGCATGGCCTCCAAGAGAGTCGATACTCGCGACAGCAGCCTCTTTTATCGCTGAAAGCACGGCGTTCTGCTCCTCTAATGTAGTCATTATCGCATTAAGTTGTGCTTCCAGTTCGGGGCTGTCGCGCGCGGCAGCGGTGTTTGGACTGGGTTCAATAGCTGTCGTGGTGCTGAGCTCTTCTGAAGCTTTTTCGTGAGAAGCATGGGTAGAATCGAGGGCATGCACCGAGGCCTGAAGATCTGCCATTGCGGTGGTTTGAGTTGCATAGCCGTCATTGATGGATGTTAGTATTTCCTCACTAACATCTGATTCTTTAATTTCTGAAAGCATGGAGCTGTGATCATTGAGGATGGTCAATATTTCCGCACTAACATCATCTTTGATCTCATTGAGAGCTGTCGAATTTGCTTCGAGCAGACTTGCCATTTCTTTAATGTTGTTCTCTATGGTGTCAAGTGCACCCGAATTGGATTGAGGAACGGAGGCCAGAATACTATCAAGAGTTGCTGTGTGAGATTCGAGAGTGCTGATGATAGTCGCAATATTTGGCTCCAAGGATGATGCGCTCTCCACGTTTTCTGACGATCTAGCCGCAAAATCGATTGATCTAATCCCATCTATTGCTGAAGCATGCGATGCGTGTGAATCATTGGAGCGTTTAACCTCAGCTAATATATCTCCACCAAGATCGCTCGCCCTGTGGGCTTCTAAGGTGACCAGTACATCTTCAACCTTGGTTCCAAGTCCTGCTATATCGTCATGACTGGTCGCCAATCCGGTGACAATATTCTCCTTCAAAGATGTGAGATCAGCCTTGAGGGCTTTGAGGGTCTCTGATGTCTCTGGATCCGCGCGACTGCTAACTGCGGCGTATTCGTTTCCAGAAGTTCCATTCTTCTCTTCGATTCGGCTCAGAACAGCTGCATGCGATGTGTGCGAAATGTTCGATTTATTCACCGCATCTAATATTTCTGCACAAGGATCGACTACTGCTTTTAATTCCACTAAGTGCGCCAACTGTGCTTCACCTGAAGCCAACATTCTGTCAAATTGAGGCCTTATTTCTGCAAAATTATCCTTACTTAGAGCGCCGCCTTGCTGCACATTGTCTTTCACGATTTCGATGTTCTCAGATATACTTTGCAGTAATTGCGTATTGTCTATGGGGCTTTTCAAGCTTGCCAAGCTTGAAGAGATCTCGTCAAGTCTCGAAGTATGCTCAGAAAACAGCGTGGTATCTGGTCCTTTGTTTTTTCTACTCAGATCTTTCCATATCGCATCGAGAATAGTGCCAACATCCTTGCTAAGCTGGCCTAGTTGTGCTTGTATGACAGATGTAGCATTATTTGATTGTTCGGATATCGACTTCACAGAATCCAGACACTCTCTTGTGGGATATAGAACCGTGTTTATGTCACGTATGCCATCCACAGCTTCAGCTATTTTGATGTTGCTTGCCTCCACCGAACCTGACAATTCAGACAATTTGCTGAAAGTTTGCGCATTGTTTTCCTCTAGTAATTGCTTAAACACTTCGATATTTGGGGGAGATGAGGATATATTGAGTGCTCTTCTTCGAGGAGTGGCAGGTGTTGGCGTTTGGGGGTCGCCAAATTCGGACTCAGGAGCTTCGCTCACAGTGTCCAGCCGCTCAAGCAGATTCTCGACGCTCTTATTTGTTTGACGGAGAAGTACTTCATGATTGTATACTGTTTCGACGACTGGTTGAATCGTGTCTAGGGCGGATTTAATGGTGGGCTTGAGAAGCTTTGCTAGATTTGCAGAGATGGCATCTTGAAAAGCTTCACTGTTCATAGCGTGATCAACCGCCTTTTGCAGAAGATCTGGATCAGGCTGCTGTGTGATGAAGCCATTGGTCCCTATTGTCGGACTTGTAACCTCCGATTTGGTGCGTTTGCCATCGAAACTGGCGCGAATGCGACTTGTGAGTGGTGGTCTAGAGTTAGACGGCATCTTTTTGGAAAGTTTACGTTCCATTAAGGGAGCCGTTCGGACGTCGTAATTATATAAGAAAGAGAAAATAGAGAAGAAGAAAATGTAGCTTACCCAGGTATACTCACCTCGTTGGCGCCATTATCTATAATGGATGGTACTATAGAGTAATAAGTGATTTACTTTATGCATGTTGTTGGCGAGTGGAGCGATCCGTTTGAAGCGCCGTGGGAACCCATGAAATTCGTTTCCGGAAAGGAAAATCGATTGACCGCCATTTTCAGACAGGGGTTTCCACATGCCCACACCGTGCTGTGCACTTGTTTGTAGTGGAGGATTTGGGCAGCAACATCGAATGAGCGGCATCCACGGAAGCAACCATAAGAGAGGGATTAGTATGCGTTTTGTTGTTGTTGTTTTTTGGGTGGAGGCGTTGCGTTGTTCATGCAGTTTGGGCTTAATGCCTGCTGGCGGGCTGCCACACCTCGCTAAGAGATAGGGGTTCATCCTCTCCAACCTTCAGGAAGTGTAGAGGATAAAGTACGGGCTGGTCAATAAACAAATGACGCAGGTGTCGATGGATGGCATATGCTGGATGTACTGTTGCATCGGAAGCGAAGCTTGCACCAGGTGGTGACTCGTGCTGGCAAGCAGGTACAGTAGCATTGTTTGATTTCGGTTGCAGTGCGCACAATCTAGCAGATGGCGAACTATTGGTAGCAGTGTCTCTTTCAGTTCTGACTACATTTGGCTTCAATGCGTCGCTATAGTGAAATATCGAGATATCCTACTTACCGTGTTTCAATTCCCTGTTCAGAATTTGTCAAACTGCATACATATATGTATATATGTATATATATATGTACCATATCATATATCAGATATCATATATCCCCCAGAAGGTATATCACAAGCCGGCTGGGTCACGTGCAAACATACCGTTCTCCCGTATCCCGTCGGGAGTTACACCGAGAATCCATTGGACCGAGGCATTTCGCGGACAATATCCACAACACCACAGCTACTCTTTACAGCTTTCTCTTTCTTTCTTTCCTCCTCTGCGAAATTATTCACTCCTTCATTCGTCATGTCTTCCTCGTCCTCCTCTACAGGTGTGCAAATTAACAAGAAAATCGACAGCTTGCCGCCTGCCGTTGCAGGGCACATTCCTCATGTTCCTGAAACCAAAGCAGAGCTGAAGGAGGATCTTGTGGAGGTGAAAGAGAAATCCTTTGCTGGATTGAGA
>Ga0247804_10001493_pt1 | contig 10841 bp, 10 predicted proteins | sample UWRJL029104C1_FD_181142 | JGI IMG/M metagenome (GOLD analysis project Ga0247804, IMG submission 181142) | Plant litter microbial communities from Arlington Agricultural Research Station in Wisconsin, United States - UWRJ-L029-104C-1 | ecosystem: Environmental > Terrestrial > Plant litter >...
CAATTTCTGCATATAATCGTTTCCAACGAACAATTTCGTATATGGTTTCAGCAACAAACTTCCTGTCAGAACTTCCCCAACGTTTGTCTTTTTTTAAGGCTCTAGCTACCACTTTGTCGGCATATTCTCCTTCATTGAATATTGCATTCAAAGAATCGATGGTAGTATAAACTAAATTTCTGTGTAATCTCATTTTAAATATTTGAGTTGCAAAGGTACTATTAATTGATTGAAAGTTAAATTTTTAATTTTGATTGTTATTTTGACTTTCATTAAAAAGAAAAAAAACACTCTAATACGTATAAAAGAGTGTTTTTGATTGTATGTAATAATGCGTTTTATTTAATAATTCGCGTTAATCCAATGTTTTCAGGAGCGTGAAGCACCATAGGGAATTTCTCTATTTTTACAGAACTGCTGTCTAAGCCAAAAGCTCTTTCTTCAGACAAGCTTAATTTTTTGATAAAGAAATAAGAGTTCATGATAATATTTTCGTGCCATCTTAAATCATTGTCATTTGATAAAAATTTCTCAGACAATACAAATTTAAAGTCACCAATAATATTGTTTTTGTTTAATGATTCGTAGCGGCTGGTAATATCAACTTCACCACGTTTTACCATATCACGAATTACTTCTCTAAACATTAAATTGATTTTGGTAGGTTCTCTAAATCCTAAATTAAAATCGATTCTGTAAATATCGTCTTTTGCAATTTCGGTAACTTTATATTGTGTTTTATAAGGTTCTGTCAGGATATTAACGTGTACAAACCAGTAAATATCAGCCCTTTTTGGACGCTTTTGCAATATAGAATACATTACTTTTTGCTCTAATTCGTCTACACGATTGGCATTGGTCATATACACTAAATGCGTTGCGTATTTTGGTATTGATAAATCTTCGCTTAACTCCATTAAAACCTTTTTATAATCATCGATCTTGATGATTTTAGTGTAGTTTTTATTAATTTTCTTAGCAAGATACCAGATTGTCATGATAGAGATAAGAAGTATGGCAATGATTAAAGTAACATAACCGCCTTCTGCAAATTTGGTAATGTTTGCAATAAGAAAACTAAATTCAATCAATAGATATGTCGTAATTAACGGCACCATGAAATACAGTTTTACACGTTTCATGATCAGGTAATAATTCAACAGTATAGTCGTCATGATCATGCATAGAATAATGGCAAGACCATAGGCATGTTCCATATTTCCTGATTTTTCGAAATGTAATACGATTCCAACGCATCCAAAAAACAATAACCAGTTTATAGACGGAATATATAATTGACCTTTTACTTCTGTAGGATATTTGATTTTTACTTTTGGCCAGAAATTCAATCGCATTGCTTCGTTGATCAATGTAAATGATCCGCTAATAAGTGCCTGAGAAGCAATTACGGCCGCTAAAGTTGCAACTACAATTCCGAATGGCAAAAACCAGTGTGGCATAATCAGATAAAATGGATTTCCGTTTTCTCCTCCTAAATCCTGCAATGTTTTACCTTCATGATGAATCAAAAACGCAGCCTGACCAAAATAATTTAAAACCAATGTAGTTTTTACAAAAATCCAGCTGATTCTGATGTTTTTTCTTCCGCAGTGTCCCATGTCAGAGTACAAAGCCTCAGCACCTGTAGTACATAAAAATACAAATCCTAAAACAAAAAAGCCATCAGGATGTATTCGTAATAAATGATATGCATAATAAGGATTTATTGCTTTTATAACTTCAGGAAATTGCGAAATCTGAATAACTCCTAAAGTACCCAACATGGCGAACCAGATAAGCATCATTGGAGCAAAAAACTTTCCAACTAACTTGGTTCCAAACTGTTGAATGGTAAAGAGAATGAATAAGATTCCTATTACAATTGATATAATTGTACTGGTCTTCATTTGAGGATAGAAAGCTCTGATTCCTTCTACAGCAGATGAAATTGAAATAGGCGGTGTTATGATACCATCGGCAAGTAATGCACTTCCTCCAATAATGGCGGGGACAATAAGCCACTGTATTTTTGTTTTTTTAACCAAAGCATAAAGAGCAAAAATACCTCCTTCGCCATGATTATCAGCACTTAATGTAATGAGGACATATTTTATAGTGGTTTGTAGAGTCAATGTCCAAAACACACATGAAATACCTCCTAATACAATGTCCGCATTGATGGGATGGTCGCCAAGTATAGCTTTCATTACATATAATGGAGAAGTACCAATATCTCCATAAATAATTCCTAGTGTGATTAATAAACCTCCAATAGACAACTTACTGTGTAAGTTTTTATGCGCTGCGCTCATGTATATTTTTATAAAAGACGGTTGCAAATTTACTGTTTTAAAACAGAATAGCATCAATTATAAGTAAAAAGATAAAAAAAAGCACAATCCCCAAATTGTGCTTTAGTTTTTACTTAAAAAATATGATTTTATTAACCTCTTCTTCCGCCTGCTCTTGAGCCAGATCCATTGTCTCTTTGCGGTTGGCTATTCTCTCTTTGTGGCTGACTAGCTCTTGATTCCTGACTAGCTCTGGGTGCCTGAGAACGCTGTGTACTTTGAGAACTTTGAGAACTTTGAGAACTTTGTGAAGATCTCGAAGTCGATCTGTTTTCAGAATAACTTCTTGGAGCTTCAGTTCTTTGAGTTGGCGCTGTTCTGTTTTCAGTACTTCTTGGAGCTTCAGCTCTTTGTGTTTGAGTTGGTCTGTTTTCAGAATTTCCTCTTGAAGTATATGTTCTATTGTCCGTCGAATTTCCTCTTGATTCAGTTCTTGGAGTATTTTCAACTCTTACAGGATTATTTGGCTGAGTAGCGTTGCCTCTGTTTGAAGAAACTCTATTGGTGTTAGAATTATTTCTGTCAGTACTTGTTCTGTTTTCAGTATAATTTCTGTTTGTACTTCTGTTGTCGGTACCCGTTGCTCTTCCTGAATTTGATCTGTAAGCGTTGTAGTTGGTCGTATTGTTTCTATTTGTCTCTCTGCTTGCAACACGTCTTTGATCTAACTCATATCTGTTGTTTACATTAGAATGTCTTTGCGAGAAGCTATTATTCGGACGCATTTTTTCGTAACCGTAACTGCGTCTTGTCTCATATATAGCTGGTGCTCTATAACTTCTACGCGTATTTACGTAGTTGTAATGGTTGTTTACATTTATGTATACATTTACATTATTTCTGTATCTGTAAGCCGGGTAAGGAGTCCATGCAGTATAATACGTAGGATAGTAATTCCATCCCCAGGTTGAATAGTAAGGTCTGTAATTTGTAACCCAAAATGAGGTATAAATTACTGGAGCAACACTATATACAGGTTCGTAAATATAATTATCTCCGTATAAATAGCTATTACCAACTACCTGAACAACAACTTTATTAGAGTTATCTCTCTCCACATCAATTGTTGCAATATCCTGAAAAACATCACGATCAAGCACAGCCTGAATAATTACAACGTGAGTTCTGTCTTCTACAGATTCTATCACACGTAAATAATCGACCTGGTTATCACCGTTCAAATCAAGGTTTGAAATTTGATATTTAGGATCATTTAATCTTCTTTCAAAATCCTGAAGATTGTTTGAATCCCCAAACATCGAAGCAACAGCTCTAAGGTCTAAATTATCGCTTATATCAGAGTTTTTGGCGTAAACGGTAGTTTGGCTTTGTGCACCACAAGAGGTTAATCCTATTGCTATAAGTGCTATTAAAAGTATATTCGTTTTCATCGTAAATCATATTAAGATTAGTACTATGAGTTATCCAATTACTATGCCATAAATTTTATGCATCGTTCTGTTTTGTTTAATTATCTTGTTATCAGATGTTTAAAATTTGTATAACGAATTGTCATTATAATTTGACAAAATTTAGCCTTCAAAGCTATTATTCAGCAAAAAAAGTAAAACATATTTGAGATCTTAGAAATAATTGTATTTTAGCAACAAATAAATTTTAACCAGTATGAGAAAAGTAATTTTATTTTGTGGAATTCTTATTTTGTTAATGTCTTTTACAACACTAAATTTTAGTAGTAAAAGAACATTTTATAGTGGGTTCACATCAATGACGATAGATACTCTATTTCAGGATAAAATTAGTATCAGAGCTATTTTAATTGATAAAAATAAAGTTTGGTACGGAGCTGATAATTCTCGTTTTGGTTTTTTTGATCTTGATAAAAAAGAAAAATTTGAAGAGCGTATTTATCGTGATACACTAAAATTAGAGTTTAGAAGTATTGCCCAAAATTCAAAAAATATTTTTTTATTGAGTGTTGCAAATCCCGCTTTACTATATTCGGTTTCAAAAAAAGATTACAAATTTAAATTAGTTTATAAAGAAATCAATCCAAAAGTCTTTTACGATAGTATGCAATTCTGGAATGAGAAAGAAGGCATCGCCATTGGAGACCCAACAGAAGATACTTTTTCTATAATTGTAACCCGCGATGGGGGAGAAACCTGGACAAAACTATTGTCAGACAAGTTGCCAACAAATTCTAGTGGTGAATCAGCTTTTGCAGCCAGTAATACTAATATTGTAATTAACGGAAATGATACCTGGCTGGTTTCCGGAGGAAAAAAATCACGCGTGTTTTATTCTCCTGACAAAGCAAAAACATGGAAAGTTATAGAAACCCCTATTGTTCAGGGAAAAGCAATGACGGGTATTTTTACAGCAGATTTTTATGATTCTAAACATGGTTTTATTGCCGGTGGCGATTATGATCAGCCAAATATAAAATCTGATAATAAAGCTTTTACAAACGATGGCGGAAAAACCTGGGAACTAATAGGTCAGGGTATGGGATTTGGCTATGCGTCTTGTGTACAATATGTTCCTGGAGGAAATGGCAGAGAAATTATTTGCGTTGGTTCTGAGGGTATTCAGTATTCTCAAAATGGCGGCGAAAACTGGACGCAATTATCTACTGATACAAAATTTTTCACAATTCGTTTTGTGAATAGAAACACTGCAATTGCTGCAGGATATAATAAAGTCGTAAGACTTAATTTTAAATAAAATAACAAGAACCCTAAATAATAAAGTAAGTATTATTATATAGGGTTCCTGTCGCTGTTGTTCTTTTGTAATCTTAATTTTTACCTGCCGCCTTATCCCGGTATTGTTTTAGCAATTTTCGGTTAAAATCATCTTCAGATTTTTTAAGTTTTAATATTTTTTTTGCCGAAAGTACTTTTTTAATATTCGACATATATTTTTCTTTCAAAACATACAATTCTTTATCGGTACTTTCTATTTGAGATAATAAAGTAGCGGCTTCTTTTTCTGAAAGAGAGGCGATATTATTATCATCTAATTTTCGCAAATAGGTTTTCATTTTATCATGACGTAATTCAAATTGTTTGTCATCATAAGCATTATAAATAGGCCAGAATTTTTCTGCTTCTGTAGAAGTAAGTTCAAGTTCAGTTGTTAAAAAAGAAACTTTATAAGCTTTTATTTTTTCACGTTTTTCATCTGTTTTTTCATTTTGGGCATAAAATGAAAAAGAAACTAAAAACAGCAATAACGGAAGTATGTTTTTGATTTTCATCTTTTTAAGTTTTTGTTTTATTCTGAAATTAAATTTTCAATGTTAGGGTTTGAAGACAAAATATCTTCCAGTGTTTCTTGTTCGAGAGCAACACTTTTACTAAGCTTGTCTATATCTTTTGAGTCTAATTCTTTAATTAAATCATATTGATTCAAATTAGACTGATATGATAAATAAGTCTCCAAAGTAGCTTCGTCAAGATCTTTTGCTTTGTTGTTATAATTATTTATTATCGGAATCATTAAAGCCATAATAACAATTGCTGCAACAAGCATAGCAATAACCTTCTTTTGTTTGTAAAGCGGAATTACATTTACTTCTCTATCATTAATTTGCTGTAGAACTTTTGTCGAAAAATTATCAAAGTAATCGTCCGGAGTTTTAAATCCAGTTGCAATTTTCGGTTCGTTTTCTAATTTATATGCTTTCATAATGTTTATAAGATATGTTTTATAACAAAAGGTTTAATTTGATGTAACATATAATTCAATTTTTTTTACCGCATGATGATAAGATGCTTTTAATGCGCCAACTGAAGTGCCTAAAATCTCTGCAATTTCTTCGTATTTTAATTCTTGAAAATATTTCATTTTAAACACCAATTGCTGCTTTTCCGGTAATGTTACGATTGCTTTTTGAAGTTTAATCTGAATTTCATCACCGTCAAAATACACATCAGCCTTAAGATTGTCAATGGTTTTATTTTGCAAAGCTTCAGATGTTACTCCGTTTATTTTTGCTTTCTGATTTAAAAAAGTCAGCGCTTCATTCGTTGCAATGCGATACATCCAGGAAAAAAGTTTGCTTTCTCCTTTAAAGTTTTTTAAATACTGAAATACTTTTACAAAAGTGTTTTGCAAAACATCATCGGCATCGTCATGATTCAAAACAATGTTTCGAATATGAGCATACAACGGTTTTTGATAATCGGACAAGAGTTTTTGAAACGCGATATTTTGCGTTTTAGGATCTAATAATTGTGCTATAAATTCCTTCTCGTCTGTCACAACTTTCGTCATTTATCTTGTTAGAATGAATTTAAAGCAAAAGGTTTAATCTTGTTTCAAATTTTTTTAGAATTCAGATTGTTCTTCTTCTTTTTTTGGTTCAGCAGGAGCAGTAGTTGCCGGTTTTTGCTGGGCAGGTTTTTGTTGAGCAGGTTTTTGCGGTGCACTTGTTTGTGGCGCAGTTGTTTGTGGTGTGCTTGTTTGCGATTCAGATGTGTAAGCTGGTTCTGCTACAACAGGAACGACTTTAGGTTTTGTTGGAAAATAAAATTCAGTTTCCAGTTTCGACGGGCTTTTTACATCTAGTTTGCTAATAGTCAAAATTTCAAGATGAGACCAGCTTAAATCCGGAGTGATCTTTTCTTTGTTTATAAAAGCTGTTGTTTTTGCAATTGCTTCGTTACTGTGCGTGTAATCTCCTTTTAAAGTTGTTTTTACAGCTTCGAAGCCATTCATTTTTCCGGATAAAATATCACTTCCGGCGCTAATTGAAATTTCTTTGTTTATAGGTAAACAAATAGAGATTTTGGCCAATCCGGTCGTTGTATTATAAGTATGGTAAATAATAAAAGGTTTTCCGCTTGTTTGTAAACCATTTGTTTCACTAAAGTGAATAAGTTTCGGAATTACAACACGTGCATTTTTATTTACTTTTATAATTTCACTTGTAAAAGTCTGTTTGATATAAGGTGTTTCTGTTTTTTGCACAACACCATTTACTTTTACAGCAAAAGTTCTTGTTTCGAAATCTAAGTTTTTGTCAATATTGGCTAAGCTTTTTTCGTAGATAGTTCCAATTACGTTTTCAGAACCTCCGTTTAAAGCCGTGTACACTTTAAATAAAAAGCTCATGGTTCCTTTAGCTTTCCATGTTACTACGGTTTTTCCTTTTAGGGTATCTTTAAATTTCCAGTTTACATCAGCTTCTGAACCATTAAATTTCATTTTTTGCTGAATGTCTTCGCCTTCTTTTGTCTTAAGGGTAATCGTATTTCCTTTTCCTTCAGTGCCTTCCCAGGAATAAGAGGCTCCATTTCCAACTGTTTTGGCTGGAAAATACATTTTCATTGCAGGGTCTTCAACAGACCAAGACTCAAAATCTTCATAGTTTCTAAGGTCGTTTACGTAGTTATAAACGGTAGCTCTTGGTGAATTGATTACTTTGCTTCTTTCTATCAAAAAATCTCCTTTTTGAGTAGCAACAAATACCGTAAGGGCAACCAGGGTTAGTAACGAGAATAGAAATAGATATTTTAAGATCTTCATTGTGCAGTTATTTGATGTTCGTAAAGTTATAAATTTATTACCAGTCTTTGCGAATAGCGTAAAAATAAAACAGTACTTTTAGTTATCTTATAATCAGAAAAATAATTAAGCAAAACGACTTTTAATCGGTTTAGGTTTAAAACTAAAGTTGCTTTTTACATTTTTAAATATAGAAATAAATTTTGAAATTACCTTTTAAAAAAGAATTTGATCACAAATAAAATGGCGATAAAAAGTAAAAAGCCCAGCAAAACTTTGTAATTTCCTTTGTAAAAAATTTTGTGAAGTGCCAGATCTTTTCGATAAGCAAAAATCATGACGATTACAAATGCGATAAAAAAACAGACTGCGAATATTAATTGACCCTGACTAAACATAGTTGAAATTATTTTTGACAAATTTAGAGAATTGTATACGAATAGTTACTAATTTGGTATTCCAATTAATTAAAATTATTACCGAGATATGAAAAAGCAAATAGATGCAGTAAAAGAATTTCATACTGCTTTTAGAATAGGACATAGTGAAACCCCAATTGCAGATGTGGGTGAAACTAAAAAATACCTTCGTTATAATTTAATGAAGGAAGAAAATGAGGAATATCTGGATGCCGTTCAAAAAAATGATTTGGTAGAAATTGCTGATGCGCTTGGTGATATGATGTACATTTTGTGCGGAACGATTATAGAACATGGACTGCAGGATAAAATCGAAGCCGTTTTTGATGAAATTCAGCGTAGTAATATGAGTAAACTGGGTGAGGACGGAAATCCTATTTACCGAGAAGACGGAAAAGTAATGAAAGGGCCTAATTATTTTAAACCTGATTTTACGAAACTCTTATAGCTGTTTTTTATAATATGATATAAAGTAGAAAACCCGATAAATTTTGATTTATCGGGTTTCTTTTTTTATTTAAATTCTGGAATTATTGAACTTTAACAGTCCATCCAAAAGTATCTTCAGAAAGTTTGTTTTGAAGATTTGTTAGTTTTTCTTTTAAAAGTGCAGCATAAGTGTTTTCAACAGGCGCCATTTCATAATAAACATCCTGATAAGAGAAACCTTTAATTACGCTGATAACAGCAGCAGTTCCGGCTCCAAAAATTTCTTTCAAAGATCCGTTTTTAGCTGCTTCAACTAATTCTGAAACAATAACCGGACGAACTTCAACCTTCAATCCTTCTTTTTCAGCCATTTCAATCAAACTTTTTCTGGTAATACCATCTAAAATTCTCTCGCTTGTTGGCGCAGTCAATAAAGTATCGTTAATTCTAAAGAAAACGTTCATTGTTCCCGCTTCTTCTAATTTGGTATGCGTTGCATCATCTGTCCAGATAACTTGTTGAAAACCATCTTTGTTTGCAAGGTTGGTTGGGTAAAACTGTGCAGCATAGTTTCCGGCAGCTTTTGCAGCACCAATTCCACCATTTGCAGCTCTGCTGTAATGTTCAGCAATAATTACTTTTACTTCGCCTGAATAATACGATTTTGCAGGAGAAAGTAAAATCATGAACTTATATTCATCAGAAGGATTAGCAATTACACCGGCTCCGGTTGCAATCATAAACGGGCGAATGTACATACTGCTTCCGTTTCCTTTCTGAATCCATTCCTGATCTATTTTCAATAATTCATTCAAACCATCCATAAAAATGCTTTCCGGAACTTCTGGCATTGCCATACGAACTGCAGAATTATTAAAACGTTTGTAGTTTTCATCTGGTCTGAACAACCAAACATCATTATTGTCATCTTTATAAGCTTTCATTCCTTCAAAAATGGCTTGTCCGTAATGGAAGACTTTTGAAGAAGGGTCCATTAAAATAGGAGCATAAGGCTTAATGACAGGATTTTGCCATTCTCCGTCTTTAAAATCACATTCGAATAAATGGTCTGTAAAAACAGCACCAAAGCTTAAGTTTTCAAAGTCTACTGCACTTATTTTAGATGAAGTAGCTTTTCTGATTTCAATTTTGCTTGTTTGAGTTGTACTCATAGTAATGTTGGTTTTTATGTAATTTTCATCTCCATAATGAATTCTAAAGGGATGATTTGGTGTAAAATAGAATTTATTAAATGCAAAATTAAGTAAAATTATATTATTTATTTAGTAAAAGTGCATTAATTACCTCGTTTCAATGAGATTTATTTATCCTATAATAAACTTTATTTTTTAGGATGATTTTATAAAGAATTTATGAAAAAACAATCCATTTTTAAGGCTTTACGCATTTGTTTTGAGTAAATTTGACTACGAAATTGATCTCAAAATCGATAAAATCCCATTATAAATTTCATAAAAAGTGGAAAGAGAAATAATTAAAACGCTGGATGGTTCAACTACAATTCATTTAAAAGAGTGGGATGAATGCTACCATTCTAAACATGGAGCAATCCAGGAAGCAAAACATGTATTCATTAAAAACGGACTGGCATTGTTTGAAAGCAATCCGGTTTCTATTTTAGAAATTGGTTTTGGAACAGGTTTAAATGCCTATATAACTTTTTTAGAAGCGACCAGAAAAAATCAAAAGATAGATTATGTTGGCGTAGAAGCTTATCCTGTTGACGCCAAAGAGGTAGTAGGAATGAATTATGTCTCTGAATTGGACGCATTGGAATTTGAGAACATTTTCGAGGAAATGCATAAATCGGAATGGAATAAGAAAAACGACATTTGCGAAGTCTTTTCGTTAACCAAAAGGAAACAATTTTTTGATGAAATAAACGATTTTGAAATTTTTGATTTGATTTACTTTGATGCCTTCGGATATCGCGTTCAACCGGAGCTTTGGAGTACTGAAATTTTTCAGAAAATGTATAATTGTTTAAAACCAAACGGCGTTTTAGTTACATACGCCGCTCGCGGAGTCGTAAAAAGAAGCATGATTGCTGTAGGATTTACCGTCGAGAAGTTGGCAGGACCTCCAGGAAAACGTGAGATGTTCAGAGCTTTTAAAAATGTTTAAATAAGTTATTTATAATAATTCT
>Ga0247804_10001496_pt1 | contig 10837 bp, 6 predicted proteins | sample UWRJL029104C1_FD_181142 | JGI IMG/M metagenome (GOLD analysis project Ga0247804, IMG submission 181142) | Plant litter microbial communities from Arlington Agricultural Research Station in Wisconsin, United States - UWRJ-L029-104C-1 | ecosystem: Environmental > Terrestrial > Plant litter >...
CGATGGAGATATTGAGCTCCTGTGCCAATCGTTTGATATTAACCTCTCCAGACATCTTTACTTCCATTAAATTTTGTTAGTTCATCATAAGCAAAACCAAAGCAGATTTTTAAGTCAATCTACTGAGAAATTACAAACCTACAAACATTTTCTCCAGATGAGCGCGCAAAAAAAAATGCTGAAATCCCATTTTGCTAACAAATTTTTAGCTTTCTGATAAATTATTTTGCTATTCTGTCTGGTTTTGTCAGTTGATTCATTTGTCAAATCAATGTTACGAAATTATAAAATATTCAGCATAATCACCCGGTTTTAAAGAATTATATGTCCAACAGGTAAACGTGATGCGCTTTATACTTTGATTATGTTTGTAATAATCATATAATGAATTGTTTACGGTTTTTTTTGTAATGGGATATTAAGTTTTACGTAATCGTTTAAGTAAATAAAATTAGTCAAATACTCCATATTCTGTTTTCAAAAACTCAACTTTATCTTCCGAAAACCAAGCGTATTTCAACCAAATCATTTTCTAGCCTTATGAGAAACGAAAATTTATTTTCAAAGGATGAACAAAATCCTTTGCAAAATCTTGATCAATGGGAAGAGGATTTATTAATCCGTTACCCTGATCCAACTAGTATTAATACTGATAAAAAAGAAGAGCAATTCAGAGATTACGATGCAACGGAAAAAGATGGTGTAAAGGAATTTTACAGACTCAACCATTTGTATCAGACTTACGATTTTGTGAAACAAAAAAAGGCAGATTACCTCAGGTTTAACAAAGAGGAAATGCCCATATGGAATGCATTTGATTTTTTGAATAAGCTCGTTGATGATTCTGATCCGGATACTGATTTGGATCAAATGCAACACTTGCTACAAACATCAGAAGCGATTCGCAATGATGGGCATCCGGATTGGATGGTACTGGTAGGCTTAATCCACGATATGGGAAAAGTGCTGTGCTTATATGGCGAGCCACAATGGGCTGTTGTGGGTGATACATTTCCGGTAGGCTGTGCCTATTCAGATAAAATTGTTTATCATGAGTTTTTTAGTCAGAATCCGGATTATAGCAAGCCTGAATTCCAGACTAAATTAGGAGTGTACACTCAAAATTGTGGTTTGGATCAGGTGGATATGTCATGGGGCCATGATGAATATGTTTATCACATGATGAAACCATACCTACCTGAACCTGGATTATACATGTTGCGTTACCACTCGTTTTACTCGCAACACCGTGAAAATGCCTATGATCATCTGATGAATGAGAAAGATCACGAAATGTTTAAGTGGGTAAGGTTGTTCAATCCTTATGATCTGTATTCAAAAAATCCCAATCAAAAAAGCTGGGAAGAATTAAAGCCCTATTACCAGGAACTTGTTGCCAAATACTTACCTGCAAATATTAAATTTTAACAACAATAAATAATTAAATAACCATTTATGAACCTAATGCTACAAAATCATGAGAATTAATTTTACCCGCTTAAAGTATTGTTGCCTGTTTTCTCTGGTCTTACTTTTTGGGCTATCGTTCAACAGTGTTTATGCTCAAACCGAGCGCAAAATTTCTGGAAATTTATTGGATAACACCAACCAGCCTGTAATCGGGGCATCTGTTTCAGTACAAGGTACTTCGAAGGTGACTTCCACAGGTACAGATGGATCATTCAGTATTTCTGCAAAAACCGGAGACAAAATTCTTTTTAGCTTCCTGGGTTATCAAACGAAGGAACTTACCGTAGGCACAGCCTCTACTTACAAAGTTACCATCGTAGAATCTACGGCTGCTCTTAACGATGTGGTTGTAGTGGGTTATGGTAAAAGTTCTAGAAAGGCTTTAACCAGTTCCATATCCACAGTAAAAGGGGATGATTTAAATAAAGGTGCTATCAGTGATGTAGGCCAGATGCTTCAAGGTAAAGTACCGGGATTAAACATCAGCCGTAGTGGCGACCCGAATCGTAATGCGGCAATCATCATGCGTGGTGCATCAACCCTTCGTGAAGGTGCTCAATCGCCATTATTTGTAATTGATGGTGTAGTTGGTGCGGATATTTCCATTCTGGCACCTGATGATATTGCATCTATTGATGTACTGAAAGATGCTGCTGCTTCCGCTATTTATGGTAACCGTGCTGCCAATGGTGTAATCATGGTAACTACTAAAAAAGGTGTTGCCGGACAGACCCAAATCTCTTATAACGGCTATTTTGGTGTGGAAAACGTTTCCAATCGCTATGATATGATGAATTCAGATCAATTGCGTGCCTTTTTAGCAAAAACCAATTCTGCATTAACGCCTGCAAATGATAAAGGTGCAAATACCAATTGGCAGGATGAGGTACAGAGAACTAATGCCATGTCTTATAACCATAATGTTTCTTTAAGCGGTGGTACAGAGAAAACGACTTACAATGCAAGCATTAACTATTTTAACCAAAAAGGTATCATCAAAACCAGTGGCTTAGATAGGTTTATAGGTCGTGTTGGTGTAGAACAAAAAGCTTTTAATGATAAGCTAAAGCTTTCTTTTAACTTAAGCAACTCGGTAAGTAATGCAGATTTAGTTCCATATAGAAATACCGTTCTATCACAGATGCTGACTTATTTGCCAACTGCTCCGGTTAGAAATCCTGACGGAAGTTATTTTGACAATCTGGTCCAAACCAGCTATTATAACCCGGTTTCTATGCTGGAAAATGCAAAGGAAAACTTAAAAACGAAAAACATTTTAGGAAGTGTAAGTGCTAACCTGAAACTACCGTTTGGATTTACATATGACGTAAACATATCTTATCAAAACACACAAAATATTTATGGGGCGTTTTACAACAGTATTTATACCTCTCGTTACAATAACGTAAGAAATACACCAGACCCGCCTGCTAATCCAACCTTCGTATCACTTGTTGGTCAAAATGGCGTAGCGGTAAGAAATGCATATCAGAACACCAATAAAATTATAGAAACCTACCTTACATGGAATAGAAAGTTCGGTGATCATGATATCAATGCCGTGGTTGGTTATTCTTATCAGCAATCGCTTAATAATGATGGTTTCCAGGCCACCTCAACCAATTTTCCTGTTAATGATGTGGGTTATAACAACCTTAGTTTAGGAAACCCATACGCCGTGAGCGATTTTAGAGTTGATTTTAATCCGGGTCTTACTTACCAGGAGATTCTACTGGTTTCTGATTTTGCAAGGGTGAATTATAATTACAAAAATAAATACCTGATTCAGGGATCGATTAGAAGAGATGGATCTAATGTATTCGGTAGAAACGAACAGTGGGGTTATTTTCCGTCTGTTGGTGCAGCCTGGAACATCGATCAGGAAAATTTCTTAAAAAATCAAAATCTGATTGGAACGTTAAAACTACGTGGAAGTTATGGTGTCGCCGGAAACTCATTGGGTTTCGCACCGTTAACAACGAAGTTAATTTATGGTCAGGTAGGCCAGTTTTATTATAACGGCGCACCAAGAGAAGGTGCTTTCGGAGCAGTACAAAATGAAAACCCGGATTTACGTTGGGAAAAAACAGCAACTACTAACGTTGGTGTAGATTTTGGTTTCTTCAGAGGCAGACTGAGTGGCTCATTGGATTGGTACAATAAAAGAACGACAGATTTAATTTTGAGTTTCGATGTTGATCAGTCACTTTATCCATCGGGTTCACTTACTGCGAATGTTGGAAAACTAAGCAATAAAGGTTTAGAATTTGTATTGAATGGTACCCCTGTGATTACTGATAATTTCAGGTGGACAACAGGCATTAACATTGCGCATAATGTAAACAAAATAATTACACTTTCTGACAGTAAGTTTAATATAGACAACAGGTTAACCGTTACACCAGATGGTGCAGGGCAAAGTGGTGCATCACTACAAATTTTAGCACCGGGCCAGGCGATTGGAACATTTTTCACCTATAAGTATGCAGGTAAAGATGCCAATGGCGTTTCACAATTTTATGATGCTGCCGGAAATGTAAAAACTCAGAATTTACTAAATAAAACCGATTACTATATCCTTGGCAATGGACAGCCGAAGGCGTTGATTGGATGGTCGAACAATATCAGGTATAAAAATTTCGATTTAAGTATCTTTATGAGGGCTGTATTAGGTAATAAAATTATGAATGTTACCCGTGCTGATTTATTCCGTCCGAGTACAGCACAATTCACGAATATTCCTGTTGAGGTGGAAAACGAATCGGCAACTGATTTCAATTCATATAAATACTCAAGCCGTTTCCTTGAAAACGGAAGTTATTTGAGGTTGGATAATGCCACATTAGGTTACACGTTCAAAAAGGGACTTATCCCGGGCGTTAGTTCCTTACGTCTATATACAACGGCAAACAACTTATTCGTAATTACAGGTTACAAAGGGATTGACCCGGAAATTAACCAGGGCGGTACTGCTCCGGGTGTAGACACCAATAACTTTTATCCAAAAACCAGAACATTCCTGTTCGGTTTAAATGTATCATTTAATTAAATCAACAAAGATGAAAAATCTTACAAAATATATTGCAGGAGCAGCTTTAACACTAGGTGTGTTAAGTTCCTGCCACAAACTGGATTTAAAGGTAGAAACACAATTAACTCCTGAAACATTTCCCCAAACGGCACAACATTTTATCCAATTAACAGGACAGGTGTATGTACAGCTTCGTCAGAACTGGAGTACCGATTACTTCTTTATGCAAAGCTTAAGTACCGATGAGGCAATTATGCCCGCAAGAGGGGGGAACTGGTATGATGGTGGTGTCTTTGAGGCTCATCATAAACACATCTGGAATAAAGATAATGGACACGTAGGTAGCGGTTGGGGATGGCTTTCGGGAGTAATCAGTAAGGCGAACCAAAGCTTATTCTTATTGAAAGACGCGCCTGAATCACCGGCAAAAACTGCGGCCGTGGCTGAAGTTAGGGCAACCAGGGCATTGGCATTGTTTATGATGATGGATTTGTGGGGAAATATTCCAGTTGTAACCACTTTTGGTGAGACAACCCCACCCGAAACAAAATCAAGGACTGAAGTATTTAACTTCATCGATGCTGAACTAAAAGAAGTAATTCCAAACCTTAGCACAGCAACCGGTGCTGCTACTTATGGCAGACCAAACCGTTACACTGCATACGCTATCTTAGCTAAAATGTATTTGAATGCAGAAGTTTATACAGGTACATCGAAATACAATGAAGCGGTAGCCATGTGCGATGCGATTATCGGAGCTCCATCTACTCCTTATAGTTTAGAGAGTGATTTCAAAAAGATGTTTTTTATCGATAACGGGCCGCAAATCAAAGAATTTATATTCGCAATTCCGTTCGATCCAGGTTTTAGTAATGGTACATTGATTTATTCACGTTATTCTTTACCACGTTCGTTGCAGCAAAAATTCAGCTTAAAATTCACGCCAAGCGCGCCAATGAGTACATTGCCTGAGTATTATGCAAATTTTAACGATCCTAATGATAAAAGAAATGCACAGTGGATTAAGGGTCTACAGTATTTAAACAACGGAAGCCCGGTAACAGTTGCGACAACCAAAAAAGGCTACGACCAGTTTTATACAGGTTCAGATGGTTCAACTCCACTTACTTATCAGGTAGATATTACGCCAACCGTAACGTTAAGAGATGCATCCAGACCATTCGATGCAGGAAATGATGAGGTTGCCTGGAATATGGGTTACAGAAACAATAAATTTTATTGTGACAGTACTTCTTCAAACAGAAATCAAAATAATGACGTGCCTGTTTTCAGGTATTCAGATATTTTACTGATGAAAGCTGAAGCTATCCTTAGGGGAGCAACGCCGACCCTGGGTCAAACCGCTTTATCGTTAGTTAATCAACTGAGAGCAGTTCGTACGACATCACCAGCCTGGACAGCAGTAACGCTTGAAGATCTTTACAAAGAGCGTTGCAGAGAGTTTTCATGGGAATGCTGGCACCGTAACGATATGATTCGTTTTGGTAAATATGAAGGAACCTGGGGTTTTAAAACCGATGCGCAAACTTTCCATCGCCTGATGCCAATTCCTGCTTCAGCGTTGATTTTAAATCCTAAGTTGAAACAGAATCCAGGATACAATTAGTCATATCCAATAATTTTTATAAGAAATATCTCTAAATATTCATTAGGGATATTTCTTATTTTTTTTTATCCTAAACTTGCAACAATATAATTCTGCCTTTATGATTAAAAAATTACTGCTATTTGTTCCCCTTATCATTTCGGGCTCATTATATGCTCAGATTCTTACTAAAAGCCCTTCACAAAATAGCACGGCAACAAAGGTACTGACCAAATATCCAACTGCTTTAAATTTTATAGCGATGGGCGATTGGGGACGGAATGGGGCCGATCATCAGAAACAAGTTGCTAAGCAAATGGGTAGTACCGCTTCAGAGGTTAAAGCACAGTTCGTAATCTCAACCGGGGATAATTTCTATCCAAGCGGCGTAATCAGTGCTCAGGATCCCTCTTTTAAATATTCATTCGAGGATATTTACACCGATTTTTCTCTGCAATGGGATTGGTATGTGGTATTGGGTAACCACGATTATAAATCCAATCCGGATGCGCAGGTTAACTATTCTAAAATCAGCAGAAGATGGAAAATGCCTGCCCGGTATTTTGCCAAAAAATTCCCCATCAATGGCGACATCAACAGCCAGGTTTTAGTTGCTTTTATTGACACCAATCCCCTTATTCAGGAGTTTTATAAGAATGCTGAATACGGACCAAATGTAAAAGGTCAGGATACGACTGCGCAAAAAAAATGGCTGGCCAAAACCTTGGATGATAAAGATCCATCCATTAAATGGAAAATCGTTGTCGGCCATCACCCGATGTATACTGGTGGCAGCCGGACAGATGGTTATGACACTAAAGCGATAAGAAGCTCGCTTAAACCAGTTCTGGATCGATATGGTGTTGATGTTTACCTCACAGGACATGAACATAGTTTACAATACATTAAGCCGGAAGGCAAAACACATCATTTTATTTCAGGCGCTGCATCAGAAAAGACACCTGTAAAATTGATTCCTGATGCGCAGGTAGTTGCATCTGAATATGGTTTCATGCTTTTCTCTGTTAATAAGGATCAATTAATGGTTCAGTTTATTAATGATGAAGGTTATGTTATTTACAATACAATTATTAAAAAGTAGTAGTGATTTTTCCTATATTATAACTCACTTTCAGTATTAAATGAATTCACTAACGGATAAACAAATAAAAGAACCATCTTCAAAAAGCAAAAGATTAATTTCTTTGGATGCCTTAAGGGGTTTTGATATGTTCTGGATTATTAGTGGTGAAGGTATTTTTCATGGACTGGCAGACGGGATAATGAAAAAACATGTACTGGTGAGAAATCCGGTCGATTGGAGGATCGCAAGTAATGAAAATTTATCTTTTTTTGAAAAGATATTAGTTGGTTTAAGTAACCAGCTCCATCATTCACCATGGAATGGTTTCACATTTTACGATCTTATTTTCCCTTTGTTTATTTTCATATCTGGTGTTTCCATGCCATTTTCTTATCAGAAGTTTTTTGATGAAAGGCAGCATAACGGACATTCATCAAATAAAATATATACGGCGTTAATTAAACGCACGGTAACGTTAATCATACTAGGAATTATCGTTAATGGCCTCTTCAAATGGAATGGCTATGAGCATACACGTTTTGCCAGCGTACTGGGGCGAATCGGTCTCGCTACTTTTTTTGCAGCCATCATCTACCTTAATTTTTCATTGCCTAAGCAAATCATCTGGTTTATCAGCATTCTGGTGGGCTATTATCTTATCATGATTCTAATTCCTGTACCAGGATTTGGTCAGGGCAATTTTACATCCGAAGGAAATCTATCTGCCTACGTGGACAGGTTGTTTCTGCCGGGCAAACTACACAGAGTATTTTACGATCCAGAAGGACTTTTAAGTACCATACCAGCCATATGTTCTGCGCTTCTTGGCGTTTTTACGGGAACTTTTTTAAAAACTGATTTGCCGAAATTCACACCTTCTAAAAAAACAATTTTAATGTTATCAGCAGGTGCTGTTTCCATTGCGATGGGTTTACTATGGAATTTAATATTTCCAATTAATAAAATCATGTGGAGTAGCTCATTTGTGCTTTTTGCCGGTGGTTTTAGCATCATCTTATTTGCCGTGTTTTACTATATAATTGATGTTAAATCTTATGCAAAATGGAGTATTCCATTCGTATGGATTGGTACAAACAGTATATTAATTTACGTATTGGCACACGGACTTTTCAATTTTGAATCTTCCTCGCAGTTTATATTTGGTGGCTTGATAAACTTTATTCCAAAAGATTTTCAACAGGCCGGCTTGTGGATAGGCGTTTTACTGATACAACTATTTTTATTAAGGTTTTGCTACCAGAAAAAATGGTTCTTAAAAATTTGATATGAAATTAAAATTATACGTTTTAGCTACAACGGCTATATTATTTTCCTATTCTTTGCATGCACAGGAATTTCTGACGACCTCAAATAAACTTATTGAACGAACCCTGCCTAAACAGTACGGCTCATTCATAACCGAAGGTATTGGCAATGTCGACGGGAAAGACGTTTTTGAATTGGAAAGCAAGGGGGATAAAATTGTTTTGCGTGGTAATAACGGTGTAGCGCTTGCTTCTGCTTTTTATTATTATCTGACAGAATATGCACACTGCCAGATTACCTGGAACGGTACCAACCTGAAGGTGCCTCAAAACTTGCCTAAGGTTTCTAAAAAAATAAGGAAAGAAACACCCTATGAATACCGTTATTACCTGAATTATTGCACCTTCAATTATAGCATGAGCTGGTGGGATTGGCCACGCTGGGAAAAGGAGATTGACTGGATGGCACTACACGGAATAAATATGCCATTGGCGATTACCGGTGAAGAATACACCTGGTATTTACTTTACAAGGAAATGGGGTTTTCTGATGATGACCTGAAAGGTTTTTTTACGGGTCCTGCTTATTTCTCCTGGTTCTGGATGGGAAACATCGATGGCTGGGGTGGGCCACTTCCTGTTGAATGGATGAAAAGTCATTTTGAACTGCAGAAGAAGATTTTGGCAAGAGAGCGTGCATTAGGTATGAAACCCGTGCTTCCTGCTTTTACCGGTCATGTTCCGGCAGCTTTTAAAAAGAAATTTCCAAATGCAAAACTTAAAGCCACGAACTGGACAAATGGTTTTGCCGATACCTACATCTTAGATTCGGAAGATCCCATGTTTGCGACAATAGGAAAGAAATTTCTTGAAAAACAAACCGCAATGCTAGGAACGGATCACCTATATTCTGCCGATACTTTTAACGAAAATGAACCACCTTCAGCTGAACCTGAATTTTTAAGTAAACTAAGTGCCAGGGTTTACGATGGCATGTCGCAGGCCGATCCGAAAGCCATTTGGGTGATGCAAGGCTGGCTGTTTTATAGCGACCGTAAATTCTGGAAAGAAGCACAAACCGAAGCACTTTTAAAAGCAGTTCCTAATGATAAGATGATACTGCTTGATCTCGCTACTGAAATTGAGCCCGTTTGGAAACGTACGGAAGGCTTCTATGGTAAACCCTGGATTTGGAATATGCTTCATAATTTTGGGGGCAATACCAATTTATTCGGCAGGATGGACGTTGTGGCAACAGCACCAGCTGAAGCCCTGAAAGATCCAAAAAGCGGAAAAATGAGTGGTATTGGCTTAACCATGGAGGGTATCGAGCAGAATCCTGTTTTATATGAGTTGATGATGGAGCACGTGTGGCAGGACAAACCCATTGATCTCAGTACTTGGCTAACAAAATTTGTTTTAAACCGTTATGGAAGCAAAAATGAACATGCATTGAAAGGCTGGGAAATATTAAGGAAAACCGTTTATAATGTTCCTGCCAACAAATATGTACGGGATGGTGCCGAGTCTATTATCCAGGCGAGGCCAACTTTCGATTCGCTTACCCGATGGGCCAGAACTACGTTGAATTATAATGAGCGCGATCTGCTCCCGGCCTGGGATGAACTCATCAAAGCGGCTCCGGTTTGCAAGCAAAGTGATGGCTTTCAATATGACCTCGTAGATGTGACCAGGCAAGTGATGGCAAACTATGCGCTTCCAATTCAACGGAAGTTAGTAGAGGCTTATAAAAAGAAAGATTTGAAAAGCTTTAAAAGACAAAGTCAGCGTTTTATTACCTTGATTGACGATATGGACAAATTACTGGCCACCAGAAAGGATTTTCTGCTCGGACCATGGGTAAACGATGCGCGTAAATGGGGGACTAACCCTGAAGAAAAAGCTTTGTATGAAATGAATGCAAAGGATTTGATTACACTTTGGGGAGATGCAAAAAATCCCTTGAACGAATATGCCTGCAGGCAATGGAGTGGTTTGTTGAGTGATTTCTATAAACCAAGATGGACACTTTTCTTTGCCCGTGCAGAACAATCCCTGATTCAAAAAACGACATTTAATTTAAGTAAATTCAATGATGATGTAAGTGAATGGGAATGGAAGTGGGTTAATAAAAGAAAAGATTATCCCTTGAACACAATTGGAAACCCAACAGAGGTGGCCATCGCCATGCATCAAAAATATCGTAAATTAATGGCTCTGGCTCATCAATAACGTGACAAACTCAAATTGATTTATAATAAAGCCACTTAATCCATCGTAATAAAATGTTTATGGTAAAAAGCCGATATATAGATTTGAATAAAAGTGCATGCGCCGCTTTAATTTTAATCATAATGGTTGGTTTGTTCGGTCAGGTTTGC
>Ga0247804_10001497_pt1 | contig 10823 bp, 7 predicted proteins | sample UWRJL029104C1_FD_181142 | JGI IMG/M metagenome (GOLD analysis project Ga0247804, IMG submission 181142) | Plant litter microbial communities from Arlington Agricultural Research Station in Wisconsin, United States - UWRJ-L029-104C-1 | ecosystem: Environmental > Terrestrial > Plant litter >...
AGGATGAAGGAGCAAAGGGAGAATCGGGATGTTTCATGTCGCTCGTCAACCAAACAAAGTAATCCGAAGGCTGCGTCTACTCCACTCATTGAAAAAGAAAAACTATGCCGGCGTCACAATCTTCAGATCTGTCCTAGGGGCTTACATCAGCCAGACTCATCTTCTACCAAACGTACACCACGTGATGTTAAGCATAAATTGAATTCGCAAGGGCTTTGTGCATGGTCTTTTACACAAGGTTTATTGTATGAAATTCAGGTCCACTACAATATTTGGCTTCATAACTAGCTCACGTAAGAACGCTTATCTCTAAAGAACTTGCGAACAGTGCCGCAATTATTCTCCTGCGGTTTGTGACGGATCCGTTGTTTCATTTGAAGATGCCTTAGTCATTTCTCAATTTATCAAGACTATTGGCACCTTGTATCATGCGAACATTACATTCTTTGAAACTGGTCAAATATCTCAAAGGATTTAGACGCATTTATGCCTGGAAGATTAAGAGCATGGGCACTATACATGGCTTGCTCTAACAATATATAAATACTGCAACTGTAACTATGATGCATTTAAGTTTTCAAACTGTAGACCACTCTACAAAAGCAGACAGAGCAATTCTTAACTACAAATCGCAATGAAGTCAACCACTTTACTTCGAATTACCGCTACCTTGATCAGTCCCATTGTCGTGGCTGCCGCACCATCCATCATCAATGGCACGGATGTTCCAAGCGCCTCCACGTATCCTTATATCGTCAGTCTGTTCGTACAAAATGCGTTCAACTGTGGTGGCACCATTATTTCTCCTACCCTGGTTCTAACGGCAGCCCACTGTCTGCACTTGCTACGAGCAGAAGACATCACACTGCGAGCGGGCTCACTTCAATTTCGGGACGGTGGAATAGGGCCTATCGTAGTTTCTGAGATCATTGAACATCCCAACTACACCGAGCAACCTAAAAAGTACGATTATGATGTCGCAATTCTTAGGCTAGCAAACCCTCTTGAGTTCTCGTCGACTATCAGCGGTGCTACTCTTGTAGCTCCAGACGCTGACCCCATCGAAGGCACTGTCACCACAACCATGGGATGTAAGAACAAATTTTCTGTCAACATTCCACACTGTAGTAGGAATATATATTAGGAGCACGTGTTCATAATATGTACAAATATGCAGATTTTTTCTTAGCTTCACTCTCAGCAATCGAATTTCTTTTCGGCCAACTAACTTGCTCAAGGGGGGAGAACGAATCCTAAAGACAAAACTCCTAGTCTTAATCTCAAAGAAGTCGACGTACATGTCATCAACCGTAGTACGTGTCAGGCGGATTATCAAGTTATAAGCAAAGTTGTCACCGATCGCATGTTCTGTTCTGGGGAGGTTGCTGGTGGTAAAGAGTATGTATAACATCTTCCGAATTTCTACTCGAAGAATTGGAAGTAGCTTTTAGGGCAGGACTCTAGTGAAGAACTTCCTTTTCGGCCTTGAGCGAAGTACTTAAGCTCAGAACCTCCCACAGCAATTACATATCCATGCTAATCTTCAATAGCTCATGTCAGGGGGATAGTGGTGGTCCTATCATTGATAAGGCAACGGGAGTGCTACTCGGTGCTGTGAGTTGGGGAGAGGGTTGCGCTGAGGCTGGGTTTCCAGGAGTCTACACTTCTTTTGCCAATTCAGAGATTGCTGCCTTCATTACGGCGCAGGTTACTCAAAGGCGCAGGTCTCTTATCAGAGTATAAATGGCTGCAAATGTGTTCCGGTCGTAGGTCAAGTTCAGCAGGCTGTTGTTGTTTCAATGTTCGATGAGTTAGGGAGAGGAGAGGATTGGGCAAATGATATTTGATGCTTTTTTATGATGCCGTTGGAGAAGTTCTTCAAACATCATTCGAGTTATGTTTTAGTTACTTTACATGTTGCTAGAAACTCAATGTGAAAACCAATCTAGCTAAAACGTTGATATTCTCAAGTTTTGGGGCCTTTAAAAATGAGGACAAAGGTCACCGTGATGTGTGAACCCAATCCAGTAGAATTTCAGCATGGTAAAGTGGCCGATTATTAGCTTTCTCGTGCAGTCTTTCTGCGAGTTCTTAATGGCAACACAATCATAGTGAGGAACTTGCCCCTGAGAGTATCTACTCTCAAGCTGGAATTAAGCGAGAAACTCTAAAATTGAGCATGGTTTTATTACCCCACCTTAGATTTTAGAGTTCACATTTCTAACACGCTACGCCAATTATTTTATTTAAGCACTAGATCTGTGACTTGACGGGAATGCAATAGTTACTAGATCTCTGCTAGAGTAAATATATGATCATATGTCGATGATTGTAGTCCCGCTTTACCGGTATTCCCGTCCTGTTGGTGTCACTTGGGCGCAGCTGCCAATCAATCATCCCGAGCTTAGTAGCTTGGAGCGCGGAACTATCGTGCAGTAGCCTGCTTCTATCTATATATCAACACTAAGCGACCTATCAATCTCACCTCATATTGTCCATAGCCTAACAGCGGCTGGCAATCCATCGACATGTGCTGTGCTGACAACAAAAATTAGACGCCAGTCGCCTGTCGCCTGTCGCCAACACATATCATCGCCTTATATACTCGCTGTACGTTACTAGCCGCGCAAGCAGACAAAGAGCGTCAGCCCCGGTACCAACTCTTCATAACCCTCCACTGGCTGCAGTCAACCCAAAATCTCTCTAAGAGGCAAGATCAAATTGAATTTTCGACAATCATCACAACCATCCCTCTACTCGATTGTGCCTGTAACGAGGGGTAGGCGCAATGCCGTTTCCCAGCGAAATGCGACTTCGGCAGCAGGCTACTCGACCAAAGGTCTCACAGAGTTGGTCTGGAGCCTCACTATCCCAACCAATTCCCCCACGGGCTCGAGTCTCAAGAGAAGAACAAGACAAATCTAGTTCAGGTCCAACACAAGGACTAATAGTGGTCAGTTATAAGCCCCGAATACCTGTTTCCGCACTGACACTGGACTACCTGTAGGCAATCGTGATTGGAGCTGTCATTATCCTTATCATCCTCACGATATTTTTACTTAGACGTTTACGCAATAAACATAAGAATCCGAAATATTTACCGACGAAATTCCTTAAGAAAATTTGGGAAAAGTGGGAGCCACGACCGATGCATTATCGACTGCCGGATTCAAATGATCATCTAGAGCCTCATAGGGCTGGAGGCCTACAAAGATCACCTACACCAGCACCACCATCCTCCGATAATAGGGACGCACCAGCTGTTCCTGAAAATGCTGTGCCTGCCGCTGGAGTCGACCGCAATACATCTGTAAGGTCTGTAATGACGCTTCCAGCCTACCATCCAAGTGCACGGGAGAGCGAACAAGTGTTAGGTCGGGAGGGAGAAAGAGGTGGAATTGATGTGGTAATCGAATTTCCCGAGGGGCAGGATGAAGAGGAACAGCGAAGAGAAGCTGAAATGGAGGCTCTATATCAAGTACGACTGGCGAGGCGAAGAGAGAATGAGGAGAGAGAAGAGAGGAGACGACTCAGGAGGGAGGCAAGAGAGCGAGGCGACTATGTAGCGTTAAGAGAACTCCAGGCTCGAGCGAGAGCAGGCTCTGCTGCAAGTGGTGGAACCGGGAGAACAGTAGAAGAATTAAGAGCAGAACATGAGCGGGTGAAAAAAGAGCGACAACGAGCTGTATCATCCGTATCATATGCGGACCTTGGAGTTGCTAGGCATGATGGAACGAGATTAAGAGCGAATAGCAATGACAGCGAGCGGGAAGGCTTACTTGGAGATGCAGCAAGTATGGCAGCTAGTAGTCGCTCTCATCGAAGAGACCGCAGTGCAAGCTCAGTGATCAGTATAGATACGATGAACTCGGACCTCCCATCACCAGGGTTGACAAGATCGCGCGGAAATTCTCGAGCTTCGAGACCAGAAAGCCCAATTCGACGTCCTAGCGACCACAGTTTTGGCCGTTCGTCACCTCATGCCGATGGTCAAGTAGGGAGTAGCCCGGAAATGATAGAGCACGAAGACATTCCTCCAAACAGTCCTCCGGGATATGAGAACATACCATTAGTAACTCCTCATGACGGCGAACTACCACCAGATTATACAAGCCCAGTAGCCGCCAGAGGGGAACGCAGATCATTCTTATTTGATACTCATAGGCAAACAACGGATTCTGTCGACGGAAGGAGGACTAGTGCTATACCGCACGTAGGACAACTTGTTACAGACACAGGCAGCACAAATAGTTCCCCTCGTCGAGGTGTGGATGGAAGTCCACAACTCCCAAGCCTGCGGCTTAGTGCGTTACCATCCATCCACGTGGACTCTCCTAGCCCTGTGGTACGACCTCCAGGTGAAGCTTATCACCCCTGATAGCAAGACGACACAAAATACTACATATATTTGCATATATGTTTCCACAGAATTAGGACGTTCCTCGTTAGAAGAGACGCTATCTATGAAGTCAAATATGTTTTGGTAGATATAATTCGAACTGCCGAACTGAGGCAAACTATTTAACACCTGCCTTTTATATACTGTATTTTGAGCAAGGCGTATTTCAAGGGTATGACTTTTATATGTAGCAATTTGGTAAAGTGTATATACGATTGGGAATGGCTTACTGCATACTCAACGGAGTTCAGGATTTCCTCAATACTAAACTACTTTCTATGCCTGATAATAGCCAATTCTTCGTATCGATGTGATTAACGAGCTTAATTGCACAGAAACAGCATTTGCGAGAACGGATTAGAGCTGATTAAGATAATTAACTTTTCCAGAGAATGCACTGAAGAGATGATTGCTGATATGCTACAATATCATTTTGGGGCAATTTAGAAGCGATCATTCCCCTGAATATTTGACTGAATATTTGTAACTGACAAGGTTTTCGGTCGGTTTGTTCAACTATTCACCTACCGGCTTTACTGCACTTATGCACAAACCCCTAACGACTTACAACCTCATCCAAGTACTATTTCCCTGCCTATCCTTTGGAAATCAAGTTCAGTCACTCCCATTCAACAACGTCGCTGAATTATCAATTTATGTTACATCATTCGATCGAGGGCTACTGAAAAGGACCATATAATGAAACCTTACTCCGCATTCGATCAAGACACCCTCTTTGTTCTAATGAGTGAGAAGGCGAAGCTCTCAACACTAATTGGTATTTCTCTCTTTCTCAAGTTCAACGAACCGTCACGAGAGAAAGTTAGAATGACCTAGCAAGTTTCAATATAGTAAATAAGTCTCAGTAGAGCTGATGAATACATTCTTGAAGTATCGTTTAGTTAATTCAAGAACGTTTCTACATCTTCCTAACTCAAATCACCAAAAACTTCTTATCAAGAAGCTAAATAAAATCAAGTAAGCGGTTTTGAGAAGAAGCTAACTTGAACATTATCTCAGAGTACAGCTCTGGCAATATTAGACGCTATTAAATGAATAAGGATACCTGCTAACTACTATATAGGCTGAAGACTTTATCATGTACAATATGTGCTAGAATAAAAGATTCAACTACCGTGAAACTAATAGGACGAGCTTGTAAGTATATTGGATCGGCAATGAGCTGGCCGATACATCTGAGATCTTGTTTTCATGTGGCAAAAAGATATAGCTCGCCCAGTACTCTTCAAAGAACACCTCGATGGTCGAGCTTCGTTGATAGTTCATTCAGCCACGTCTCTAGCCACCGTCACTGCTGTTGTGTTGGCAAAGTCGAGCATAGTGCCTGACCAAGCGCCCCTGCAGGTGAAGGCATTCTTATCACGCGTAGTGTTAATGAGAAACCCTGTTTGAGAGAATAACTAACAAGAAGCATCAAAGGCCTTTTTACAATCTTGAAGTGGATTGGCTAAACGATTTGGTGCACATTCCAGACCACTCGCCACTCCAAATCCATGGCTTGAATCTTCATCTCCGTTTAAACGGTAATGAAGAAATGATCTCTGGATCTATAACGTGTTTCGGTCAGATTAGGTCAAGTAGCTGCACCCCGCAATCCAGGGTCTTTGGTTTGTGTGAGAGGATAAAAGCGAGTCGCAAATCATAGCCTCCCGGCATTTCAGACTCCGTCGAGGTGATTGGTCACACGCAACCGCATCAATTGCCAAGGCTAGAAGATAGAGTGCTCCAGGAATGTTAAAGGCTGTTTACTTGAAGAGCTGTTTAACGTAGGCAAACAATGGCAATAGGCAAAATACCATCACCACAGAAGCCGCCTGGGTGTGGGAAGTACTGCGGGTTGTTTTTACGGTATCAGAGAAAGTACTTGCAATGCTCTCGTCCAATTTGGATGCTCTAATCTCTAAGATGGTTCACGAGTAATGATAAAGTAAGGTACAGGATTACTGAAGAAAGCAAAACAAGGTCCTATTGCCACTCCTCGTTGAGAAATGTCGTTCTTTGGGTGGTACCTTGTCTTCTGCATTACACAACATCAACTTCGAAACTCCACGCAGTAACATTATGCAAGGTGAGTGATTCGTCAAATTGTTTAAACATGAATATTTTGCCTCCACCCAGATGGTGATTGTCAGTCATATGGAGCGGATGATCTTCTAAACGGCGAGCGCTTCCGAAAGGTACTTCCGTGGTACATCCAGGACCAATTTACTCTACCATACCAGATTCTGATCGTACGGTCACAAGAACATGACAATTAATTCTGCCGCACCGCTCGGCCCTTAGGTTCCTGAACCCGTTCAGGCACCTAATTAATCTGTCCGTAGACAATCAGAATCTGAGCTCCACCTCCTTGAGAATGTATAAGTAGGCAATCTCTCCACTCCTCATCCCCTTTTGTCCCCCACCTCTCTATCCTTTAGTCTTCGTCGAATTCCTTTGCCTAACACCATGAAGTATTCTATGAGTTTAGCGGCTTTGGCAGCAGTTGCCGTAGCTGCCCCAGCCGAAAAAGTAGAGAGCCGCGACCCATCTCGCATCGAAGCTCGTGCTGCGTGCACCACAGCGGTGACTTTGACTCCCGGAACGAACCCATTCAGTGGCCGGACACTCCATGCAAACTCCTTCTATGCTTCTGAAGTCGCAACTGCTGTTGAAAGCATAACGGATTCGTCCCTTAAGACAAAAGCTGCTGCTGTTGGCAAGGTTGGAAGCTTCTTATGGCTGTGAGTCTTCCAATTCATCTTCGCCTTGAGTCCTGAGATTAACTAGCAATAGCGATACCATTGCACGTGCACCATTAGCAAAGACCATCTTGGATGAGACCCCATGTGGTGAAATTGCTGGTCTAGTCATCTACGACTTGCCAGGACGTGACTGTGCCGCCAAGGCCTCCAACGGAGAGCTGCCAGTCGGCTCCTTGTCTCGATACAAGAGCGAGTACATCGATCGTAAGTTACCACAAAAAGATGTATATTATAGTAGCTTTATACTAATGGATTATAGCTATCGTTGCCACCATCAAGGCACATCCAAATGTTGCCAGTGAGTAGTTCTGTCTGTGTTAGTTCTTGCTGTTGTAGTGAACTCCATAGGGAGCTCACCCAACGCCATCACAATTGCAGAGTGCTTTTAGAGCGTCTCAACTTGCTCATTGCTAACTGATATGAACAGTTGCTTTAATAATTGAGCCCGATTCGCTCCCTAACCTCGTTACAAATTCCAACTTGACTACCTGCCAGCAGTCGGCGCAGGGTTACAAAGACGGTGTGGCATATGCTCTCAAGCAACTCAACCTCCCGAATGTTGCGATGTACATTGATGCAGGGCACGGTGGATGGCTTGGATGGGATGCCAACTTACGTACGTCCTCAAAATCCTACCCGTATGCTTCTCTACATATACTAATATAGCTTCCAGAACCTGGAGCAGACATGCTCAGCAGCACATGGAAGGCAGCTGGCTCCCCCAAGCAGGTATTCGGTATTGCCACCAACGTTGCTGGCTGGAATGCCTTCTCCAAGTCACCAGGAGAATTTGCTGGAACGTCTGATGCCAAGTACAACAAGTGCCAAGATGAGAAGACCTATGTTAACACCTTCTGCCCATATGTTACGAAGGGTGGCATGCCATGCCACGCCATTGTTGATACTGGCCGCAATGCTGTCACTGGTCTTCGTCTTGAGTGGGGTGACTGGTGCAATGTCAACGGTGCTGGTTTCGGTGTCCGACCTACCTCTTCTACTGGCGACTCACTCACTGATGCTTTCGTATGGATCAAGCCAGGTGGAGAGTCAGACGGTACTAGCGACACAACTGCCACTCGTTACGATTCATTCTGTGGACACGCAGATGGTATTCTTACTTGTCGATTCCAGTTTATGAATTTATGTGCTAACATGACTTTTAGCTTTCAAACCTTCTCCAGAAGCCGGACAATGGCACCAGGCATACTTCGAGATGCTCCTCAAGAACGCCGTCCCATCATTTTAAACGCCTATAGGATATTTGTGCAGAGAGGTGACAGAATGTCAAGGTTATTAAACCAAAAGCCACTCATTTTGGGTAGATTTACCGCGTAGGCAATGAAGGAGGCAAGAGCTTAAATTGTATATACTGTGGATGGCAGAATGCACATATAGTCTCCTTATTTAAATTTGCACTATCGAATGTGACTATTGTAGCATGTGCTAACCAAGAAACTATGTATTTTACCTTACTATTCGAATCAACAAGTTTAACCGGGCTCTACTTATTCAAAGGTATTGTACAGACTGTGATCTACCTCGCTACCTGAATAAATAAGATTGACTACATTTCGCTTAAGCAATATTGTAATAATTATATTCTATCTAGCTACTTGAATCAATAGGATTGATGAAGCTATATTTATTCATGGTATTACAATAATTGTATTCTATCTTGCTACCTGAATTGATAATATTGACTAGGCTCTACTCAAAAAGGACATCACTCTCTCTACAATATACGGTACGGTATAAAGTATTTAATTATATAAATTGCCTCTGTAGTTTAAAATAATATTTGGGCGTCATAATTTGGAAACTGTAAGGCCGACACCAGGAACGGGTCAAGCACCACAGTTACTGTATATATGATGAATGTGGAACAGCGGCATTTCTGCTAAGTCTAGTGCTACATAATATACGTGACGAACGGATTAAAACGACGAGCTCGAAAGCGGTGTCAAACAGGTTCCCAATATATACTCGTTATGCAAAATTGCCGCCACAAAAGCTCTAAGGCTACATTCCATCCGTAATGGACCAACATTATCTAATCCACAAGGCTACGCACGGGTAACCCGGACCCTTGTAGTGAATGGATGAATGGGCGCACAAACATCCCCTCTCCAAAACCGACCATCGAAAGTAACCTATAGTGGAGGTGTGGTGTTGTGTGTGTTGTATCGGTAACATTTCCGCCTCTCAGAGTTCATTCTCCAGAACGCGGTAGCGCAGGGTTCGACTCCCTGTTACGGAAGATACGTGTATATCATTCTTTTTGCCAGTTTGGTGCTTGTTGTGGTGGTGGGTAGAGAGCAAATCAGCCCGATTTTAGTTTTTTTTGGAATTTTACCCTTGAAGAGTTGAGGATTCTCGGGCTTATCCACTGAAGCGTAGTTTCTGGGCCCACAATCTGCTAGTCCTAATCATTTATGGTCTGTGGTACAGTACATTCGAATTGTCAGTATTCTCATGCCTTTTTGCGAAAGAGACTCCTCAACAATTCTCAGCAGGCTCGGAAATCCCTTGCATGTCAGTTGCACAATATGTTTGACTAATTTATTGTCGGATCACGTGCAACTTCTAATGATAGAACATACATTTCACAAACTCAACTGTAGTATTTTCTTCCTGTATAATACTGGACCTGCTAACCATGAGTTGAGCGAAAGTGGCCTTAATATAACCTATCTTGATATTTTTGCTATTTTGCCCAGTAGATATTTCCCAAATGAATTTCCGATACTATTTTTCTGGCACTTCATCTTATCCGCCCGATAAGCCTTCCTTATCGGAGGCTTGGCATGCATTACAGCTACAAGCGAGCCTTGTGTCACAACAACTTTGTAGCTTCTAACATGTTACGGCCCCAAGACGACGATGATGTCGCGAGGAGCTCTATTTAGGAAGTATGTTGTTCTCTACTGACTAAAATATCCACACGCATCATGACGTCAGAAACAGATTCTCAGATTGGTGCGCCGAGTGTTGGCACTCAGAACATGAAGGGGGGGGCCTCAGCACTGGGCTCTCTTTTCCCAAGAGCACCTCCAGCTTCCACTCCACAGTCCACAGATATCACCAGTCTGCTAAACGACAGTCCAGATGTGGCAGATACTGGCCTTGCAGATGTTGGCCCACCAGCTCCAGATCCTCCTCTCATGGGAGGAGTTCCAATGGGTCGTCCCCAATTCCAACGGAATCAACCACAACCTCCTCCACCTAATCAACCACCTCCTCCGCCTGCTCCCCAACAAGTCGGCAACCCAAATGACTCCCTCTCACTGATGCAACTCCGTCGTATCGTTAACGAATTTCCCAAATCTGAAACTCTGACATACGCGTTCGAATATAAGGATACTGCTACTTTTGAGGAGGAAATAAATGAGTGGTTCTCGTATAATCCCGCGGAGTTCAAACGTTTGATCAAGGCGAGGGATACCTTCCAGAGACGGTGGAAGAAGGTTTCTGGCCAATCATGGCTAGATGCTGAGCAGGCTGAGCGGCAGGAGTTTGTACAGGGGGAAGTCGACGAATTACGTTCCCAACAACTTCGAAGACGGTGCAAAGGTTTGCAGTCACTTTTGCACGTTGTTCTAGGAGTATGGGATGAGACAGCAGGCATGAGAGCTGCAGTACCTGATTTCAAGGAAAAGGTA
>Ga0247804_10001498_pt1 | contig 10811 bp, 8 predicted proteins | sample UWRJL029104C1_FD_181142 | JGI IMG/M metagenome (GOLD analysis project Ga0247804, IMG submission 181142) | Plant litter microbial communities from Arlington Agricultural Research Station in Wisconsin, United States - UWRJ-L029-104C-1 | ecosystem: Environmental > Terrestrial > Plant litter >...
TTCTTGCGTTTATTGGTCGTCGAATTCAGGGCGAATTTGCTGTTTCTGAGTGCCGCGGCTCTCGCAACAGCGCTCATACCGGGTGTAGAAGTAGCCTCAGAGGCTCTAGGTTGGCCCCTCCGACGTGTAGTAGATGTCGTTCTTGCTGGAGTCTTCTCGGGAGCAGGGGTCGCGAATGCACTTGTGGCTGGTGTTGAGTATCCAGTACTTTCATTGTGAGAATCTGAGAGCGATAGAGAACTCGATGATGTGCGGGTGCGGGAAGTGTTGCGGTTTGTAGGATATCCATCAATCATAGACAGAGGGTCGACGTCTTCAGTTCCATTGACTACTTTGTTGAGCTTAGACTTATTTCCCAATGACTGTCTAGTTGTTGGAGATGGACGTGTGTTGGATGGACTGCTGAGGACTCCATCCACAAACTTCTTCGCACGATCTCGCGGGCCCATCTTGAAGAAGTTGTTCTGGTGAAGAGTTAGATCAATGCCGGGGAAAGCGGTTCAAGGGGCGAGCGATTGGGAACTTACATTGTACCAAGCTGTATGTACAAACACAATGCTACTGGTTGATAAGGTAGCAAGACTCTAAAAGATGAATTTGACAAAAATAGAGCTTGAATAGAAGGTACTAACTTGTGCAGAGACTGGTCTCGTCTGGTTGGGCTCAGGGGAAACGCTTGCATCTCATTGCCACCGAACTTTGAATTCTCACTTAACGCGAAGTCACGTGCTCCATATGCTGGCAGGCATCCTACTGGCCGAACGCTAAGTGAAATCGGCAGGTATTTAAATAATCCCGGTACATTCAACCCACCGTGGCAAGGCTCCAGGCAGCAGATGGCCTTTGATTGGGTGGATAGCACAAATATACGGGTCGGCATCGGCGATAAGAACAAGGGCGGGCGGCAGCGCGTCTCCTTGCAAAAAGCACTTTAGGTTGGTCAGTCAAAAGTAAAAGTGTCTGTCGGGATGAATCCCGGGTCATCAATTCTTTCCCAATGAATCGTATCCGCCCTCATCCCTTTCTTTCCAGTCAATCCAAACCCAGAATTACCATACTTACCTGATACTCCCTGGCAATTAATCGCGTTGTCCTGGTTGTCAGCCAACATTGGGACTTCTTATATCCATCTCTCCCTCACATACTGTATACTCTACGGCCAATCCAATAGAGGAGTTCAACCATGTATGATTTGCACAAACATCCATTGGCTTGTGTTCTTAAAACCCTAACAGTTCCTCTAGGAAGCGTACTCGGTCCTCTCTGTCCGGCAGAGGTGGTCCTGCTGCTCCCGCCTCTACGTCCTCAAATACTACAACTCAACCTCCAGCCCAAACTCCAGCCCAAACTCCCCTTGCACCTCCTGTTGCAGGTATTGCTCCAGCGCAGGTCAACCGTGCAGTTCGTCAGATTCGGGGCCCGTAAGTCTCAGCATTCATACTCTGTTTGGCAGTTTCTAATGCTAACATGTCGACTGTCTATAGACAATCTGCCTTGACCGATTTTCTTGCTGTAGGTTTCCGTAAGCAAATGTTTGCCTGCATACTTGCTAATCGAAATAGTCGCATAACATCAGTGCTAGACAAATCCAACAAGATGCTAATGCTCGACGTGCCGCTGCCTTAGCCTCACAGCAAACTGCAAACACCGGGGGAAGTAATGATGATGCTGATGACGATGAGGAAGGAGGATCTGCTCCAGATGTCGAGCCTGAGCCAACTCCTGCTAAGCGAAGAAAGGAGTCCAAGGCCCAAGCTGCAAAGAGAAAGCAGGAAGAAGATGTAGGTGCCACTCAAAACGTCGTCCCTACTTCGGGGAGTGCATACTGGATTAAGAAATCTCGACACATTTACCACGTAGCTTCTACGTGCCTAGGTTCTGTCTTGTTTTTAATGTACCCGAAGTTTGGGGGCAGCTCTTCCCTCTTCAATGTGACTTGCTGACACGGAGGTAGAAAGCTATTGCCAAAATCAAGGCATCGAAGCGATTCCAACGTCGAAGGCGTCAGCTCGGTTCTGATGATGAGATGTCTGATGAAGATGAGGCTGCACGAGCAATCTTCGCAGAGAGTATGGCGCCCCTTCCCGATCAAATCGAAAATTGCGAAATATGTGATAAGAGATTTACGGTAACTGCCTACTCTCGAAAAGGCCCGGATGGTGGTCTATTGTGTAAGAAATGTACGAACGACCTTGATAAGGAAGAAGGGGCTGCCAAGAAGAGAAAGAAAACAAGTGCAGGACGTGCACGGAGAAAGTTCCAAAGTAACCTTCTTGATGGGATCTACCCTGGTGCTAAAGATTTGATGACTTTATGTATCGAGACTTTGGCAAAAAATGTGGAACAGGCAGAGGATTTTGGCGATCTCCCAGCTCCGTTGATCGATAGGTTGGCAGCAATACTCTCTAAGAAGCGGCTTTTAGACCCCTACACTTTCAACTTATTTCTTCGACCCGACTTTGACACAGTTACTGTTTATGACGGAGCAAAGTTGTCCCCTGACGATTACATTCGAATCTTCCAAATTGTACCAAAGATCAAAACGCTTCGCCTACGTAATGCTGTCCAGTTCAAAAATATGGTTATGGATCATCTTCTAGCTACAACAGTAGAATTGGAAAGTATCAGCCTCCACGGTGCCAACTTAATTGATGATGAGAGATGGGCGAGGTTCCTCCAAGAAAAATCATCAAAACTGAAAGCATTAAAAGTTTACCATACTGATGGTCACTTTGGTGATGAGACTCTTGAGGTGCTTGCTCAAGCCTGTCCTGACCTCTTGAGGCTCAAGGTTTGTCACAATCAGAAGGTCACCGACGCCGGGCTTGTTCATATCGCAAAGCTTCAAAATCTCCAATATTTGAGTCTTGAGATTTACAAGAATACTTCATCCAGTCCATATGTCGACATTCTGAACGGTATTGGTCCCAAACTACGTACCTTGTCTCTTGCGACAGTCCCCTATATCGATGACAGTGTCCTCAACGCGATACACGAGAATTGCCAAAACATTTCCAAGTTACGAATCAGCGACAACCAAGTTCTTACTGATAAAGCATTCGCAAACCTCTTCATCAATTGGTACAATCCACCATTGACATATGTCGATTTCCACAAGTGCCGTCACATTGACGCAGCGATTCCCCGTGATAACCCTGACGGAGTTGGATTTGCTTCGTATGGCTTCGAGGCACTTATGGCTCATTCTGGATCAGCACTTAAGTTCCTTGATATCCACTCCTGTCGTCATATCTCTCTTGAATCTTTTGAGACAGTATTTGCAGCAGACAGAAAATATCCTGAGCTGCTAGAGATGAATCTCAGCTTCTGCCAAGCAGTCAACGACTTTGTAGTGGGTTGTATTTTTAGGAGCTGCCCCAAGCTGAAGACGCTCAAGGTGTTTGGGAACTTTGGAGTTCGGGATGTCAGGGTGCCTAGAGGCAAGATCCTCATTGGAGTTCCTAACGCTCTTGGTATGCAAATTGAAGGTGTGGATGATGAAACGGGCCATGTTATATAAGGGAATGACGTCTGGGGAGGATCTGGGTTTATGGGATACGAAAGAACACGATTGCGACGATATGGTGACTTGGGCTATGGCGTTTCCGCAGCGACTTAAATTGTAGATTCTGAGCTTTGCTAGTAGAGCACTACTTTAAGTATTATAGGCTTCTTCTTCTTCTTCTTCTTCAGATCTTCTACGCTAATATAATCTTGCTTTTGAAAACTTGCAATGTTATAGTGCATAGCTTCCATATTATCTAGAGCATAGGCATATTTTGCGTTCTAAACACAATAAAGGTAGCACACTTTCAATATATCACAGCTTAAGGCACTGGGTGAGCTTATATATCGGTATCACATTACTTGTTTAATGTACCACATTAAACTCTATATGTGCTGGAGAAAGGAGTGGCTTGCCTGCCCTCGGCTACTGACCACACAGAATGTATGCTTGTAGTTTCACAACCTGCTTTTCAGCCTCACCATAAAATTACAACTGGAATTCACCCCCCCCCCTAAGCGGTCGAAAGGACATATCGATTTGGGATATCTACCGTGAGATCTATCCATACCAGCTATGTATTTCTTTATTTAGCATTCCGAGTAAGTACCCATTATCAGCTACGTTTACCACTGGATGAGTCTGCCACTGGCCGGCAGAGCTGTGCTACGTAGCCCATAAATTCACACTACTCTACTGCAACGGTTCGCCACCCTCCAAAGCCATGGAGAAAGGAATGCCAATCGACAGTGATGACGAGGGATGGACGCCATTGAAATATTCTATTCCAGAATTTTCTCCACATCCAAACGAAGAGCGGGTAGGAACTGAAGAGGACGGCAATCATGGAATGAGACCAATTCTAAGATTTATCCTTGGCAAGCCTGTCAAATTACCATCAGACCCATTCAGAAGGCTCACGTACAAAGAGCTTGAGGAAGCAGCTTGTCGCCGGAAAATTGATTTTGAAGATGTGGTTAGAATACTGAAGAGTCCTAATACTATCAAAGCGCTGGACCCTTCCTGGATGTATGACTTTGTCAATACGGAAGGGAATAACGTAAATTCCCTAGCGAAGCTGCTTGTGGATGAGAAATATGACTCACCATGGATTCTCAGACCAGATTATTTTGCCAATTTATCATCAACTTTCACACGAGTCAAATTAGGTGATTTCACCCACTCTACACATGTGGTGAGTGAGTATGTGCCAAACAATGAAGTGGGATTTGAAGACTCCAAGAGCGAGTGTTCTGTCGATGAAAAGCCAATGCTTAGACCGGATCTAATGCTGGGTCTTGCTGGTTTCATCCCGGTAGGTAGAGCTGGGCTTAATCAAGATTTATTGCATGAATCATGGTTGGAAGACGTCCAGCGGCATATGGCTTTTGGGAGGGATGAACCTCCAACTGTGTCGGTGACGTATGGAAAGCGTTGTCTTCCTGGGTCCTTAAGTGAAGCATATATTCTTGCGCGTCAAACTCAGGCAAGTTTAGCGGTACTTATCCAGTATGTGCAACAATTCTTACAAGATTTGAATGTTCTGTAGCTCCGATCCCTCTCCTAGGAGTATTGTCCCAGAATCTTGTTGCTGATACTCCACCAGTGTCATCATGGATGGAACTTCGAGACCTGAGAATGATTCCGCTCCGCTCTCTGCCGCTTCTGATAAAGGGTCCAACGAAAGATACCGTACAAGTTGTAGACATGTACTTCTCGGACTTTACAGCCCTTTGGGAGAGTCTAGAAGTGCTGATTAGAGAACTAGAAGAGGATGTGCCTGATGCACGAGAGGCAGCGCTAGCCTCGGAAACTTTCCCACAAGATCGCGAGTTTGTAATCAAGCATCATAGTTTTTTTTATAATATGGCCTTGTTACTTATTTGCGCCTTGAGGTTTCTCTTTGCATTTTGTTTTAGGCCGAGCAATGATAGGAATGTCATCAAAGTTGGGGAAGGTGTTGAACAAACATTCCACAACACAGGTAGCAGTAGCCAACAGTTTCGAAGAGGAGGTGGTACAGAGAAGAGGTCGCTGGAGGACTTAGATGACGAGCAAAGTTATATCAACCACTACGGAGACCCTCCCACTCGCAACTTAGACCATCCTCCTTTAAATCAAGTCAAAGACGTCCTGAAACTTCTGTATACACGCATAAAAATCGAACAGTTCGTTACATCCATTCCAGATACACAACCGGAACCAGCACCATATTCAATCAATGCTATTCTAGGGAAATATCCATTTCTCTCCATCTTGAATCCCAGAACAACAAAAGCCTCTAATCAAGATACTCCTTCTATGGAAATTGAGCTTCTTCACTACGCTGCGCTCAGCGTCCAGATTATGAGCCTCGGTGTACAAGCCTACGCTCAAGCCTATACCGGTAAACTGGAGTTTTCTTTCATAGACCGAGGAATCTCAAAAGTTATACTGCGAGGCGGTGGGCTGATCACCAAGGTGGCTACTGCAGAATTGAAGCAGCTAACTTGCTTTGGTAATGTAACTAAGTCGCCGGTGCTGGTGTTCAATATAGGTAATCTTGATAGCCCGAATGTTTCTAACGGGCAAGAGAGTGCCCCCTGTGATATTATCTCATCACTTGATAATATTGCGAATATTTGGGGAGGTAAGTAACTTGAACAGGAGAAATCCTTACTTGTTTGGAGAGCTAGCCCACGAACTCATTGACTATTTTGTGATGGGAACTTTATACAGGGCAACTAATAGTTCTGTTTGTATAGGTCCCCGGCTCGATTATTGCGAAGGTATTGCGCCCCATACAATAACCTACCAGAAAGGGGTGTTTTGGATTGGAAGCGGCATATTGTATCCCACCTCACATACCAACATTAACTTTTGCCTTTGGCATTGGCTGTCGGAAACAGATCCAGAATTTCCACAGATTCTTTCTGATACTGAGCGGCTCTTTTCGACCATCCCGATGCAGACGCATGTTCCGATTCGCATAGGAGCTATTAGGATAAATACACTTTGCCCTGGTAGTACCGATGCTGGACACAAGGAGTTTCGGACTATAGCTCAGGACCATCTCAACAATCTCGAGGCCTTTGCTCCACATTGGGAACTTACAAATTTTCAAAGCGGTATTCAAGGAGGCCAGTGGATTGTTCCTCAAGTGATGCTAGGTTGGCAGAAGTTACCCGGCCGGACGAGGAAACAAGCAATGTTAGATCCTGCGAATAGCTTGCTTATTCCAGAGCTTAACAAAGTATGGGGCGTTCAGCTATCTTTGTGTACTGGAACACTTCGTAGGGTTCCGTTACAGCAAGTGATAGCTACTTGTGTAGAGTCTTACATGGCGGGACGTCTTCCCCCTCTTCCAGAGTGGCCAACTCTGCAGGGAAAGCTGAAGATGGTCGATGCGCTGCTAAAACCTGGTTTAGGGATTTGGTTTCAAGACTTACCGGTGAATTACCAGGCGCCAGCATCTATGATCATCAAGGAGGTTCTGAACAAGCTACAACATACCGGGGTAGATGAGCAGGATGCTTTGCGCGTTGGGTGGGCAGATCCCATTGATGGCTTCCAATGCTTGACAATCCCCTGTCGTAGACCAAACTCCTGGGCAAGAATGCTAATCGATTCTACCGAAATCGCGACATTCGCTTGCGTCACGAATCTCTGCCTCGAGACTCGCGGCAAAACCCCCACAAAGGGTGCCTATGGACATAATCGTGTTTGCCCAGGTACTATTCCACGACTTTTCAATCCTATTCCATCGCTACAACTTTCTACTCAAGTACGGCCAAGAGGTGTAGACTATCATTCTCGAACCACGCCGCAAAATTGGAGTCTTGAGAAGGGCAAGTCGTACTGGATGGGTAGAGAGGACCTGATGCTTATGGCTACTGTCGACGTGGACTCCGGTGAAACGATGCTGAAGATCAAGAGATCGACGATGCCAGTCAGGCTGTTCAAAAGAATGAATTCTAGGGCTACGGTTAGGGAGACAAACGATGCAGGTGCTGTAAATTGTCTAGTTGTCTCTGATGGGAGCGGATAAGAGCCTATGTGTTCGTATGGATGAGCTCTATTGTATGTATGGAACTAATATACTGCTTGTTTACCGAGGCCGACTATATATACCCCAATAGTCAGTATAGACTTGCCCATTTGTTTGATTATTTCATAGAAGCAGTTTTTGAACCAGTTCAGTCTCGTTCAAAGTCTATATAACCTTGCAGCTGAACCAGAATAAGTACATGGTATGTTCTAATGACGGAAACGTCTAGCTGTCAAACAACGGATTTATTGAGAGAAAAAATGTGAATTTCAACCGTATAGTATAACAATTAAGATAGAGGTTCTACTAGTACCAATAATACAGATATACCATAACAAAGTAAGGAAGTTCGTCTCCTAACCAGTAAGCGATCTTGGCACGGAGTTCACGATCCACCAGCTTCTCGATATGATACTAAATATCTAGATTTTGATACTTAAGATCTCTTTATGGAATATCCCCTTCTTTCCTTGTTAGACATCGTCCCATCAATTAGAAGCCTATCGTATATAGTCACGTGTCACGTTGTCTCTAGAATGGAGTTCTGGTTTGTTGTATCAAAACAAAATCTGTCATAAGGACATCGGATCCAATCTATCTACAGCCGCTGACCAAAGCCACCGTTCAAGCCAAGCTCTAGGTGAGCATTATATTAGGCTACACTCTGTAAGACGCTGGAATGTTCAGCCGCAAAGTTTAAGTTAGCGTGCTTGCGACAGCAGTTGGTGAAACCTACAACGCGTAAGCAGTCAGGCTGCCTTTTTCTATTTTTGTCAAAAAAAAAGGAATAGATATAGAATGGTGAATTCATACGCTTAGGTTTCCAGATGATCAAGGGGTGTTCGCCTAGACTAAGCGAGGGCATCAAGCAACTCCGACGTCAATATGTCAACCAAGTCCAAACAGTATACAGTATCTATAATCGGTGCTGGAGTTGCTGGCCCCGTACTTGCTTTGACCATCCTCTCAAATCCTACGTTGCGTGCTCTCTAGTATGTTTTCCCTATCTTTTTGTAATCTACTTTAGAGATGTAATATTATAACACCCACTTAAGTCTATCTTCTGTACTTCACGATAACTAACTTGATGTTTCGCAGTAAGCCAATTCTCTATGAGAAGCTACCTGAGCCACAGCCTTCGCAAGGGCATTCGGCGGCCACCTATGCAGCTGGAGCTGCTGTTGCGTTGACTTCCAATGCGCTTTTCCCACTTTATGAACTTGGACTGAAAGAGAGGTAAGCTAGATACTTGGGTAGGATACCGGAGTCTCTGATCATGTCCGGTACTGTAGCCAAGTGAGAATCAGATTTCCAAAGTATCGCAGCCGGAATAGTTGACGAATTTACATCTATTGCGAGGCAAGAGTGTTCAACTGACACAACGGCTAGGCTAGAGAGCATCAGCTGCGAGACAACTCGAATTCAAATATGGAGAGCTTGGAAATCTGGAGCTCACAAGTACTTCAACTGGATTACAAATCCAGGCTGGAAAGAAGACCTTGGAACTAATATGCGAGTTGTGGAGAGAATGGACTTGCAGGCATTGCTGCTCGAAAAGATCAAAGCTTCTAATGGTGACATCATTTGGGATAAAAAGCTCCAGACGGTTGAAAATGCTGAGGGTGATCAAAGCATCAAGTTGGTATTTGAGAATGGCGAGAAGGTAGACACAGATCTTGTGGTCGGAGCTGAAGGCATTTGGTCGACTGTGCGGCGGTGCATTAATGAGCGAAAGCCAAAGGTTGAGTTACCTGAAGCCAAACCGGGCGAGGAGAGATGGAAGCCAGAATTCTCTTACTCAGAAGGTATTTACGGGGTAAGTGACAAAATGGGAGAAGGGGAGGCGAATCTCGGTGACACACACTGGATTCTGCTTGATTCCGGTACAGCCTCGACATGGGCATTGCCAAACGGTAAGCAATTTTGGACCATATCACTCCCTTCTTCTGCTCCTCCTCCGCGGACGGCCATGAAGGGCCAGACAGCCAGAGAATATAAAAGGGACGGCATACAGATCAGCACTGGCGGTTATTCGGTAGAGAGCACAGAAGAAATCTTGAAAGCACACGAGCATGTCTGGCACCCAGTTTCCGGAACTTTCAGGGAGGTCTTCAAACACTCGGAGAGGATTGTACGGGCCGCGCTTTGGTATCGTTCTTGGGAGGCGGAGGAAATCAGCGGTACGAATATTGTCGTTATTGGTGATGCGGGAAGGGCGATGTTACCGTCAAGTGGGCAAGGGGCGTGTTTCGGTATCGAAGATGCTACTGTACTTGCAAACGCGTTGCTAAACAACGCTCCTGAAGTGGGTGTAGATGGCTCAGCAAGCTTTGAGAAGGCAATCCAGGAATATACCACTGCCAGGGTACCAAGGAGCAAGAGAATGACGAATCAGAGTTATTGGACCGGGCTGGTGACACTAGGAGAGAGGTGGTGGTGGAGGTGGCTAAGAGACTTTGCTAGTGCCTGGATGCCAATGAGCGGTGATCCTAGAGCTGCAAAGAAGCCGGTCAAGGATCCAATGGGTTGGCTTCATGATGTGAGATATAAGGTTGAGGTTGCTAAAGATCCTGAAGACAGAGGAAGTCAGAGTTCGTAACATATATTGAATATTAGTAGCTCAACTATCGTTTGAACACTTTCAGTAATACCTCGACACTGTTTCCAAAATGATATATATATATATATATCACTCAGCTTCCACCACTTTCTGTTAGACATTTGAATGCATTAAAAAACTCAAACAGTACTGAGCGGTATTAATACTTAAGTTCCTGACCTGGGCCACAAAGTTTGAGCACCCTGGTGAAATATCTGTTAGTCCATAAGTAAGGGGGGGATCCTTAACATGAATATTTTACAGAAAGAGATAGGGCTTCGATCATTATATAATCATCAAAAATAATTACTGATCAACGGACATGCAAATGGTCTATTTGTTTGATTCTTTTGTACATCTATGCATAGAGTGATTGCAAGTAACTACTGTCGCTGCAGTATAGTTGTTGCCAAACGCCAGTCGCTAAAGAACGCCTTTGATTCTAATATACAACGCAATTCGTGAAATTCATCTAACCACATGCACCGCACTCATTTGTATGCGTCTTTCAAAAACCATCTACCTCTCATGCGACTATTAGACCGCTCTAGCCTCGCAATTTCGCCAAGCATATACTTGAATTCAGCCGACTGTTGAGGAGTCTTACACATGCGATTGAAGTGATTTACTAGCATTTGGCTGGGGGCCGAGCCACCCTGACGGATGATGAATTCTCTGAT